>Ga0080006_1186640_pt1 | contig 74064 bp, 69 predicted proteins | sample RS3BMetagenome_FD_69209 | JGI IMG/M metagenome (GOLD analysis project Ga0080006, IMG submission 69209) | Ferric oxide microbial mat and aquatic microbial communities from Rainbow Spring, Yellowstone National Park, USA - RS3B (SPADES... ... | reverse complement strand
GAACGATCGGTGACCTTACGCCAGGCGCTTGCGCATCGCTCCGACAAAGGCCAGTACACCCGTGCCAAGCAGAGCAAAGCTGGACGGTTCCGGCGTTATGCCCGTGGCAAAGGTTGCAGCCGCGTTGCTATCGACATATGCGTTCCCGCCAATCAGGCCGTCGGAAAGCAAATACCCGCTGCCCAAGCCGAAGAGGTTGACTTGATACTGGCCGCCCACAAGGAAGTCGAGCCCGCAGTTATCAAGCAGCAGGCTCGATGAGGCCCCCGCACAGGTCGCATTCGCTTGAGAGGGATAGAACAAGTTATCGTACGTACTCAAAGAGTTGGCGGTTGGATTGGTGCTCGAGTAAGAGCCTGGATTCAGCCCGGTGATGGACCCAGCAAAGCCGACGCCATTGGTCGTCGAAAATGAGCCTGAGATGCCCGTGATCTCGTCGACATTAGGATCGCCCGTGCTTGTGAGCGTCAGCGTACCTGAGCCGGCCAACCCGCTACCGCCAATGGTGAAGCTTTCCGTGATCGTCGAAGCGCCGGCCCACGATGCGAACAGGCAACAGGTGAGAGCAGAGAATATAAAAGTGCGAAGAAAAGCGCGCGAAAGCATAGAGTAACTCCTTTAAAACTTGGTCCCGAGCTTATCCTTCTTCCGAGTAACACAAGATGGAATCTTCGGTAACTCTTCGCCGTCGGCCACTTCCCAGAGAGGAATGAGCTATGCCAGGGCCTCGATCCACCAGACACCATCGGAGACACGCAAGCGCGCCCACCATCGCGACTCCACCCCGATGGGTGCGGGTATCGAAAATGAGGCGTCTTGACCAACCGTTATAATGCGAAGAGCAGCATGCCGACCAGCCATGGGCCGATATCATCACGCCAGGTGCCCGATTCGTCGCAGCTTCCTCGCGATAGGTGGACCAGCCCCGCCATCATACCTCTGCTCTGCTTCCTCACCCTCTCCCTCCAGGCCCAGCATTCCCCCTATCCCGTCACCACCACTAACCCTCCTCCCGCCTGGTTCATAGACGTAGCCCCGCAGGCCGGTATCACCGTCCGCGACGTCAACGGCAGCGTCGAGTCCAAGCACTACATCATCGAGGCCACCGGCTCCGGCGTCGCCATCCTCGACTACGACCGCGACGGCTGGCCCGACATCTTCCTCGTCAACGGCAACAATCTTCCCGATGCAAAATCACAGAAACAAGACAAGCCCACCAACCACCTCTTCCACAACAACCACGACGGCACCTTCACCGACGTCACCGCGAAGGCAGGCCTCCTCTCCACCGGCTGGGGCCAGGGCGCCTGCGTCGGAGACTATGACAACGACGGATTTGACGACATCTACGTTACCGGCTACGGCAAAAACCGCCTCTTCCACAACGAAGGCAACGGCACCTTCAAAGAGATAGCCGAGCAGGCCGGCGTCGCCGGAACAGGAAAGGAGTGGGGCACCGGCTGCGCCTTCGTCGATTACGACCGCGACGGCAAGCTCGACCTCGCCGTCGCCAACTACGTCCACTTCGATCTCGCCCACACGCCCGCGCCGGGCCAGCCCGACAGTTGCACCTGGAAGGGAGTTCCCGTCATGTGTGGCCCGCGCGGCCTCGAGAGCGCCCCCAACGTTCTCTACCACAACCTCGGCGGAGGAAAGTTCCAGGACGTCAGCAAGTCAAGCGGGTTCGAGCGCACCGACGGCCACTACTGCTTCTCCATCACCACGCTCGACTACGACGACGATAGCTGGCCCGATCTCTACGTCGCCTGCGACTCCACGCCGTCCATCCTCTACCACAACAACCACAACGGAACCTTCACCGACACGGCTGCGGACGTAGGCGTCGCCTTCAACGAAGACGGCCGCGAACAGGCCGGCATGGGCTCGACCTCCGCCGATTACGACGGCGACGGCAAGCTCGATCTCTTCAAGACCAACTTCTCCGACGACACCTCCACCCTCTACCGCAACAACGGCGACGGCACCTTCACCGACAACACCTTCCCCTCTGGTCTCGGCATCAACTCCGACGCGCTGGGCTGGGGCGCCATGTTCGTCGATGTGGACAACGACGGCTGGCCCGACCTCCTCGTCGTCAACGGTCACGTCTACCCCGAGGTCGACTCCGCCAAACTAGGCTCGACCTACCGCGAACCTCGTCTGCTCTACTACAACCTCGGCAACGGCAAATTTCGCGACATCAGCAAGACCTCCGGCCCCGGTCTCTCCGATCCGCGCTCCAGCCGCGGCCTCGCCATCGCCGATCTGTTCAACGACGGCCGCCTCGAAGCCGTCATCAACAACCTCAGCGATCGCCCCATGCTCCTGGTCAACCTCGCAAAGAATGAGAACCACTGGCTCGGCCTGCATCTCACCGGCACAGCGTCCAACCGCGACGCCATCGGAGCGCGCGTGACGCTCCGCTCGGCAAAGCGCCTCTGGGTCGATGAGGTGCGCAGCGGCTCCAGCTACAACTCTTCGAGCGACCTTCGCCTGCACTTCGGCCTCGGCGCCGAAACCAGCCTCACCAGCATCGACGTCCGCTGGCCCAACGGCAAAACCGAGTCCTTCCCGCCGCCCGCCGCAGTCGATCGCCTCATCGACCTCACCGAGGGAAAAGGCACCGCCGCCCCCGCCGCGAAGCAATCCACGCCCGCCACGCCGCATCATCCGTAGCGCCGATCAGCGAATGAGCAAGCGCTGACTGCGACAGCGGATTAGATTCGAGCCAGCGACCTCAGCCACCATTTGTGCGGAGTTGAAAGAAAAAATGGTCGGGACGACTAGATTCGAACTAGCGACCTCACCCACCCCAAGGGTGCGCTCTACCAGGCTGAGCCACGTCCCGACTGTTGCTTTGGCACGTCTGCCCAGGCGGGCGACGGCGGGGTATCCTTGCAGACCTAAGTGTACACGAACACCCCTGCCCGCCTCACTTTCCTACTTGCCCGGCGCAACGAACTCCTTCGGCAACTCACCGCCCCCGCCAAAGAAGAAATCGTTCATCTGTTCCACCAGGAACTCCTGCGCCTCCTTCGTCCACGGCTGCAGCCGATACTCATTCAGCAGCATCTTCTGCCGCTCCACCCATTCGCCCCAGCTCTTCTTCGAGACATTCTTGAAGATCTTCTGTCCAAAGTCCGAATCGAACGGCGGCTCATCCAATCCCTCCATCTCCATCTTCAACCGCGTATCAAAAACCATGTGCGCCATATCTCTCTCAGCCTTTCTTCGTGATTCGTAAAATGACTCCGGCCTCTCAGGGCCTCGGATTCAGTGCTCTACTGTTGATCGCATCAACTCCCAAAGTCGTCATGTCGACCGGAGCCACGAAGTCTCATCGCGTCGCGCAGCGGAGAAACCCCGCAGCTTCGCTCTTCCCCGGACGTCGCTTCCCGCCGCGGCCTCAAAACGTACCCCTACCCCGCGCCTTTTGATACTGAAGCGGTGTCCCCATAACTGAATTCTACGCTGAGCCCGCCAGCCGGTCTCTCCACAAAACGATAAGGCCGCCCCGCTCGCGCAGTCTGACTATAACGAGGACGATATACTTGAACTTCGTGTCGATGAGGATTAAACAAGCGTTGGCGGTAGGGTGGATTGGCCTGACTTTGCCGCTCACCGGATGCCTCACGCACGTTCGCATCGTCCCCAAGACCCTTCCCGCCGAGGTCGTCCTCAACGCAACCCTCGACCAGCTCCTCCAACAGGTCGAGGCGCGCTTCGATGAGGTCCGCACCATCACCGCATCCGTCGAGATCACCGCAACCACAGGCGGCGGACGACAGGGCCAGGAGACCGAATACCCCAGCTTCAGCGGCTACATCTTCCTGCGCAAGCCGCAGGATCTGCGCGTGCTCCTGCGTGTGCCCATCCTCGGCTCCCAGGCGCTCGACATGGTCAGCAACGGCAAGACCTGGAAGCTCTGGATCCCAAGAAGAAATCTCGCCATGACCGGCGCCAGCGAAGTCACCCAGCCGTCCAAAAACGGACTCGAAAACCTCCGCCCCGTCGTCTTCTTCGACTCCCTCCTGATCCAGGGCCTCGGCCACGGAGAGATCGTCTCGCTCACCTCCGACACCCGCGTCGTGCAGGGCACCAAAAACAAAAAGGATCTCATCGAAGAGCCCGACTACGACCTCGAGATGCTCGACCGGCCCCAGGGACAGCAGGCTCACACCGTCCGCGTCATCCACATCAGCCGAACCAATCTCCTCCCCTACCGGCAGGACATCTACGGCCCCGACGGCACCGTCGTCACCCGCGCCGAATACAGCGACTACCAGAAGTTCGGCGATATCCCCTTCCCCATGAAGATCGTCATCAGCCGCCCCGCCGACCAGTACAGGCTCTCCATAGCCATCACCAAACTCATCCTCAATCAAAAGCTCGACGACGAACAGTTCGAACTGAAAATTCCCCCCGGCGTCCCCATCAAAAAAATGGACTGATGCCTCGGCTCGCCTGGAGCGGCTTCCGCGTGAACGTGAAATCGTCAGTGCGATAAGTAATCGGGTGCCCCAGGTCTCGATGTTGAGACCTGGGTCTTCGTGTAGTAGCGTCATTTCGACCGCAGCCGCGCGGCCTCATCGCGTGGCGGAGTGGAGAAACCCCCGCATTTTGCTTTCGCTCGTGTCCTTCTGCCGGGTGCCCCATCTTCGCGACGGTCTCATCCTCGCCATGGTGGGTATTCGCGCGACGCGCGAACCGCTTTCCGTGGCCGCCACGAACGCTTTGCAGGAGCCGTCCGAACCGTCTCCATAGATATAAAACAGGCTTCTCAGAGACCTGGTTCTAGTCTTGCAAACCAGCGCGCCGGGCATGTGCCGCAATCGCATCATTGATCTCAAGCGCCAGCGCCAGGGCCGCCCGCCCCTCGTCCGCCGTCACCCGTGGCGCCGTGCGCCCGCGCACCGCATCGAGAAACGATTCGATCTCAAGCCGCAGAGGCTCGCCAGGCGCAATCGCAATCTTCTTCATCGAGAGACCGGCGGAGGGATGCTGATCGCCCGCCGTCGGCTCGCCCATCCGCGCCAGCGCAGCCAGCCTGGCCGCATCCAGCCCGGCGGCATCAGGCGCATCGATCACCAGAAGATCCTGCCGCGCAAAATCCAGCGAGAGATATTGCCGGGGCTGGAAAAATCGCAGCTTGCGCACCCGCTCCGTGCTCACCCGGCTCGCCGTGAAGTTCGCAATGCACCCGTTGTCAAACTCCAGCCGCACATTCGCGATATCCACCTTGCCCGAGAGCACCGGAAGACCCACCGCCCGCACCTCGCGCACCCGCGACGCCACCAGGCTCAGCACAATATCGAGATCGTGAATCATCAGATCCAGAACCACATCGACATCGAGCGATCGCGGAGTGAACACGCTCAGACGATGCGCCTCAAAGAACATCGGCCGGTGAAGATGCTCCCGCGCGGCCGTCACCGCCGGATTGAACCGCTCCAGATGCCCCGGCTGCACCATGCGTCCGTGTTGCCGCGCCAGTGCCAGAATCCGGTCCGCATCTTCAAGACTGCCGGCCAGCGGCTTTTCCACCAGCAGATCGACACCAGCCGCCAGCAACGCCGCCGCCGCCGAGCCATGATGGATCGTAGGAACGCAGATCGAAGCCGCCGCCAGAGCGCCAGCATTCTGAGCCGCAAGGCACGCCGCGATCGAACCGAACGCCGGAACCTCGAACTCCCGCGCCGCATCCGCCAGCGCAACCGGATCGGGATCGACCACCGCCGCAAGTTCGACTGCCTGTCCCGCCTGCTCCAGCTCCCGGTACACGCGGAGGTGGTTCCGCCCAAAGGCGCCCGCTCCGATCACCGCAACCCGCAGCCGCTCTGCCCCGCCCACTACTCCGGTTCGACCGGCGCCTCAACCGCCTGGCGGCAGCGGGCGTACAGCTCCAGCAGATGCGCTACCTGATCCTCCGCCTTCGGAGACGATGGAACGCCGAACCCAGTCGACCCAGGCGCTTTGCTCCCGACATTGGCATGGGAGGCAACAAACTTCAGCAGATCGAGCGCGATATCTTCAGGCCTGCGCGCGGTGGGGACGGATTCCATGGAGTTCCTCTCGTTTCTGTTTCGATCTTAACGGCGAACGCAACCACGCGCAAATCCCCGGGAATGCCGGTTTGAATCTCGGGATTGGCAGGCGGCCTCTCGTGATGAATCCGCGCCACGTCCGCTCAGACTATCCTGAGGAACGGGTAAGGGAGAGTTGCAGCATGGCAAAACTTGTCTACGGATTGAACCAGTCCCTGGATGGCTACGTTGACCACATGAAGCTTGGGCCCCCTCTGCCCGCGGTCTTCCGGCACTTCATCGAGCAGGTGCGTGGCCTGTCTGGCGTCATCTACGGTCGCCACATGTACGAGACCATGCGCTATTGGGACGAAGATCTTCCTGCTTGGGACGCGGAGGACCACGACTACGCGGCGGCGTGGCGGAGCCGGCACAAGTGGGTCGTGTCGCGTTCGCTCAAGTCAGTTGGTCCCAACGCCACGCTTGTCGCGGATGACGTCGAGACGGTGATACGCAGGCTGAAGGCTGAGCTGGATGGAGAGATTTACGTTGGCGGTCCAGTCCTGGCGCAAAGCCTGGCCAAGGCCGGTCTTATTGATGAGTATCAACTCTACCTCCGCCCCGTCGTGCTTGGTGGCGGCAAGCCATTCTTCGCCGGCCCCGTGCCGCCGCTCCACCTGGTGGCCAGCGACTTGATCGCCGAAGACGTGATTCGGTTGACGTACGTTCCTGCTTAATCGCGCGAAGCGCCCGGAAATTCAAACCGAGACACTACCCAAATCTCCCCAACCCAACGCCGCACGGGTGCCCCATCCTTCGCACGTCCTTTGCACAAAGGGTGGGAGACCAGCGCCCTCAGGAACAATCGTCACTCAACCGCGGAGTGGAGAAACCCCGCATTTCGTCTCTCCGCCCCACCACCGTCTCCTGCGTCGCTGAAAATAATTCACACCTCTTCCAGCCGCCCAAACAACTCCGCCACCGTCATCCCCGCCCCCGGATGCACCATCCCCGGCGCAATCTCCGCCAGCGGCTCCAGCACAAACCGCCGCGCCTGCATCTCCGGATGCGGCAGCATCAGCTCCTCAGTCTCGACCGCCACATCCCCCAGATCGTCGTCACGATACAGCAGCAGATCGAGATCGATCACCCGCGGCCCCTTCTCCACCCCTCGCACCCGCCCCATTCCGCGCTCCACCCCAAGCAGCCCGCGCAGCAGCGCCACCGGTTCAAGCTCCGTCTGCAGCAGCGCCGCCCCATTCAAAAATCGGGGCTGCTCCACCAGCCCCACCGGCGCCGTATCGTAAAACGCCGACACCGCCCGCACCTCACCCAGAGACTCCAGCCGCCGCACCGCCTCCCGCAGATTCGCCTCGCGCCCGCCAAACGCCGACTCCAGATTCGACCCCAGCGCCACCGCCGCCAGCCCGCTCACAACGCCCCCGTCCGGCTGCGGTCACGGGATCGAGGAAGGAAGGTCGCCATCCAGAACGCAGGAAAGGACCCCCGCATATCGGCATTAACCCGCACGAAAGAAGATCCAAAAGCACCTGATACGTCGCTAAACGCACTCAAAAAGACACCATCTTACGAGGCCATTGCAGTCCGCAGATGCACCGGCAACGGCTCCGCTTCCGCCACCTCATCATATCCATACGCCAGCTCCCAGGCCGACCGGTCCCGCATAAGCCGTTGCACAAGAGCAGTATGCATTGCATGACCAGCCCGCTCCGCCACCACCTGCCCCATGATGCGCCGTCCCGCCAGCGCCAGATCCCCGATCAGATCCAGCACCTTATGCCGCACAAATTCATCATCAAACCGAAGTGGCCCATTTTCAATGGTTTGCTGAGAAATAATGATCGCGCTCTCGTTCGAAACGCCGCGAATCAGCCCCATATCCCGCAGCATCGCCTCGTCCTCTTTGAACCCGAACGTCCGCGCCGGAGCAATCCATCTGCGATAGTCGCCGGTCGCCAGGTCGCCCGTAAATGTCTCAAAACCAATGGGTTGCGGGAAATCAATCGTATACTGGATACTGTACCCCAGACCCGGATACACGCCGATAAACTTCGTCCCGTCCCGGACCTCGACCTCTTTCAGGATCTTCAGGTACTCCCGCTTTCGCCGCTGCTGCTTAAACCCAACGGAATGAAAGGCTTCCACATAGGGCAGAGCACTTCCGTCCAGGATGGGGACCTCCAGATTGTCCACCTCGACGATGACGTTATCCACGCCCGTCCCGATCAACGCCGACAGCAGGTGCTCGGTGGTCGAAATCAGCACGCTCTGCCGCATCAAACTGGTGGCATAGCTGACCTTAGCGACGTTTCGCCCCACCGCCGCAATCTCGAAGTTGTCCAGATCCGTCCGCCGGAACACAATTCCCGACCCCGCCGGAGCCGGTATCAGCCGCATCGAAACCGGCGCTCCGCTATGCAGCCCAACGCCGCTGAACGCGATCTCCGATCGAATTGTCTGCTCAAAATGAGCTTCCAGGGCCACGAAGCGAACTCTCCCTCCAAGCCATCTCAAGCTTACCGGTCGGTCGAAATCTGGCAATGTGGTAAATTTTCCACAATCTGCGCTGGCCGGACCACATCGTCCCCGCCTTGGCGCGCCGGAATATCGCCTTTCCTTACCGGAGCTTCCAGCCCATAAGACTTTAGAGGGTGCTGAGAGAGCCGCAGCCATCGCTTCCGAGGGAGCGCGGAGCCCTCACCCCAAATCCATTTGGCTACGAGCAAGGATCCTGCTCGGGCCGTATGAATTCGCGGAAAGGGCTTCCTGGCTATTTGAAAGCTGCTTTTCTAGTCAGAGTGCAAGAGTGCAGTGATGTCGCCATAGCGCAGCAACCTGCCGTTAGCTGGTATGCCTCTTCAGCTTCGACTTCAACGAGGCAAGCGCGAGCAAGCCGGTGCCGAATAACGTCAACGTGGCAGGTTCAGGAGTTATAGCGGGCGCCGGCGCTCTCTGCTCGACGGTTCCGAAGTAATCGTTCCCGTTGCCAGATCCTATGTAGCAGGATGTGCCATCCCGTAGTGGGCTGCCGGTTCCGCAATTGTCGTCAGGTGTGCGCGAATTGGCCACCCCCGCCTGCAACTGGAGCGTTTGACTATTCACAATTGAAAGTACGTTGTAGCCGCTCAGCAAGGGTGACTGGAATACCTGAGGAAGGTCTCCATTACTCAAAGTGACTCCGGCAGCGTTGAGGTTTATGAACCAGTCATCCGGACTGCCGGTGATAACCGCTCCAGCGAGGTTTACCGAGAGGGTATCGAGGCCAGGGCCATTGATGGTCTCAAGGAAGGTCACACCCAACTGGTCAGCGTGGGCGGTCATGGGTAAGAGAACTGCTACGCATACAATCAAAAGACGTCCGAGTTTCATGCAAAGCCTCCGGTTTAGATGAACGCCAGACTCACACCAGGCAGGTGTTGGCTCGCTCCCCATCAAGGCAAAACGTAAACCAGAGTATGTTGTTTGGATATTGCCGGAGCAATTCGTCTTCCAAGTCGAATTCATTTGCAATGAGTCACTTCGGGGGAAAAATTGACGGCAACATGCACTAAGTTGCGGGAAGCGGGAAAACTATTCTCCAACAGTCAAACCGGCACAAAGAATGGGCCCGCACCGAGCCGATCCGCCTCTCTGTCGAGTAGCATAATCACCCTTCTACGACGACACCCCGGACCCACCCGCCTCCGCAAGCAGCGCAATCGTACGTGCGATCGGCAGCCCCACCACATTAAAGTAGCAGCCCTCAATCCGCGGAATCCATCGCGCCGCATACCCCTGAATCCCATACGCTCCAGCCTTGTCGAACGCCTCGCCGCTGGCAAGATACCGGGCAATCTCCTTCTCCGTAAGCCGGTCGAAGGTCACCTGCGTAATCTCCACATCCCGCACCGTTCCCGCGCTGCTGATCGCTGCCAGGCCAGTCAGAACAGCATGGGTTCGTCCACTCAGCAACTCCAGCATCCGGCGTGCATCCGCGACGTCTACCGGTTTGCCCAGAACATTCCCCTCGGTGACCACGCACGTATCCGCTCCGAGCACCACCAGCGGATCCTCAGCCGTATCCAACTCTTTGTGCAGATTCCATACCGCCTGCGCCTTCTCTTCGGCCAGCCGCTGCACATACGCCGCGGCTGCCTCCTCCGGCAGACGATCTTCATTCAGGCTCGCGGCCGAGACAGTAAACACCACTCCGGCCTGTTCCAGCAGTTCGCGGCGGCGAGGAGACGCAGAGGCAAGGATCAGCATGACCCTTCGAGACTACCCGCCGCCGCAGCCTTCGGCAACCGTCCCATTCCCCGGCTCCGCACCCCTCTGCGCACAGAAAAAGAGGAGGCCCGAAGGCCTCCTCTGTGAACATCCGCCGTGCAGGATCTTACTGCGCCGCGGGAGCCTCCACGGTTCTCTCGCCCTCCACCTGCCGTGCCCCGCCAACCTGCACCTTGATCTGCTTCGGCTGAGCCTCCGCCTTCTTGGCCAGCGAAATCGTCAGCACGCCAGCGTCCGACGAAGCGGTGACACCCTCGCTGTTGACCGTCTGCGGCAGCGTAAAGGTCCGCACAAAGCTGCCAAACCGGCGCTCGATGCGATGGAAGTTCTCCGCCTTCTCCGTCTCTTCGAACTTCCGCTCACCCCGGATGGTCAGCTTATTATTCTCCAGCCGGATGTCGAGATCCTCCTGCCGGACGCCCGGGATCTCGAGCTTCAGCACAAGCTTATCCGCATCCTCATACACATCCACAGCAGGCGTAAACCCGCCGTGCGCTCCACTCTCCGAGCTCGCGAAGTCGTTGAAAATACTGTTCAAACGGCGTTGCAACCCAGCAACATCCTCAAACGGCGTATGCAGCGGCACAAAACGAGTCATGGTTGTCATCACAATCCTCCAGAACCTCTGATGAGATGTCGAGGTGCAGCTCCTTGAGCTGTCCTCCACTTCGTTAGACGGTGGACAGCTCAAAAGGTTGCATAAAATGTGATTGTATTACGCTCACATATCCAGATACCCGCCCAGCCGCCTACCTCCCGCTCTCCGTCCCCCGGATAAACGCCTCCACATCCGCATGAAACTGCTTCAGCACCGCGTCGTTCACATACACCATGTGCCCGCTCTCATAGTAGTGATAGCTGATATTCGACTGCAGCTTCTGTGGAATCGGCAGATGGTGCATCTCGTACATCCCCTCGAAGAACGGCGTCGCCAGGTCGAAGTAGCCTCCCGCCAGCATCACCTTCATCTTCGGGTTCAGCTTCATCGTGTATGCCAGGTCCGGCATCACGTTCGTCCCGCCCTCCTGCTCCTTGGCCGGCGGACCGCCCGGAGCCTGGTGCCGCAGATCCCACGAGAAGTCCGCATCCTCATACGCTCCCGGCTTGTACGTCTGGTTCTCCCCGTACTTCATCTCCTTGCGCATGTACTCGTTGATCGCCGACGTGTAGGCCGAGGCGATCGCCGTGCTCTGCGGGTCGTAGTCCGCGCCCTGGCTCAGCGGATTGATATCCGGGCCCTTGAACCGCGTATCCAGCCGCCCGATCGTCGTCGCATCGTTCAGTTCCAGCGTCTTCGAGAACTCGCCGCCATTCACCCGCAGATTCGCCCGCATCAGGTAGTCGACCGGCAGCCCGGTATAGCCGTGCAGCTTCTCCGCCACCGCCTGCTTCTGTGCATCCGGCAGCTCAGAGCCCATCAGCAGCGCCTCCATGTACTCGCCCAGCGCAAACTTCTCCACCTCGGCAAGAAACGGCTCCAGCGCCGCCGGCTGCGACGCCAGTTTGTGGTGGTAGAACGCGCTCGCCGCATAGGTTGGCAGAGCCAGCGCATACGCCTGCTCCACGCCCGGATTCCACTCCGGCGAATCCACGCTGTTGTCGAAGCTCAGAATCTGAGACAGAAGAATAATCCCGTTCAGGTCCACATTCTTCAGATCCGCCGACAGCACCGCGCTCCGCGGCGTCCCATAGCTCTCGCCAAACAGGTACTTGGGCGAGTTCCAGCGGTCATACTTGGTCAAAAATCTGCGGATGAACCGGTCGAACGCGTGGGCATCGGGATCGGTGCCCCAGAACGCCTTCTCCTTGTCCTTGCCCATGATCCGGCTGAACCCCGTTCCCGGCGCGTCGATGAACACCAGGTCGCTCACATCCAGCAGGCTCTCGTCGTTATTGACGATGGTGTACGGCGCGCCCTCCTGGTGCTCCCCATCCGGCGTCACCACCCGGCGCGGGCCGAACGAACCCATATGCAGCCACATCGTCGCCGATCCCGGGCCGCCGTTGTAGATAAACGTTACCGGCCGCGTCTTCGATGCAGCATCCTTCTTGAAGTACGCCGCATAGAAGATCCGCGCCGTCGCCGGTGCGTCCTCGGGCTTCATCTTGTCCGGCGGATTCGCGCCCGCATCCGGCAGCAGCTTGCCATCCAGCCCCAGCATCGCATCCTGCTGATCGGTCGCCCCCACCGTCAGCGTCCCCGCCACCGCCCGGTACGCGATCGCCTGCCCGCCCACCGTCACCGAACCCTCCGTCACCGAGTCCGCCTCCGGATTGCCCATCGCAGGAGTCTCCGGCGTCCCGGCCACCACCACCTTCTCATCCTTCTTGTCGCCGCTGTTCTTCTTATCCTGCGCACGCAACGCCGGGATCGCAGCCGCCACCATCAACCCAACCATCAAGCCACTCGCCAAGCCACTACAAGCCCGTCGCATCGCCATCCACACACACTCCGTTACAAATCAGATTTGATACTGAGTGTATCCAGCGATCTCTCCTTATGGCGAATCGCTCCAAAATCCGCCAGCCGCAAGTTGGAAACAACACTCGCCACCAACCCCGATGGTGAAGTACTCCCGCCGATTGGCTTCCAGATCCTACGGAAGAAGTGTCCGCAGCACCGCCAACGTAAGGTGGGAGAATCTCCGCTGCACCCATCCCTCGGGCGATATCCTGGGCGAGTAGTTTTGAATCGTCTCCATATACAGCCCTCGTAACTGGTCCGTTGCACCCTCCCAACTGTGTTGCTCTACGTCCTGCCGCGCGTTCGCTTTCACACGATCGAGATCGGTTTCGCTACTCAGTGCCCGCGCCACGGCCTTGACCAGTCCCTCCGGGTCATTCGGCTCAAACAGGAACCCAGTCACGCCGTCCTGCACAGCATCCGGCACTCCGCCTGCGCGACAGGCGACCACCGGACACCCTGCAGCCATGGCCTCCAGCAGTACCAGCCCAAGCGTCTCCGTCTGCGATGGAAGCACAAAGAGATCCGACGAGGCATAGGCGCTGGCCAGCTCTTTTCCTCGCAGGTATCCGGCAAAGACAGTCGGTGTTTCCTTAAAGTGCCGTTGCAGCTCTTGCCGTACAGGTCCATCCCCAACGATCGCCAGCCTGGCCTCGGGATGCGCTCGAATCACATCGCGAAGCTTCGGTATATCCTTCTCCGCGGAGAGTCTTCCCACATACAGCAACAAGGGCTTCTCCGGCTCGCCGCCGCTTAATCGATGGCGCATCTCGACGGACCGCGAACCCGGGCAAAAGAGAGTGGAGTCCACGGCGCGCTCCCACAACCTCGGGTCTTCGACACCGTGGTTGCGCAGGTCGTTCCTCGTCACCGATGAGGTACACAGATTCAGATTGGCTCGCCGATGCCGCAACCGCATCAGCTTCCAGGTAAATTCTTCCAAGACACCCAGCCTGTAATAGCGAAGGTACGCGGGAATATACGTATGCGCCGAAATCACCGTCGGCAATCGCAACACTTCACCATAGTAGATTCCGCCCAGGCCCAGCAGCGCCGGCTCGAACAGGTGAAGGATATCCGGCTTGAACTCGTCAAGTACGGCTCTCATCCTCGCGCGTGGGAGCGCCAGCCTCAGCTCCGGATATAACGGAAACGGCAGCGACGGCATGCCAACTACCGTTGCCCCGAAGAGTTCGCTCGGACCGCCGCTTGGCGCGAAGATCAGTACCTCATCGCCTCTTCGCCGCAGACACTCAACGGTCCTGGTCAGCATCGTGACGATGCCATCCACCTTGGGCAGAAATGGCTCCGTCATCAGCGCAATTCTCATTCCGGCTGTTCCTCGTCGGGAATTCGTGAAAGGCGTTCTCGCGACTGAGTAAGTATAGAGTTCAAGCTCACAACCTCGACGCGACCTCCTTCGAGAGCCGCACACAATCGCCCTGCATGAACGGAACGCATAGCGGAGAAGTCTCAAACGCAGTTCGATCCCAATACCGGTCATGGGTGAAGGCTCTTTGCAGGAACAAAAACAAAGAGAACTTGAACTGACCCACAACTCGGTGACTGCCCGCGGGGAAGCGCCGCGTGAGCCGCATCTCAAAACTCCGGCAGGTCCGGCTCCTCCCGCTCCGCATACGAGTCCGAGTCCGCCCCACCCTCCACCGGCATCGCCTCCTCGGGAAGATTCCACGCCCGCAGCACCTTGTAGATCGCGCTGGAAGAAAATCCGGCCCGCAGCAGCCGGTTCATAAGGCGCACGGTCTCCTTCTGCACATCCTCTCCGCCCGGCTGCCTGATGCGCTTGCGCGCGATGTACTGCCGCGCCAGCGCCACCTCATCGACATCCTCATACGCGGCCTCCAGCGTCGCAGCGGCCAGACTCTTCTCCACGCCCTTGATCATCAGATCCTGCTGCACCCGCCGCCGCCCGAACTTTTCATGCTCCTTCCGCACCCGCGTGTAGTCTTCGGCGAAGCGCGTGTCCGACAGATAGTTCAACTCCTTCAGCCGCAGGATCACCGCATCCATCGCGCGCTCGCCCGCCTCACCCGGCTCCGCGCGAGTCTTCATCAACCGCCGCAGGTCGCGCTCGGTCCGCATCCGCCGCGCCAGCGCCCCCACGGCGTACTCGAACAATCCCGCCTCACCCAACGGCTCCCGCTTCTTCGGCCGAGCAAACGCCATGCAGCATCCTCCACGGCCATTGTCGTCCAAACCGGGAAACAATACTCGCTACGAGGTCACGCGACTCGCGGACGACGCTCCCGCCCCCTCCTGTTGAGCCGCAACCCGCATCGCCGGAAGCTGCACCGTCACCGCCGCTCCATGCGGCCGCACGTTGAATGCGCGGATCTCCCCGCCATGCTCCTGCACGATCGAGTAGCACAGGCTCAACCCCAGCCCGGTGTGTGTCCTGTCGAGGACTCCGGATGGCTCGAAGATCCGCTCCGGCTCACGAAATCCCGGGCCCGTATCGCTCACCGTCAGATGAACCGCCTGCGCCATACCACAGCCTGCGCTGCTGCTCACACACAAGCGAATGGCCTGCTCGCCCCCCGCTGCCTTAGCCCTCTTCTTTCCGTGCTTTGCTCCGTCAGGGGCCGCCAGCGCCTGCGCCGCATTGTTCAGCAGATGCTCCAGCAACTGCCTCAGCCGCTGCCGATTTCCCTGCACCAGCAGCTCTTCGGAGGCGGTCTGCACCACCAGCCGGACGCCCCTGCCCTTCAACTGATCGGCACATCCCGCCGCCAGCTCACGCACCAGCTCCAGCACATCCACCGGCTGATCGTCCGCGCCGGCCGGCCGCCAGAACTCCAGCAGCGATTCCACGGTCCGCCGCATCCTCAGCGCCTCGCGCACGATCACCGCCGCATCCTCCTTCACCCGCGCGTCCTCGGCCGTGCCTTGAATCAGCTCGGCGAAACCCAGCACCGCCGTCAGCGGATTGTTGAGCGCATGAGCCATCCCGCCGGCCAGCAAACCAAGCCCGGCCAGCTTCTCGGCCCGCATCAGCCGCTCCGCCTGCGCCGCGTTCTCCAGCGACCGCGCCACCTTGAACGCCAGCGACTCGATCGGCGCCAACGCCTCGCGCAGAGCACTCCGCCGCACCGCCATCAGCCCATCCGCGCACACCGCCAGCGCACCCAGCATCCGCCCGCCGGTCGTCCACAGCGGAATCACAATGCCCCGCGCATATCCAATCTCCGCCGGCAGCTTGCCCAGAACCACCGCGAAGCTCGCGCCGCTGACACTCACCCCAAGCGGATCTCCCCGCCGAATCGCCGGTCGAACCGCCTGTCCCGGCACACGATCCTGCGAATCGTCCTGCAAACCTCCCTGCGACTCCAGCCCATCCGCCCAGGCCTCCAGCCACTGCACCGCAGCCTCGTCCATGCCCGCGGTCGCCGCCACACGCAGCCGTCCCTCCGCATCTCCGTGCCCATTGCAGACCAGCATTGCAACTCGCCGGAATGCGCTCCGCTCCGACATCGTCCGGCACACGCGTTCCGCGACCTCGCGCACCTCCTGCCGCGGCGCCAGCCCCACGTCCATCTCCGCGTACGCCTGCAGCTCCTCCGCGCGCCGGTTCTGGCGGCGAAACCGCTCCGCACCCCGGCGCAGACGCGACCAGAGCCACCAGCCCGCGACTGCTCCCGCCGCCTCGGGCGCCACCCAGTGCGCGCCCAGCGCAACCAGCGCAGCCATCTCGCCCCGCATCTTGAAGAACATCACAAAACTCCGCCTTTCGCGTCTATCCTTAGTAGTAGGAACAGTAGGAACAGTAGGAGCAGTAGGAACAGTAGGAGCAGCGGGAGAGCAGCAGCAACAGCAGACAGCGCCCTGCCAGCCGGGCTTGTCCCGGCGGATCGCATCCAGCAACCAACATCCCTCCCACGCGCCCCTGCTCGTTGCCTGGAGTTTTCACCTCATGAAGCCCTTCCCTCTTCGCGTTGCCGCAACCGCCGGCCTGCTTACGCTGTCTGTGCTCCAGCTATCGGCTGCGGGCGTCACGGCCTTCGCCGCTGTCGCAAATCCAGACGGAGCCGCCCCAGCATCGGCCCCGGCCGCCGCGCAGGAGCCCGCCGGCTTTGGCCCGCTCGACCCCACCCCACCCAAGGGCATCACCCCCGAACAGATCATCGCCAAATTCGCCGCCCGCGAATCCCTCTTCAACATCGCCCGCCAGAACTACACCTTCCGCCAGTCCGTCAAAGTCGACACCATCAACGAAGACACCAACAAGGTCGACGGCGAGTACCAGCAGGTCACCGACATCACCTTCGGAGAGGACGGCAAGCGCGCCGAGCACGTCGTCTTCGCCCCCCAGAACACCCTCGAGCGCGTCATGATGTCCCCCGCCGACTTCCAGGATATCGAGCACCGCCTGCCCTTCATCCTCACCACCGAAGACCTGCCCCAGTACGACATCACCTACCTCGGCCGCCAGCACATCGACGAGATCGACACCTACGTCTTCTCCGCCGCGCCCAAGGTCCTCGAAAAGGGCAAGCGCTACTTCCAGGGCAAGGTCTGGGTCGACCAGCAGGACTTCCAGATCGTCCTCGTCAACGGACGCTCCGTTCCCGACGACAAGCGCAAGGGCCACGAAGACCTCTCGCCCCCCTACACCACCTACTACGAGCAGGTCGACGGCAAATACTGGTTCCCCACCTACACCAAGGCCGAAGGCAATCTGCACTTCTCCGGCGGCGACGGCTACCTCTCGCAGGACGTCCACCTCCGCACCATCGTCAAATACACCGACTACAAGCAGTTCCATGCCACCAGCCGCATCATCTACAACGGCCAGGACATCACCAACAACAAAGTCCCCGACAACACCACCAAACCACCCCAGCCCGCCTCCCCGCCAAAATAAAAGTCCGCACGCCACGGGACGACGGAGTTCAGTGCCCGGCTCGGCCACGGAGTTCGGCCACGGAGTTCAGGTGGCTGCCACAGAGTTCGGGTGCCCCATCCTTTGTGCGCCTTTGCACAAAGGGTGGGAGACCACGCAATATCCAGGCGCCCATCCCCGCGACGGTCTGAAGCAACGCAGCCAAACCCACCGCATATTCCAGCTCGCCTCGCGCAGCGGCGGGCGTCTCTGTAAAATATGGGTTTGCGTCAGAGGGAGAGTGTATGGCATCGGCAATGGCGAGTATCGTGGCGTTGAAGGGCACGCATGAGCAGTTGAAGGCGAAGATGGAGAGCACCGTCGAGGACTTTCGCGGCTACCTGCTCTCCGCGCGAACAGGCCGCGCCAACGTCCACATGCTCGACCAGATCAAGGTCGACTACTACGGCACCGACACGCCCATCGCACAGATGGGCCAGGTCTCGACGCCCGAGCCGACGCTCATCCTCGTACAGCCCTACGACGTGGGCATGGTCTCGGCCATCGAGAAGGCGATCCGCACCTCCAGCAGCGGCCTCAATCCCATGACCGACGGCAAGGTCATCCGCGTGCCCGTCCCGCCCATGACCGAAGAGCGCCGCAAGGATGTAGTCAAGCAGTTGAACAAGACGCTCGAAGATCACAAGACCGCGATCCGCAACATCCGCCGCGACGGCAACGATCAGATCAAGAAGGCCGCCAAGGACAAGCTCATCTCCGCCGACGACGAAAAACGCGCCAGCGACGAGGTTCAGCAGCTCACCGACGTCGAGATCAAGCGCATCGACGATCTCTTCAAGGCAAAAGAAAAAGAGATCATGACCGTCTGACGGCAAGTTCCAGAGCATATTAAGGTCAAGCTCGACAAGAGTGGTGCCCCATCCTTTGTGCGCCCTTCGCGCAAAAGGGTGGGAGACCACATCTACTCCTTCACCAAGCCGTCACTCCACCACCGCGAGAACATCGCCCGAACCCACCGTATCGTCCACCGCGACCGCGACGCGAACCACGCGCCCGGCCTTCGGCGACTTCAGCTCGTTCTGCATCTTCATCGCTTCGATCACCACCACACCCTGGCCTTCGGCGACCTCGTCTCCCACGGCAACCAGCACACGCACCACCCGCCCCGGCATGGGGGCCTTCACCGCACGCGGTCCTTCACTCCCGGCGCCGGCTCTCCGCCGCCCCTGCAGTGAGCGCGGATCGTCCACCTCGAAGCCAAACCGCTGCCCTGCAATCAGCACCGCATCGCCATCCAGAATGCAGCGATACTGCCGTCCCCCGATCAGCAGCGACATCACTCCCGGCTGCAGCATCCGCACATCAGCCGTAAAAGGGCTGCCGTCGACGCTGCATTCGAGCGTTCCCCCCACCAGGCCCGACGGCAGATCGACGCGCCGCTTCTTGCCCTCGATGCTGAGCCAGATCGTCACAGGCGCAATCCCTCCCGGCGCCCGGCCACCGCCCAGCGGCTCTCCGTCGCCGCCTCCGTCTTCGGCGCGGCCTCGCGCACAGTCGAAGCGGTGAAGAGCGCCGCAGCAAGAGCAACAACATCTTCAGAGACCGGCTCGGCTTGCGGCGTGTCAGTCGATATCGCCGGCGCAGCCAGCAGCCGCTCCAGGTACCCAGTGTCGATGCGGGCCGCGCGAAAGTCTTCATCCAGCAGGATGCGCCGGAACAGCCCGATGTTCGTCTTGATGCCGCCGATCACATACTCCTCCAGCGCGCGAACCATGCGGTCAATCGCGCCCTCGCGGGTCTCTGCGAACGCCACCAGCTTCGACAGCATCGGGTCATAATCCAGCGGCACGCGCCAGCCCGCATACACCGCGCAGTCCTCGCGTATGCCCGGTCCCGTCGGCTGCTGCAGCATCGTGATGAGACCCGGCGATGGAAAAAAATTATTCTCCGGATCTTCCGCATAGATGCGGCACTCGATCGCATGACCGCGCAGCCGCACATCCTGCTGCTTGAGCGGAAGCGGCTCGCCCATCGCAACGCGAAGCTGCAGATGCACCAGGTCAAGGCCAGTCACCAGTTCCGTGACCGGATGCTCCACCTGCAGCCGCGTATTCATCTCCAGAAAGTAGAAGTTCTCCTCCGCATCCACCAGGAACTCCACCGTTCCGGCGTTGACGTACCCGGCCGAAAGCGCCAGCCGCACCGCCGCCTCGCCCATCCGCTGCCGCAGCGTCTCGCTCACCACAGCCGACGGAGCCTCCTCGATCACCTTCTGATGACGCCGCTGCACCGAACACTCGCGTTCGCCCAGATAGAGGCAATGCCCATGCTCATCCGCCATCAACTGAATCTCAATATGTCGAGGCCGCTCGATCAGCTTCTCCAGATAGACCTCGCCCGAACCGAAGCTGCGCAACGCCTCGCTGCTCGCCGCAGTAAACGCCGCCGAAAGATCCTCAGCGCGAGTCACCGCCCGCATCCCCTTGCCGCCGCCGCCCGCCGCCGCCTTCAGCATCACCGGATAACCGATGCCCCCCGCAACCCGCAGCGCCTCCGCAGTATCAGCCAGCCCCGTGACGCTGCCCGGCACCCGAGGCATACCCGCCGCATCCGCCGCCTGGCGCGCCTTCGTCTTCGACCCAAGCACACGCATCGCAGAACCCGGCGGCCCGATAAAGATCACGCCAGCAGCAGCGCACGCATCCGCGAACTCCGCATTCTCCGACAGGAACCCATAGCCCGGATGAATCGCATCCGCTCCGGCCCGGTGCGCGACCTCGAGAATCAGGTCGCCGCGAAGATAGCTCTCCGACGCAGGCGCAGGCCCCAGCCGGTAGGCCTCATCGGCATGAAGAACGTGCAGCGCCGCACGGTCCGCGTCCGAGTACACCGCCACCGTCCCAATGCCCATCTCGCGGCAGCCGCGAATCACACGCAGCGCAATCTCGCCACGGTTCGCAATCAACACCTTCCGAATCGTCTTTGCCATGGTCTGCTGCAAGCGGCAATTTTACCGCAGACGCCTCACCCCGCACTCAAAGCGCTCCGCCAGCGAAGTTGGCTGTTGACCCCAACGAAATTAGCTCTTGACATCGATCCATAATCCACTACCATATGGTTGTGGATAGGTTAGGTACAACATTTGCCGCACTCTCCGATCCCACTCGCAGGGCAATGATCGAGCGGCTCGCCCGCGGGCCTGCCTCTGTTCATGGATTGACGGAGCCGTTTGCACTCTCGCAGCAGATGATTTCGAAACATATCGCCTATCTGGTCCGGGCGCGGATTGTGATCAAGACAAAGCGTGGCCGGGAGAGCGTATGCACGCTCAGGCCGGAAGCGATCAAGACAGTCAGCGACTGGGCGTTCAACTATCGCCGATTCTGGGAAGAGAGCTTCGACAAATTGGATGTAGTTGTAAATCAAATGAAGAAAGAGGAGGTCAGAGATGACAGAAAAAACGATGAGCGAAGTTGAGCGGATGGTGATCACACGAGTCTTCGATGCCCCACGCGAGTTGGTTTGGAAGGCGTGGACAGAACCCAGGTACGTGATGCAGTGGTGGGGACCGAAGGGCTTCACCGCGCCTTATTGTCAGATGGATTTTCGCGTTGGAGGAAGATCTCTCTGCTGCATGAAGTCGCCCGATGGGCAGGAGTTCTGGAATGCGATCGAATACCACGAGATCGTCCCGCACGAGAAGATCGTCTCCTCCATGTACTTTGCCGACTCGAAGGGAAACAAGGTTGAGCCCGAGCAATATGGAATCGAGCATGAGGCCATAGACGGTGCGAACGACGTGACCCTCTTTGAGGATCTCGGAGACGGCCGGACGAGACTCACCTTCATCGGAAATGAGCCCCTGGAGAGCGCGAAAAATAGCGGTCAAATGGAAGGCTGGAACCAGATCCTCGATAAGATTGCGGCAGTTATCGCGGAGCTGGCGCAGGCAAAATAACCACCTGGATTTTCTGACGATCGTGCTCCGCTGGAACCGCGAAGGCTTGTGGCGGAGCGCCCGATCAGCAGAAAGCAAAGCGACCCAACGTGATGAGGCCTCCCGCATGGGGAGGCCTCGTCGCGTACAGCCCGGCGAACAGTTTTACCGCCCCGCGGCGCGCCCTGTGCCGCCGTTCCAGATGCTTCCCCGGACGAACACACAAGAGGCTTTTGCGCTTCTGTCCAGCACTCACACGCGCACGAAGCGGCGGCGCAGTGCCCCCGCAGCACCCAGAACACCCGTCCCCAGCAGCAACAGAGACGAAGGCTCCGGCGTCACCCCAGTCGGCGGAGCATCGGTCAGGGTGAGATCGTAGCCGACGGTGAATTCGTCATAATGCTCATACGTCGGCTGCGTGAAGCTGATCGAGTTGAACGTGCCGTCGAAGACGATCGTTCCGTTCGACTCGTCGCCGTATACGTTATTGCCTGTTTGATAAATCGAGCTGCCGCCAAGTTCAGCCGATGGTCCACCTGCCACCACCGAGAAAGGCTCCGCGGCGGTGAAATTAAGCGAGGCGGTGATGTTGTACTGCCCCCCGACACTCCAGAGCGCAATCGCCGGGTCCACCACCGCGGACGAGAAGGTGATCGTCTGTGTATAGGTTTGGCCACCTTCGTTAAGGATGCCGCTGTTTGCCGGGGGAGCATTTCCAACGATGCCTCCCGCGTAGCTGCTCGGCGGCCCCCAGCTAGGACCTACCAGAGAATCCAGCTGGCCGGAGTAGGTCACCGTGACGCCGCCTATGCTCCCGGTGGCGGAGCCGGGCGTGTTTGCGCCGTCGTTGCTCGATGTGGCAGAGGACCAGTTGGTCCAGCCGATGGTATCTGCCTTCGCCTCTGTTCCACTCCAGAGTACAGAAGCCAGCAGGCAGGTGAATGCAGCGGTTAGAGACAGGTTTCGACCGATGGGAAAGTTCTTCATTTTGCACTCCAGAGGTAACTTCTACGTCCCGGTTTGCCCCGAAGCGCCCCTTCGGGTGCCCCGCACTCCACTGCATCGAAAGTGGAAGCTGAATTCCTCTAAGACCCATCGACGTCATTCGCCGGCGGAGGATTCGCATCTGCGACGCCGTCGCCCGGCACCCCCGGAGGGTGGCTCCAGGTCTCGATTGTGAGACCTTGGGTTTCGATCAGGTAAGCTCCTGCAGACCACAGCGCCATCCCTGCCTTCGACGCCTCTCCACACATTCGTCGCGGGCCTGCGAGCAGCAGAACGCAGCCTTCAAATGCAAAGAGACCTCCCGCACCGGGAGGTCTCTTCAGTCAGTCAACGAAGGAGCAGCTTTACTGCATCGTGACGCCGCCCTGCGTCGCCTTTTCCTTCTTCAGCTCATTCGCCTTGCGCGCGCCCATCGCCTTGTTGTTCCAGTCGTCCGCCTGCGCAAGATCGGCCTTGCGCGCATCGTCGTTGCCGCACTCCAGATCGGCCTTGCGGCGGTACGTCAGGTTCAGATACGTCATGGCGTCATCGTACGTAGGATTGATCTCGACCGCCTTCTGCAGGTACTGCAGACCATCCGCAACCAGATCGGTATTCGCGGCCTGAAGCTTCTGGCAGGCTCCCTTGGACTTCTTCGCATTGCCATTGCCGTCGTCCGTCAGTCCGTCCGCGGCTAGAATCGTGATCGCATTCTTGTACGCCTGCATCCAGTCCACCACCCCGATGGTGTAGTAGGACTCGGCGTCGTTCGGAGAAAGCGAGATCACCTTCTTCTCGTCCGCCTTGGCTTCATTCAGCTTGCCGATATTGCGGTCGATCGAAGCGATCTGCTTCAACGCCGTAACATTGTTGGGATCCTTGGCAAGGGCGGCTAGAAAACCGTCGCGAGCCTTCTGGGCAATTGCCAGGTTCTCCGGTGTCTGCAGATTGGGCACAACTTGATAGGAGTACGCAGTCGCCAGATACAGCTTCGCATCCTCATAACTCGGGTCCAGGGCGATCGACTTCTGGAAGTGGTCCACCGCCTCTTCGTAGCGGGCGCTCTTGAAGGCCTGCACGCCTTTGGTCAGCTGGTCGCGAGCCTTCAGGCGATTGCACCCGGTGGCAGTAAGTAGGAGCAGCGACAGCAAAGCAGCCGTGACCGGAATCCGTGCGTTGAATTTCATTGGGCGAATCATCTCCTTGACCATGGGGCGCGAGGTTTCCTGTGCAGCAAAAAAAGTGCGGCTCGGTTTCCGGCGTTCGCTTGATTGTAACGGTATACATCATTCTGTGACTAGAGAATGTACTCCCTTACTTGCAAAAGGCAGGGGCCGAGCGTCTTTTCTATCAAAAAACTCTATCCACTGGCGAATTAATTGCGATTCCAAAACTATACGATGCATGGTTCAAGAGCAAGGGCCACCCGCCGAAGCGAGACTGAGCCACTCGCCCTTGCGCCCCATTCTCTGGCGGCTCGAACGCCGCCGTCTTCGTTTCGTCATCGGGAGCGAGTGGTTGATCGGGACCACAAGCGAGACTGCGGTTGTGGGCTTCTTCGCCCGCGACCCGGACCATCGATACAAGTTTTTTTCGGTCAGCGGTGAGGGCGTGAAAGCCTCAGAGTGACAAATTGGTTGAGTGCACAGGTCTCGAGTGTAAGACCGGGGTTAGGGTGGGCACGCCACTGCTGAGCACGGTCCGGAGACTCAGGTAACGAAAGAGAAGCTCACTGCTGAGCACGGTCCGAAGACGTGGGCAGATGGAAGAGCAGGCCGCTGCTGAGCACGGTCAGAAGACTCGGGCAAATGGAAGAGAAGCCGTCATTTCGACCGGAGCCGCGCGGCCTCATCGCGTGGCGCAGTGGAGAAATCCCCGTATTTCGCCTTTGCTCTTCCCCTTCCGCCTATCGACGAGCCTCCTGCGCACGAGCTTTCCTATAGCAGCTTCGGCGACAGTAGGAAGCCGTCAGCGGGGCAGATGATTTGGGTGCCCACACCTCGCCGAAGGGCTCGATGGTAAGGCTGGCTCTCCGCTGAGTCGATAGATTCTTCCGCCAAAAGCTTCGGGCGGCAGACCGTAAGGTCATGCCGCCCGAGAAAGCCGCTGTTCTGCTGAACTACTGTCCTGCTTCGACCCGTGGCGTAAGCAGTCCGATGTTGTCGACGCCGGCCGCGTGTCCCATATCGATCACCTCGGCGACTTTGCTGAAGTCAAGATCCTTGTCGCCCTTCACGAACATCACCTTCTCCTGCCTGGTAGCGAAGATGTCCGCCAGCTTCGGCTCGATCTCAGACTTGTTGAACGCCGTATCGTTGATCTTGTATGCCGGAGCGGCCGCGCCGTTCGACTGCACCTGAACCACAATCGTACGATCGTTCGGCTGGTCCTGCTGTTTGTCCTTGGGCGGCTGGGGAACCAGAGTCTCCAGACCGCGCGGCGTCACCGGCACGATCACCATGAAGATGATCAACAGCACCAGAAGAACGTCGATCAACGGCGTTACATTCATGTCCGACATCGCTCCGCCGGTATTTCCTCCGCCCATTCCCATAACAGATCTCCTCGTGAACCCTTTATCTCTTAGTCGCTCTCAAGCGTGTCGCTTCTACCTGCACGTCAACCTCTACCTCAATTGGACGAGCCTACTTCTTCGTTGTCGCAGCCGCGTCCGATTCGTCGACATGCTCGGTCAGCAAACCAAGCTGGCTGACCCCGGCCGAGCGAATTCCGTCGACCGCGTCCATCACCTTGCCATAGTTCGCCCGCTGGTCGGCCCGCATGAAGACCTCTTTGTTGGTCTTGTTTTCGAGCTTCGCCGAGATCTTCGGACCCAGGTCGTCGAGCGTCACCTGATCGCCGCCCAGAAATGTTCTGCCGTCGCGCGTCACCGCAACCACCACCGCGTCTTCCTTGTTGGCATCTTCCATCACCACCGCGGCAGCCGCCTTCGGCAGGTCGACGTTCACCTTGTTGTTCAGCATGGGAGTGATGACCATGAAGATAATCAGCAGCACCAGCATCACGTCCACCATCGGCGTCACGTTGATGTTCGAGTTTACCTTCTTGCCTTCATTCCGTTTATTGATGCCCATAACGTATGCTCCGTCAGACCTGGCTTTACCTGCTATCCCCCGGGGACGCTCGCCTGGACCTTCGGACGCCGTTCGCTGGCGGCGTCCGAAGAACCGGAGGAGTGTTGCGATTCCCGCAGGGTGCTGCTGTTTCCCGTTCAGCGGCAAGAAATCCGAGCCTTGCCGCTGATGGCGTACCTTACCGCTGTTGGCGCACTTTACCGCTGATGGCTCTGCTTGATGAAGTAGTCCACCAGTTCGCTCGAGCTGTTGTCCATCTCGACGTCGAACGCCTCCACCTTGCCGGTGAAGTAGTTGAACGTCATCACGGCGGGGATGGCGACGAGCAAGCCGAACGCCGTCGTTACCAGCGCCTCGGAGATACCGCCGGCAACCGCGCCGATACCTGAGGTCTTCTGCGTCGCGATCTGCTGGAAGGCATTCAAAATACCGACCACCGTGCCGAACAGGCCGATAAAGGGAGCCGTTGAACCGATTGTGGCCAGTCCGCCCAGACCGCGCTTCAGCTTGGCATGAACGATCGCCTCCGAACGCTCCAGAGCGCGCTTCGAGCTCTCAACCTGCTCTTCTGTAATCTGACCGCCCGAGCCAAAGCTGCGGAACTCCTGCAGGCCCGCCGTAACCACCTCTGCAAGGTGCGACTTCTTCGAACGGTCGGCAACCTTGATCGCCTCGTCCAGACGTCCGTCCTTCAACGCGCCGGCAACCTTCGGAGCAAACTCACGCGACTGCTTGCGTGCGGCCGAAAAATACAGCGCGCGATCAATAATCACAGCAAGCGACCAGATCGACATGATGAAGAGCAGGATAACGACGCAGCGGGCAAGCCAGCCCATGTTGCCCCAAAGACCCATAACACTGAAGCTGACCTGGGCCTCCTGGAAGTACATGGCGAGCGGCGCCGGAACGTGAGCGAATTGTGCGAGATGTGCGAGAATCACTGGAATATTTCCTCCTGGTTAGAACTCTAACTTTCGAAATCTTGACCCGGAATCCCCCAAAAGTTCGCGACGGGCAGGGAGATTCACGAGTGACGTGTTTGTGCGTTCAGCCTCGGCCTAGCCGCCGCCAAAGTTGAAGTTGACGGTAATCTGCGTGTCCACCTCGGTGGGCTCGCCATTAAGGATGTACGGCTTGTAGCGCCAGCTCTTAACGGCATCGAGCGCACTGGCCCGCAGCATCTCAGGCCCGCTGATCACCGCCAGGTTTTGGATCGTGCCGCTCTTCGAGATGATGGCGCGAAGCACCACCGCACCCGAGACGTGCGCCGCGCGTGCAATCGGCGGATAGGTCGGATTGCTGCCCGAGATCTTGTTACCCGCGACCACGCCGCTTGAAATACGAGCCGGCCCCTTCGGCGGTGCAACCTTCACCACCGGCGTAGGCGCCGTACCGATACCGCCCATCACGCCGCCCGGAACCCCAGAGCCGCTGCCCATGCCGGACATGCCCGCCACACCAGCCATCTGCACCGGCGCGGCATCTTCCTTCAGCATCTTGATGTCTTTGGGAATCTTGGTCGGCGCGTGCAGGCCCTGATCGATCTCCGACACCATCTTGATCGGCTTGACGATCTGCTGCGGAGGCGGCGGAGGTGGCGGGGGGGGGGGGGGAGGCGGCGCTGTCAGCATCGCGGGCATCGCCGTCTTCGGCAACGCCTCCGGATACAGCAGCGGAATCAGGATCATGGTCGCCAGGATCGCCGCATTGAAGGCAAAAGTTCCAATCATCCAGTACTTGGATTTGGTCTTGATCTGGCCGCCGGATTCCATCAACGAGGATTCAAACATTGTCAGCCTCTTTGCTATGAAGAAGAGCTATTCAAGTTTAGACACCGCGATGCTTGAATTTGTTCCCGAGCCTGTCCTGCCGGACGAGCCGCCTGCGCGGCGAGCTGTCACTTCGTGACGCGTATACCGGTCTGGGCGCTGCTCACTGCATAGGGCTTCCCGATGGTCAGCACGAGAATCCTCCCTCCCGACCATCGGGAGGGCCAACCGAAGGGGTATACGCACCACGAAGTGGTCGCCCCGCGCGCAGCGGGCCCGTCCGGCAGGACACCGCCTCTAAGCCTTCGCCCGTTTCCCCGCAGGCAGCGAAACCGTCTTGCCCCGCTTCACCCGCCAGTCCTGGTACGCCACCAGCATCGGCGCCGCCACCGCGATCGACGAGTACGTCCCAATCAGAATTCCAACCACCAGCGCGAACGAGAACCCATGCAGCACCTCGCCGCCAAACAAATACAACGACAGCACCGTCAGGAACGTCAGCCCCGACGAGATCACCGTCCGGCTCAGCGTCTGGTTGATGCTCCGATTGACCACATCGTGCAGCGACTCCCGCCGCGACAGCCCAAGATTCTCCCGAATCCGGTCGAACACCACGATCGTATCGTTCATCGAATAACCGATCAGCGTCAGGATCGCCGCGATCACCGTCAGCGTAATCTCCTGGTTGGTCAGGCTGAACGCCCCCACCGTGATCAGCGTGTCGTGAAACACCGCCACCACCGCCGCCACGCCATAGATCAGCTCGAACCGGAACCACAGGTAGATCAGCATCCCGATCAGCGAATACGCCGTCGCCAGCCAGGCCTGCTTCTGCAGTTGCTTCCCGGCAGTCGGCCCGACGATCTCCACCTGCTCGATCGTGAACCCCGAATCATGATAGTTCGCACTCAGCGCGCCCTCGACGCTCTTCCGCCCCGCATCGTGCGACTGATCCGTCGCGGTCGACTCCGGCAGCGCGATGATCACCTTATCCGCAGCATGGCCGCTCGGATCGCTCACCCGCTGAATCGTCGCCTGGTGCACCCCCGCCTTGTCCATCGCCGCGCGGATATGGTCCTCGTTCGGCGTCGAGTTGAACGCCACCCGAATCTGCGTCCCGCCCTTGAAGTCCACGCCCAGCGGAATATGGTGCCAGAACAACATGCTCATAATGCCGGCAACCGAGAAGATCAGCGAAAAGCCGAGGAAGTACCACTTCTTCCCCAGCCAGTCGATATTCGTAGTTTTGAAAAGTTCCAGACTCACGCGATTCCTTTGTTAACTCTTAAGTTTTATGTCGTCATTCTGAGCGAAGCGAAGAATCCCCGCATTTGTTCTTGTCGCGGCCGGCTCGTTCCAGAATGCGACAGAAATTGCGCAACCGCCACTAAATCGACAACGCCGCCCCGCGCTCTTTCCTTTGCAAGATCGCATCGAAGATTACCCGCGACACCAGCACCGCGGTAAACAGGTTGGCGAACAGACCAAATGCCAGCGTAACCGCGAACCCGCGCACCGGCCCCGTCCCGAACAGAAACAGAATCATCGCCGAAACAATCGTCGTCACGTGGGTATCCAGAATCGTGATCCACGCATGGGCAAACCCCTGCTGCACCGCCGCCGCCGCCGTCTTGCCCGTCCGCAGCTCTTCGCGAATCCGCTCGAAGATCAGCACATTCGAGTCCACGCCCATACCGATCGTCAGAATCACGCCCGCAATCCCCGGCAGCGTAAGCACCGACCCGGTGAATCCCATGAACCCCAGCAGGATCACCAGGTTCAGCATCAGCGCCAGATCCGCATTGATCCCCGCGCCGCGATAGTAGATCAGCATGAAGACCATCACCGCCAGCATTCCGGCAATCGCCGCCACCACGCCCTGGTGGATCGAAGCCGCGCCCAGGCTCGGCCCCACCACGCGCGTCTCCAGGTACGAGATCGACGCCGGCAGCGCGCCCGTCCGCAGCATCAGCGACAGATCCGCCGCCTGCTGCTGCGTAAACGCCCCCTCGATCTCGCCGCTGTCGCGAATCGCCGAGTTGATGCTCGCCACTTCCTTCACCTTGTTATCCAGCACAATCGCCATCGACCCCGGCGTAGCGCTGGTGCTCGAATGCGCCTCGGTGTACTGATAGAACCGGTTTCCCGCGTCCGTCGTCAGGTTGAAGCGGATATTCGGCCGTCCGTTCTGGTCCTGCCCCGGCTGCGCATCGCGGAAGTCCGTGCCTTCCACCTCGCTCACCCGCTTCAGCAGCCAAACCTCATCCGGAGCACCCGCCGATCCCACCCCGTTCATCAGCACAGCATCCGGAGGAATCGTCCCGCCATTCGCCTGCAGCGCCGCCTGGTCCGAGTCATACGGTCCGCCCACCACCGCATGAATCGATAGCTGCGCCGTCGATTGAATAATCTCTTCCACACGCGCCGGATCGCTGATTCCCGGCAGCTCCACCAGGATCTGGTTATCGCCCAGCCCGTACTTCTGGATCACAGGCTCGGTCACGCCCAGCTTGTCGATCCGCTCCCGAATCGTCTCGATCGAAGTATCCAGCGTCCGCGTCTCCAGATCGCGAATCGCCCCCGCCTTCATCGTCAGCGCCGTATTTCCATCCGCCGTCGAGGTCACGTCGTAGTTCGAATAATCGGTGCCCTGCATCACCCCGCGCGCATCCGAAATCTTCGCCGGCGGAACTCCCGAAACGATAATCGTCTGCGGCCGCCCCGGATCTGTCTTGCCCACCGTCGCGCCGGTAATGCCCGCCTTCTGCAGATCGCCTTCCAGGCGCGCCACATCACGGTCCGTCGTCGAACCGATCGCCTCGGCCACATGCACCTCAAGCACCAGGTGCGTGCCGCCCTTGAGGTCAAGCCCAAGCTGAATGCGGTCCGCAATCGACTGCTTCAGGCTGCCATGAGGAATGCCCACGATCCCGAAACAGAAGATCACCAGAATTGCTACGATAAACGCCGATTTCCCGGCCAGATTCTTGCCCATGATCGTTATGAAAGGTTCCAGCGCGCGTCTCCCGTTCCAGCTTCCGTTCAGGGCCGCGCCGCTCTCCTTACTTTTTCCTCATCCTATATATAGGTTCGATCTTCTCCGTGCCTGCACATCAAAAGACTGATCTATCAATCCAAACCGTCTAAAAACCACAAAAGCCGTGTCTTTCGACAACTACAAACAATGCGTCATTTCGACCGGAGCCGCGCGGCCTTATCGCGCGGCGGAGTGGAGAAACCCCCGCATTTCGTCTTAGCTCTTGCCATATTCTCATTGCCTTCTGTCTCGTCGTCCTTCGCCATCATCCTGACCCTCGAGCATCGCAAGAGGGAACAACCCTGTATCCCGTCCTCGCTTTTGCCTGATCTCAAATCGGTCAAATCGGTGCAAATCGGTGTCAAGCCTTTCCGTTCCCGAACAGGATCACGCAGCCGGCTCATCGGTCGTAACCGCCGCAATCGCGCTCTTGACGAACTCCAGCTTCACGCCATCCGGCTGAACCCGCAGCACCACAACATCGTCCTTCACCGTCAGCACGGTGCCCTTGATGCCGCCATTGGTCGTCACCCGGTTGCCCGTCTTCAACTGGCTCAACATCTCCTGCCACTTCTTCTGCTTCTTCTGGTTCGGCGCAATCATCAGAAAGTACAGCACCACGAAAAACAAAACCGGCAGCGCCAGACTTCCCATGTTGCCCAATCCGCCCAGACCCTGAACCCACATCGCCAGCATTCATCCACTCCGTTCCAAAACCAGCCCGCACCCGGGTCTCAACCCCGGCGCTCGGCCGCAAACACCCCCGCGCAGGCAGGCTCCAGCAGACGCAACGTCCCTTACACCATTAAATAAGACCCAGCCTCTAAGCATCGCGTAACCGCATCCCAGTGTCAAGGCAAAGCGAGACCTGGTAGGGGTCAGTTTGATTCCAGCAGGGCGACGATGTCTTCTACGTCCCAAAGTTTTGAAGTCATACTCGCTGCCATCGCAGGAGACATCCGCAAAGTCTGATGAATACGGGCGAAGTTGTAGTACATGAAGTGAAATGCGATTGCCGCCATGTGGTTCTCCAGCTTTTTAGAGAACGCGTTGGTTAGACGGGTGAAGCGGCGCATGGACATCCGCATGGTGAGGTCCTGACGCTCTACAAATGACGTGTTGATATGTTTGGGGTCGGGAGTACCTGTTACGGCCTTACGCTCAATACCGATGCACTGGCCGGGGCTGTACCTAGACTGAGTCTCCCCAGATGCTCCATAGATTTTGATTAGCTGGGCATCGTCGATTTCCCCGCCGAACGTTTCTTCTACGGCCTCCAGATAGGGTTTATGGCCGTCTGTGGTCAATTGCACTTTGTTGCTCAAGCGGCTGGCGAGGTCGCCGATAAATTCCCTAGCTGAAGGAAGACCGCGTTGGCCTACCATCCAGCACGGTACGAGCTTTGTGTCAGCGTCGATTGCAGTCCAAGTCCACACTTCGCCGCAACCTGCTTGCATTTGCTCCATTGAAACGTTCCTTTGCTTGGCTCCAACGAACGACCATATTTCGTCACATTGAACGCGGCGGCAACGAAGGTTGCGGAGGTTTTCATCCTGATATTTAGCGCAAGCATAGCCAAGATCAACGAGGAGTTTGGCGATAGTATTCTTCGCCACTCCAGTCATGCGGACAGTCGCGCGGATGCTATTGCCTTCAACTAAGCACCTTACGACTCGTAATCGCTTCGCGTTGTCTAGCTTGTTCATACTGATCATTATGCTTGAGTGACGATTAATGGTGTCAAGCATTTTGGTCAGTTTAGTTTTGCAAGTTTTTGTTCCAGTGCTATCGTGGCTTATGGGTACAACTTGTGTGCAGTATCGTGTTGCCTAACCATGCCGCGATGCTGTACAAAGCTACCCAATGCACGCTGGCGGGTGTGCATCCATGCAAACGTGAGAAACGTCTAACGAACTGAGAGTTATCGATGGATTTGAACGTGCAAGCGTTCCGCCTCGTACAGAAAGCTACCAGCGACACTGTGTCTAACAGGGCAAAGCTGGCTTCCTCGCGAAAAGGCGGACTCAGTGGCGGCCCCGCAAGGGCTAAGGCCTTATCCAAAGAGCAGCGACAAGAGATCGCTCGCAAGGCAAATATGGCTCGATGGTCTTCTCCGACTGCATGATCGAGTATTGGAAAGGGTGTAATAGCTTAATTATGGAAGACGAAACTCTGAGAATTCCTGTTGCAGCGCAGTTCGAGGTGAATACACTCGGAAATCTAGACGATGCAGTTCTAGAGGACGCAGCACGAGGCAGTAAGGATGGGAAATTGCTCCGAGAGCTTATCAATGCTCTCGATGAACCCCTCCTGGCAATCCTGTCTTGCCGAAATAGGAGTGAACTCGTCAAAACTCGGAATGAAGTGTGGGATAACTACTTCCGTGCGCTCCGCTCATTTGGAGACACACTTGCGCGGGTTGTAGACAGCAGGCAGATTGAAGTTGCTAGCGTTCGCGCAATGCTGGCTATCGAGCGCGATTTGGCAAGATCTCGCGGCGCTCTATTTAGCGAGGAGATAGCTCAACAGTTTGAGTTTTCAGGTTGGCTAGTCTCTCGCATTCAGGCAGCAGGTCACAAAATTGCTCAAATTGGTAGAGTTCCTGAGCAAGCTAGGCCCACGGATGTTGAGCTTAGTTCAGATTTTATTTCTGTAGCCGCATGGGGTCAGTTCCATTACGACTGTGTGCTGACTTCGATGAAGTTCAACCGGCCGATGGCCCACGGAATTCAGGAGTCGATTCGGGATGGGCTGCGCGCATGGGTAAACGCGGCAGCGATAATTGAGGAAGCTCTCTCTTTGCGAACTGGCAATAAAGTCGGCGGAGAAGTCGAATTTATTGATTCCATTTGGGATAATGAAGACGGCTCTCTGCTAGAAGAATCCACAAAGGAAGCTGCCAGTCTCTCAAATGATGCCTAAAGCGGGAGAAATTCAGTACAAACAGGGAGATACGTTCTGGTGTGAGCCTGACCCTAAAGATACAGTGGGCACGGAGCACAAAGGGGATCACGTTTGGGGCATAGTTTCCCTAAGGGTTAGGAAGGGGTGCGTCGTGGCAATACCGCTATCGCGACACATCCGCAAGGAGCACCCTCCCCTCTTACCGCTCATCCCGAAGTCTGAATTTGCTCAAGTCGATGGCAGCCCTGCCCTTGACCGCGTAGCTCTAACAGATCAGATCAGAAGCATTGATGTATCGCGCTTACGTAAGCGTTCTGGCGCAATGTCGCATATAGCTCTACGTGCCGTGCTGCTATCTGTGGACTATATGCTGGGAAGATCTGTCGTTCACCCAAACGCCAATTAGATACTCCTCCCCTCCGTTGTATTTGAAACTGACTCACTACCCACGACCTGCCCGTCGTCCGCAGGTGGAAAAGCCGCCCCGAATTCCTTGTCAAGTGCCATTTTGACCTAAACCGAACAAAATGCATCACTTCGGTCGTGGCCAACAGTTATGCTCCGCCTGCTATTCTATTAATAGAGAAGAGAAAGCCCGCCAAAGCCTCGTTCATCCCGGAGGTTTCTCCTTTTAGATCTATATTTTGACCCATAACCCCATACGATCTATATTTTGCAGGGTACCAGCTCGCTAAGTAGCTGAAAACGAGCGGCTAGCGTCTCCCCCCCCCCGGGGGGAGGGGGCACCCCCAAGGGGAAAACCCGACCCGGAACGAACCGAGACGCGGAGAGGCTACCTCTGCGCCGGGTTAGGTGAAAATGAATCCATGACCGGCACCCGCATCGACAAGTGGCTCTGGGCCGCACGCTTCTTCAAAACCCGCGCCCTTGCCGCCGACGCCTGCGACATCGGCCGTATCGAATCGAACGGCCTCCGCGCCAAGCCCGCCCGCGAGGTCCGCCTCGGAGACATGCTCCGCATCAAAAACGAAGCCGGCGAATTCCTCGTCGAAGTCCTCGTTCTCAGCGAGGTGCGCGGCCCCGCCGCAGTAGCTCAGACCCACTACCGCGAGACCGAAGAGAGCAAAACGCTCCGCGCCAAAGCCGCAGAAGAACGAAAGCAGATGCTCCAGATCGGCGGCATCACCGAAAACCGCCCCAGCAAACGCGACCGCCGCCAGATCGCAAAGTGGCGCGGCAATATCCACCGCTTCTAGCCATAGTCCTGCGGACCGGCCGCCGCGCGAGATTCGCGTATACGCTGGCAAAACGTCAGCATATAATCTTCTCGAATTCTGAAGGCGAGGACAAAAATGCCTTTGCTTCGCACACTGGCGCTTGTTCTTCTGGGTTCGGCCCTGGGCTTCGCTCAGTCGCCGCCCAATGCTCAATCCACCGTCTACTTCGACCAGAACAGCCCATTCGCACCGGACTTTACAGCCGCCCTGTCGAAGAAAGGCGTGCCGGTGGCAGTGACCGTCGATCCGGCAAATGCCCGCTACACCGTCATGTTCAGTCTCAATAGAAATGACGGTTCAATCTTCCAGGGAATCACCAGCGCGGTCACCAGCGGCACGTACGATCCCGGTGGATGGGACCGCGCCACGATGCAGGTTGTCGATAACCATACCAAGCTGGTCACCTACAGCTACACCTGCAAGAAATACAGGGACAACTCCGGCGATCCGATGAAGTCCACCGCCGAATGTCTCGCGAAACACTGGAAGTCCAATCTCCAAAGCAGCGCGTCACGCTAAGCTGCTACTGCATCCGTGCGGCACTCTTCTTCGCACCCGCGATCGGCAGCAGTGCATCCGGCACTCTCATCTTTCCGTTGGACGGCGCGGAGGTCTTGAAGCCCGCGCCAAGGTGCATCAGCAGCGGATGCTGCAGCGTCACGATCAGCGCCGTCGCAGGCACCTCGCCTTCGCACACGTAGCTGTGAATGGTGTTGGCGTCGAAGTAGATCGCATCGCCCGCCTCGATACAGTGGGTCGTCTCGCCGTGCCGCACATTCAGCGTGCCCGACAGCAGGTACAGGAACTCGCACCCTGCGTGCTGATGCGCCCGCGCCACACGGCCCTCCTTGCTCGGCAGGAACTCCGCGAAGTAGGGATCGAGTTGGCGGTCCGGCACCAGGTAGCCAAGGCTCTCGAAGTAGTACGCAGGGTCGTCGGCTCCGGTCTGCGGCAGCCGTACCCGCTCGCCGCGGCGATGCACACGAAACAGAGTCCGCGGCTCCGGCTCGAAGAAGTAGTTGAGATCCTTCGAGAACACCATCGCAATGCGCGCCAGGTTGCGCAGCGTCGGAACCACGCGTCCGGTCTCGAGCTGCGACAGGAAGCTCGCCGACAGGCCCGTATGGCGTCCCAGCTCCACCAGCCCCATCGACTTCTTCAGCCGAAGATGCTTGATGCGCTCGCCGATGCGCTTCTCTGAGATGAAGGATTCCGCGGCCTCGCCATCAACCTGGATGTTCTGAAGGTCGGCAAGCGGAGGGTCGGCGGCTATAGCCGTGCCGCCCGTAGAGTTCGAATTGGAGGAAGGGAAGGTATGTTTGCTCATCATAATTTATGGTTTTGTTCAGTGTACTAAAAGATGTTGAAACCCTGTCAAAAGTTGTACGTGCTTCCGTGCCTGCCGGATTGGATGCCGTTTCACGCCCTCGCAGAAGGAGAAAAGCGACAAAATGCTAGCCTGTGATCGATGAGGCTTCCTGATTTTCCTGCCCGGCAGCCGTTTTGGAGAGGTCTGACCTCGGGGTCGGCCGCGCTGCTGATTTCGCTCGCCCTCGGCTGCGCCAGCCCTCGGCCGCCGCGGCCGCCCTCGCTGAACCTGCCCGAACCCGTCAAAGACCTCACGGCGCAGCGGGCTGGCGATCAGGTGCTCCTGCGCTGGACCACGCCGGACAAGACCACCGACCATCTCGATCTCAAAGGCGCGGTCACCGCGCAGATCTGCCGCATCGAGCGTGCCGGCGCCCATCCCGAGCCGCCCTGCAATGTCGTCGCCCGCATTGCCGTCGCACCGGGAGCATCGCAGCACCCCGATTTGTTACCCCGGTCTCTCACCACCGGGCAGCATGAGCTGCTGGCCTATCGGGTCCAGCTCTTCAACGCACACGGCCGCGGCGCGGGCCTGTCGCCGCCCGCCTTCGCCGCCTCGGGGTCTGCTCCGCCAGCGGTCGAACAGCTTCGGGCCAACCCCGTGCCCTCCGGCGTTCAACTCGAGTGGCAGCGCGACAACACCGCCGCCACGATCGAACTCGATCGTGTCCTTCTGAGTCCTCCCGCCGCTTCGCCAAATCGGCTCAGCCATCCCGCATCTCCCAAGCCGGTAGAAGGAGCCAAACCAAACGCCCAGCCCCGTACGAAGACCAGGTCCACCCACCCGGCGGCACAGAAGAGCACAGAATCCGCGCCACTGAATCAAGTCAAACTCCAGACGCCGCCTCCAACTCCCGGCCACTCCGCCGATGCCGGCGGCACTATCGATGCCACAGCCATCATGGGCGAAACCTATAGCTACACCGCGCAGCGCAGCGCAACCGCCACGCTCGACGGCCACGCCCTCACGCTTCGCAGCCTGCCCTCCGCTCCGGTCCGCGTCACCGTGCGCGACCTCTTCCCGCCCGCCGTCCCCACCGGCCTCGAAGCCGTTCCCGGCGGCATCGCTGCCTCCGACCGATCGATCGACCTCTCCTGGACGCCCGATACCGACCTCGACCTCGCCGGCTACTTCGTCTACCGGCAGGAGGTCTCGCCGAACGGCGCGCTGACCGGCGCCTCGACCCGCCTCAACCAGACTCCGGTACCCGGCCCCGCCTGGCGCGACTCCACCGCCGTGCCCGGACAACGGTATGCTTATCGTGTCACCGCGGTCGACGCGTCGGGAAATGAGAGCGCTCCCGGTGCCGCGGTACAGGAGAGTCTTCGCCAGCCATAGCTCGCCGAAGGAAGATACCCACAACCCCGGAACAAACACCAAGGAGCCGCAGCAAAATGCGTTACTGCAAGTACCTGTCGTTGGAACATTCGGATGAGGGCGCAGGAGGCGGAGCCGCAGTCGCCCGCTATGCTCTGGTCGAGAAGCGCAACGGAATCCTCTGGGCCACGCTCCCCATGCAGGCTCCGCAGGAGGACTTGACCTCGCGTCTGGCCGGCACCTTGCCGCTGCCGTCGCTCGCGCCGGGGTTCAATCCAGCTCCGCTCTCGGATCTGCACCTGCTCGCGCCGGTCACGCCGTCGAAGATCGTCTGCGTAGGCCGCAACTACCGCGAGCACGCCGCCGAGCTCGGTAACGAGGTCCCCAAAGAGCCGCTGCTCTTCCTCAAGCCGCCTTCGTCGCTGCTCGGCTCGCGCGGCGTCATCCGTTTGCCTGCCCTCTCGCAGCGTGTCGACTATGAGGGTGAGCTCGGCATCGTCATCGGTCGCCGCTGCCGCAGCCTCGGCCCCGATGAGGACGTCCGCCCCTACATCCGCGGCTACGTCTGCGTCAACGACGTCACCGCCCGCGACCTCCAGAAGTCCGACGGCCAGTGGACCCGCGGCAAGGGCTTCGACACCTTCTGCCCCACCGGCCCCATCGTCTCCGACGAGATCGACCCCTGCGGCTTCGTCGACGCCCCCGCCCGCCCCGTCACCGTCACCACCCGCCTCAACGGAGCCGTCAAGCAGCAGGGAAGCACCCGCGACCTCATCTTCCCCATCCCCGAGCTGCTCCGCTACATCACTTCATTCCTGACCCTCGAACCCGGCGACCTCATCCCTACCGGCACCCCCGCCGGCGTAGGAGCCGTCCAGCCCGGCGACCGCATCCAAGTAGAGATAGACGGTCTCGGCGTCCTCGAAAACGAATTCGCCAAAGAGTGAACATGACGACCACGGATTCGCGCGGATAAACACGGATGAAAGACAAGCCAGTAAGCAGTCATCTTTCTTCAGGCTTTTATCCGCGAACATCCGTGAAAATCCGCGGTCGATCAATTCGCAGGCCCTCAGAGCTTGATAAAATCAGTATCAACAGCCAAGGAGAAACCATATGGCATCGTTACTCGAACAGCTTCGCGGATACACCAAGGTCGTCGCCGATTCCGGCGATATCAATTCCATCGAGAAATTCAAGCCGCAGGACTCGACCACCAATCCCTCGCTGATCGAAGCCGCCGCGCAGATGCCCGCCTACCAGCAGATCGTCGATGACGTGCTCAAGCAGGCCCGCAAGGACTCCGGCGACAAGGCCTCCGACAAGGACGTCGCTGCCGCTGCCTTCAAGTCCCTCGCCGTCGCCTTCGGCCGCAAGATCCTCGACATCATCCCCGGCCGCGTCTCAACCGAGGTGGACGCGCGCCTCTCCTACGACTCCGAAAAGACCAAAGCCCAGGCCCGCGACATCATCGCCCAGTACGACAAGGCCGGCATCTCGCGCGACCGCGTCCTGATCAAGATCGCCAGCACCTGGGAGGGCATCAAGGCCGCAGAGGCGCTCGAGCAGGAGGGCATCCACTGCAATCTCACCCTGCTCTTCGGCCTCCATCAGGCCATCGCCTGCGCCGAAGCCAAGGTCACTCTCATCTCCCCCTTCGTCGGTCGCATCCTCGACTGGTACAAGAAGGACACCGGCAAGGACTACGTTGGCGCGGACGATCCCGGCGTCCAGTCCGTCACCACCATCTACAACTACTACAAGAAATTCGGCTACAAGACCGTCGTCATGGGGGCGAGCTTCCGCAATACTGGCGAGATCAAGGAACTGGCCGGCTGCGATCTTCTCACCATCTCGCCCAAGCTGCTTGAAGAACTCGACTCCACTCAGGGCGACCTTCCGCGCAAACTCGATCCCGCCAAGTCTCAGTCGATGGACATCAAGAAGATCCCCATGGACGAGGCCACCTTCGAAAAGATGCACGCCGAAGATCGCATGGCCCACGACAAGCTGAAGGAAGGCATCGAAGGCTTCTCCAAGGCGCTCGAAGACCTCGAGAAGCTTCTCGAAAAGCGTCTCAGCGAGATCAGCGAACCCGCCGCCGCCCGCTGACTCAACATCCGTGCTCTACCCGGAGACCGCGCCCGCAAAGCGCGGTCTTCTGTCTGTGCGACCCATCCCCCGCACCTTCGGAATCGCCCGGAGACGTCGGCTTTCTGCGAGAGGGCCCTGAAATGAGGTATTCTGCTCAACACCGCACATAAGAGGGCGGCGCGACTTGGACGCGACACGATCGGCCTTCCTATGAACGCATTCCCTGCTTCGACCGATACGGGCCTGGAGGTCATCGACCTTCAGCACGATGAGGCGTTTGCGGCCCGGCCGCCTCATGGGCGCGACATCGCGGTGCAGATCGATGCCATGGAACGTATTGCCCGCGCATTTGTCGAAAGCCCGGAGACGATTCTGCAGGAACTGGTCAACAGCGCCGTCCTCCTTTGCGGGGCCGACAGCGCAGGCATCAGCGTCCAGGAGGTCGATGACAGCGATAAGCCCTTTTATCACTGGGTCGCGACTGCCGGGGCGTACTCCGACTTCCTCGGCGCGATTCTCCCCCTTCACCCCAGCGCATGTACCATCTGCCTGGCCCGTGACGGCCCGCAGCACTTTCGCGTAGGACAAGCGTTCTTCGACCTCCTGGGCATCGACGCGCCACTCGTCACCGACGGCATCCTGCTTCCATGGCATGTGGACGAGACCCGCGGAACCATCTTCGTCATGGCTCACGGACGCACCGAGGCGTTCAATCAGGACGACTGCCGTCTGATGCAGGTATTCGCCGGCTTCGCCGCCATGGGCATCCGGCAGCAACGGCAGCACAGGTTGTTGTTGGAGCGGGCGACGGCCGCCGCAGCGGTCGCCATGGCCAACGATCTTGCACACAAGATCAACAACCCGCTACAGGGATTGACCAACCTCCTGTATCTGGCCGCCGAAGGCCATCACGGCGAGGGCGCTCGAGTGTTAGGACGCGAGGCCGAAGGTGATCTGAAGAAGCTCTCTTCACTGGTCGGAACGCTGCTGCAGCTTCCCTATCGCGAACGCCCCTGACCACATGGGGAACCTTGCGAACCGCTCATCTCACCCGGCCATTCCTCTAGCCGTCGATGCCACCCTTTCGCCCCTTTTGTTCCACGAAGTGGTCCGCGAAGCAGCGCCATCCTTCCTCCAAACCCCCTCCCCAGGAGTACATTTACAGAGTATGTCCACCCAAACCAGCGCAGAGCGAAGCTCGTCCGGAACTGCCCTCTCCGTTGTGCTCGCGCTCCTTCTCGGAGCCGTCGGGCTTGCCGTCTTTCTCCGCCACGCCACCTCCGGCGTCCTCGGCCGCGTCGCCGCCTCCATCACCGGCCGCACCGCCACCTACGACACCTCCGTCCCGGCGGTCGTCCAGCGCATTCAGCGCCTCAACCGCCTCGAGACCGTCGTCTACTCCATCGACACCGTCGTGGAGGGCGCCAAGTCCAGTCCCGTCCTCCCCGACCTCCTCGCCGGCGACCGTATCCTGCTCGTCGTTCACGGCCAGTCCATCGCAGGGATCGATCTCTCGCAGCTCAAGCCGGAAGACATTCGCATCGACGACAAGAACGGCGGCAACTCGATCCACGTCACGCTGCCCGCCTCGCAACTCTTCCTGACGACGCTCGACAACCAGCACACCCGCGTCTACGCCCGCTCCACCGGCCTGCTGGTCCCGGTAGACCAGAACCTCGAGTCCGACACCCGCGCCAAGGCCGAGCAGCAGCTCCAGCAGACCGCACTCGCCGACGGCATCCTCGACACTGCCAGCAAGAACGCCCGCGCCACCGTCACCACCCTCCTCTACAGCCTCGGATTCCAGCACGTCGACGTCAGGTAGCAGACAATCACGCAAACAAAACTGCCCCTGTCCCGCGCCGGTAAGCAGCGGAAACAGGGGCAGCAAGCACAGGACTCATTACCGGGCGGGGAAGTTGATCGACACCGTAACCGGCGCAGCGGTAGGGCGGTGATCCATCGTGGCCGGTGCAAACCGGTATTCCCTCAGAGCCGCTACAGCCTTCCGGTCCAAAGCGGGGTCGACCGAGTGGAGAACCTTGATCTCCTCCGGTGAACCGCTCTGGCTGATGACCATCGAGATGGTCAGCTTCTTCTCCGCGGCGCCGACTGCATCCAGTTCGCTTTGTGCACACTGGATAGGCGTCCAACGCAGCAGTTTCGGTGCTGCGAACTCAGCCGGCGGACCCTCGAAGGTGAAGATGTTTTCCCCGGTCATGTCGGCGTCGCGATCGGCCATCGCCTTCGCCGCTTCGGCGTTGGATATGATCACCGTTTGAATCGAGTGCGGCGCGACCGGCGTGGTGATCGTATGGTCATCGTCGCGGGCCGCTACAGCACCCGCGAGCAGAGATTCGGCACCCCTCGGCCCAAAGGCCGAAGCGCGCAGGATCGAGTGGGGGAGAGGCGAAAGGTTTGCCTGCGCATGCAGCACCACAGGGGACAGCAAAAGGGCGGATAGGACAATTCGTCGCATATATATCTCCTCAAGTGATGTGGGGTATCCATCACCATAGTAGAAAGAGAACGGAACGATTGTCAAGAACAAAAAGAAAATAAATAAATTCCCACCAAAAATGACATATCCGCCTTTGCACAATCACAAAATCCTCAAACACTGCCTCCGTCGCTTCGCACAGCACACTCTTCGGCCAGCGCCCGTGAAGGTATCAAAGTGACAAACCGTCCGGTGCCCTGAGACGGCCGAACGGCCTCGATTTTTGGGACCTGGGCTTCGAGTGAGGGAACGTCTACACGCCAGGCGGGTACTCCATCCTGTGCGTCGTTTGCGCAAAGGGTGAGAGACCACGACTCTTTGCCACGTCGTCTACTCCCGCATCGAAGGCTATCTAAACCGCCATTTGCCTCGAACCGGCACAGCCGGCAACCTTCGCCACCAGGCAGCGTCCAATAGTTCGATGACACGAAAGCCGCAGCCGCGCGAACGATCGTCCTGCTCCCTTCTGTCGCGAACCTGCGCTATGATCCAAAGCATGAACTTCGGTTCCAGAGCGGACGATGCAGCGACCAATCCCGAAGCGGCCACCCCGCTGCTTCCCTTCCCCGGTGCGCATCTCCATGACGAACAGGACGAATACGAGGAGTCCACGCTGGTCAAGACCGTAGGCTGGATCTCGGCCGGTCTCGGCGCAGTCGCCCTCGGCCTCTTCCTCGGCCGCGAACTCCGCCAGCGCTACAAGTTCAACCGCCGCACCCCCTACGACTTCTACGCCCACTCCGGCGACGAACAGGATGTCGACTTCGGCCTCGGCATCTAGCGCCACCGAGCGTCAGTCAACCGGTAGCCCGCTCTCCTGGCGCAGCGCCGTCGAGTGCGCAACGACGGAAACTTCCCATGTTCGGCTCAGAAGGAGCCGGATGGAACGATGGCAAACCGTTCCGGCTTATTGGAAGTGTGCTGTGTAGATGCGAATGTTGAGCATTCGACGACGGCCGTGCCCGGACTGCAATCTGAGGCGTGATTCGTTTCTCTCGTTCTATTGCCTTCGCGTGGCGGCACATACGCTCCCGTCGGGATGAGAGCTAGGATACACGATCGAGATGTGCGGCAATGGGAACGGGCGGTCTCTGGACGCGAAGGATACACTACGCTGGGAATGAAACAACCTATTTGATGCGCGAGAAAGCAATCATCATTGGGGCTGGGCCTGCCGGGCTCACCGCGGCGCTGGAGTTGCTGCGGCGTTCCGATGTGACGCCCGTCATCCTTGAAGCCAGCGATGAGATTGGCGGCATCTCACGCACGATTAAATACAAAGGCAATCGGATGGATATCGGCGGCCATCGTTTTTTTTCCAAAAGCGATCGTGTGATGCAGTGGTGGGTCGACCTGATGCCGCCCGAGGCGCCGGGCGAGAGCGCAGACGCAGCGCAGGAGATCAGCTATCAAGGCAGGCGCCGCGTGGTTGCGGTGCCGGCGCGGCTGCCCGAGGAGCCTGTCCTGCGCGGCGCCGGACCGATCGACCCGCACGCCGCGGATGACGTAGGCCTGGAGGACGATGCGGACGAAGAGCAGCGTGGACCAGTCGAGATGCTGGTCAGTGCGGAGGCGCGCGATCCCGATCTGGTGATGTTGATCCGTCCACGCAAAAGCCGCATCTACTATCTCCGCAAATTCTTCGACTATCCCATCACGTTGACCGCGGCGACGCTCAAAAACCTCGGACTCGCCCGGACGTTTCGCGTAGGAACGAGCTACATGAAATCGCGCGTGAGCCAGATCACGCCGGAGAAGAGCCTTGAGGATTTTCTGATCAACCGCTTCGGCCGACAGCTTTACCTCACCTTCTTCAAGAGCTACACCGAGAAGGTCTGGGGAACGCCCTGCAACGAGATCTCGGCCGAGTGGGGCGCACAGCGGATCAAAGGGCTCAGCCTGACAACGGCCGTGAAGCACTTTGTGAAGAAGGCATTCAGCGCGAAGAGAACGCACTCGGGCGATGTCGCGCAGAAGGGAACCGATACCAGCCTGATCGAGCGGTTCATGTATCCGAAGTTCGGCCCGGGACAGTTGTGGGAGCATGTAGCGGAGCTGATCCGAGAGAAGGGTGGCGAGATCCACATGGGCTGGAAGGTGGATCGAGTCCACTGCGAAGGGAAGCGCGTAGTCTCCATCGAGGCGGTCAGCGCAACAGGCGAGCGAAGAACATTTGCAGGTGAATTTTTCTTCTCCACGATGCCGATGCGTGAACTCGTCGAGGCCATGGATGCACCCGTGCCTGCGAATGTGCGTGAGGTCAGTCAGGGCTTGCAGTATCGCGACTTCATCACCGTAGGTCTGCTGGCCGACCGGCTGAAGGTCCACGAACCCGGCGGCGGCCTGCTCAAGGACACCTGGATCTACGTGCAGGAGCCGGATGTGATCCTGGGACGGTTACAAATCTTCAACAACTGGAGTCCCCACCTGGTAGCCGATCCCACGAAGGTCTGGATCGGCCTGGAATATTTCTGCTACGACACCGATGACCTCTGGAAGATGCCGGATGAGGAGTTGAAGCAGTTCGCCATCTCCGAGGTAGTGAAGATCGGCATTTTGAATGCCGACGATGTGCTCGACGGCCACGTGGTGCGCGTGCCGAAGACGTATCCCGCATACTTCGGCACTTACGACCGTTTCGACGAGCTGCGCGCATTTACCGACAGCTTCGATAATCTCTTTCTCGTAGGCCGCAACGGTATGCACAAATACAACAACCAGGACCACAGTATGTTGACCGCAATGACGGCGGTAGATGGTATCGTGGCTGGCAACGTCGATAAAGCTACACTCTGGGACATCAACACCGAGCAGGAGTACCACGAGGAGAAAAAGCCTTGAGCGAAAAGAGACAACCTTGAGCCAGGAGAGACAGCCTTGAGAAGATTCCTTGTTGCCGGCGTGGTACTGTTCGTGATCTTCGTCACAATCTTCCGGCAGCGCATCTTCCTGCGAGATCCGCTGGGCAAGGTGGAGCGGAGCGGAGTCGTACAGCAGGCAGCTCGGGTGTACATCAACTACTCGAACGACGTTCTGCTCGAAGATGCCGAAACGCACGGGTTTGTGCTGGTGCAGGGATGGTCCAGGACGCCGGGGGTGCCGCAGCATCTGTCCTGCCTGAATGGGCTGGTCTGCTGGACGGATGCGGACCGGGCGGCGGTGTTGCCGCTGCGGGGTGCGGGCAAGGGAGTACCGGCGCAGATGAGTGCGAAGGAGGTCAGCTTCGTGGATATCAGGGGCGAAGGCGTCCGGATTGAGCTGCGATAGCCTTACGCGGATGCTGCGATAACACCCGGAATAGTTTGTAACCCGCGACCCGGATTCCGATCTAAGCTCACAGAACCACGCGATGCCCGACCGATCTCTAATCGCCAGCGCAAATCAGGAGCCCCAATGCTACAGACGCCAGAGGATGACGCCGGCCCATTCGAGCAGGGAGACCGTTCAGACACTGACGAAAGTTCGCAGCTAAATGCTCACGCGCAAGCGGAAACCGACCCTCCGCCCGCAGACATCGCGGCCATCGCCGAAGAGCCCGCAGCCGTTCCGGCGCACCCCGCAGATGCGGCTGCCGCGGATCTCGCAACTGCCGAAGAGAGAGAGCCCCCGCGCGCGGCGCCGGCGACCATTCGCCTCGAGCGAAAGCACCCATTTGCCATCCGCTGGATGCACTGGGTCAACTTCCCGGTCCTGTTCACCATGATCTGGAGCGGGCTGCTGATCTACTGGAACGACTCCGACAACGCCTACCAACATCCCCACGAGGTTTATCGCGTGGGCATCGGATCGCTCACCATCGTGCGGCTGTTCCCGGCATGGTTCTGGAAAGCGATCAACGCGCCCTACCGCGTGACGGAGGGCCTTGGCTACCACTTCTTCTTCATGTGGATCTTCGCCATCAACGGCATCCTATACGTCACCTACCTTTTGCTCTCCGGCGAATGGCGGCTGATGGTGCCGGAGCGGCGCTCGGTGGGCGATGCGATTCAGGTCACCTTGGTCGACCTGCATCTGCGCAAGGGCCTTCCCCCGCAGAAAAAGTACAACGGCGCGCAGCGCATCGCATACACCACGGTAATCCTGATGGGCCTGGGGTCGCTCGTGACCGGGCTTTCGATCTACAAGCCGACGCAGGCCCACTGGTTGACGACTCTGCTCGGCGGCTACGAGATGGCGCGGTGGGAGCACTTCTGGCTCACTATGAGCTTCTGCGCATTCTTCCTGGTGCACGTCGGACAGGTCGCGCTGGCGGGCTGGAACAACTTCCGCTCGATGGTCAGTGGATACGAGATCGTGCCTGCATCGAAGGCTTCGCTGGAAGAAGACAGGAGGGCGCGATGAGCGACGGACGCGAGGAACGCAAGGAGCAGGAGGAGCGGCGCAAGTGGCAGGAGGAGCGCGATGGACGCGGCGACGAACCCAGGCGCGACTGGGAGCAGGAAGGCGATCGCGAGCGGCGGGACTCTCGCAGTGCGGATTCCGCCGCGGCAGATGCGGCCGTGCGGGCTGCCTCGGCCCGGCACACACGGAGGAGCTTTCTGGTAGCGGCCGCGGCCGCCGCTGGTGGATACGGATTCTATCGATGGATCGACAATAGCCCGGGCGACCAACAGATTCCGCGTCCCCTTCGCAAGACGCTGAACGTCAATGCAAAGGTCTCACACGCAATATTTGACGATCGCGGCCTCGCGCCGACCTACCCGGTCGACCAGTCGATGGAACTCCGGACCAATGGCAACTATGGATTGAAGATGGACCTTATTCCCGGGAGCTACCGGCTGCAGATGGTAGGCGTCGCGAATGCGAAGCGGCATCCGCGGTATGTAGACGACGTGACGGCATGGGACTACCAGTACGCGAACGCGACACAGCCCGCTCCCGTAGAGCACGATACGAAGGTCGCTCCCAGGGCGAGTGCGCCGATGGTGGGGAATGGCCCCGACGCAAAAGCGGATCCCAATGGCGACGCAGGCATGGGCCAGGGGCCGATGATGCAGGGCGGCCAGGCGAGCACGATGGTCAGCAGCGGCGGTGCCTCGTCGGAGGCGAAGCAGCAGCCGGATATCCTGCCTGCCGCCGCCGCCGCGCTCGCCGCGATGAAGAAGGCGCAAGGACCGAAGCGGCCGCGCGGCCAGGAGGAGGCGGGCGAGTCCGACGACACGCTCGACCCCGGCACGCCAGGCCTGCTGCTGACGCTGGACGATGTCACCAGCCTGCCGCATCAAGAGCTCGTCACGCAGTTCAAGTGCATCGAAGGGTGGAGCCAGATCGTGCATTGGGGCGGATACAGGCTCGCGGACCTCATCGCAAAGTATCCTCCCGAGCGCAAGCCCGATGGCTCGCTGCCAAAGTACGTCTACATGGAGACGCCGGACGGCGACTACTACTGCGGCTTCACGCTCGAGGCCTGCATGCATCCGCAGACGCTGCTCGCGACCGAGATGGCAGGCCAACCGCTGGCACAATGGCATGGCGCACCATTACGGTTACATATGCCGATCAAGTACGGTTACAAACAGATCAAGCGCATTGCACTGATTGCGTACACGGACTCGCAGCCGGACGATTACTGGACCAAGCTGGGATACGACTGGTACGCCGGCTTGTAAGCCACTTCGTGGCGTGTCTATCCCTTCGGCTGGCCCTCCCGATGGTCGGAATCGAGAATCTTCTTGCCGGCCAGCGGAAGGCCCTCTGCCGTTCGTTCCGCCGAGACAAGGTATACAAGTCACGAAGTGACCGCCCCGCGCGTAGCGGGCCCGTCCGGCAGGACATGCATCTAGTGAGCCTTCTGCGCTGCGATCCAGCGGTCGGTGCTCAGCGCGGGTGTGTTGCCGCTGGATCTGCTTGACCAGCGCACGTGGCGAACTCGGGATTGCTCTTGAGGCTCGCCTGATAGATCTCCTCGAACAGAACGTTCTGAGCAGCAATGCGGCTCTCGACGGCAGGAGCTTGAGCGATCATCGACGGCGCGATTGCGCACAGGCAGGCGGTCAGCAGCAGGTTCAGGCAGGAGCGGCGCATGGTGGAAGCGTACCAGACGGAAGGCCGCGATCTGCCGCAGTCAGACTCGCTAACTCGCGATGGTGCCCTGATGAAAGAGCAGTTGCCAGCGGTTGTCGCGGAAGACCCAGAGTGACGAGCGGTGCGAGCTGGCGACCGAGGTCGTGGCCCGGTAGGTGGCCAGCACGACGGCATCGGAGATCTGGTTGATGTTGAAGTGCAGGATGGCTGCCGGCCGGGGTGCGCTGGTCAGCAGAACATCGATCGTCTGCTGGCGGCTGAAGATGCGGCCTGTGGTGCAGAACTCCTTGTACTCCTCCGCGAACATCGGAATCAGGACGTTGCGATCCTTCTCCCGGTCGGGGTGCAGCAGGCGCTCCTCGAGATTGTAGAGATGGTCCTGTAGCTCTCGTTTTTTCATCGGTCCAAAGCGCTCTCTTACCTATACGAAGGCCACCCCCCGCGGGTTTCAGCCCTCCTCGCAGTGTGGACGAATTCTAACCCCTTTTGATGCCATCCTCCGGCTTGCGGGCCACGGCGACGCGGGGGATGCCTGCAAGGTCTTGGTGGAAGTGAACTTCGATCCATCCGGACAGCAGATCGGACAGGGCGTTCCGCTGGCCATGACCAATCTCCAGCGCCAGCAGGCCGCCCGATCGAAGCGCGATCCATGCCTGCGGGATCAGCCGCCGGTAGATTTCAAGCCCATCCGCGCCCGCAAACAGCGCCGTTGCGGGCTCATGGTCGCGCACCTGCGGGTGCAGCCCAGGACCGTCGGACTCCGGGACGTAGGGCGGATTGCTGACGATCGCGTCGAAGGAATGCGCTTCCCCCTGCGTAGCCGGCGACTCGCTCTCCAACGCCGTCAGAAGATCGGAGTGCAGCAGTTGAATGCGCCCCTCAACTCCGTGTGTAGCCGCGTTGGCGGCGGCGACGCCGAGCGCGGCGGTCGAGAGATCGAGCGCCGTGATCCGCGCCTGTGGCAGGTGCGCGGCAAGCGCGATGGCGATCGCTCCGGAGCCGGTTCCCACGTCGGCGATCCTGACCGGCCTGTCCGCAGGCAGCAGATGCAGCACCGCTTCGACGAGGTGTTCGGTCTCGGGCCGCGGAATCAGCACCGCAGGAGTGACCTCGAGCAGCAGGCCATAGAACTCCTGCCGCCCGGTGATGTATTGAACCGGCTCGCATCGCATTCGGCGATCGATCAGCGCTTGAAAAGCGGCCTGCTCTCTCGCGCTAACCTCGCGGCCCGGATGCGCGAGCAGGGTGGCCCGGGAGATCCGCAGCGAGTGGAGCAGCAGAAGTTCGGCGTCGCTTCGGGCGGAGCCGCGAAGCTGCTCGTTGCTGGCGAGTTGAGCGGCGGCGGCGGCGAGCACCTGACGAACGGTGGTCGCGGCTGTGGCCGTGGACGCGGGTGCGGTCTCGTGCGGCGGCATCTCAGCGCGTCTCCAGCAGGAGGGTGTTGCCGTCCGGGTCAGTGATGGTGAGGCTTTCGCCGTTCTTGTCGACGGCGACGCCTTCCCTGTGGAGGTGCCGGGATGCCCTGCCGAGGCTCGGTGCGTTCAACGTCAGATGCGCGTGGCTGCCGAGGCTGGCGGGCACGATCTCGATCTCCTGGCCGGAGTTGCCGGGCATGTGCAGGTCCATCGGGTCACCGGAGATGGGCTTGAAGTTGAGCTCGTTGATATAGAAGTCGCGGGCGGCTTCGGGGTCGTCCATGGCAAGCGAGACGGCGACGAGCTTGTCGGCGACACGGTCGGGCCCGAGGTGCTTTCCGATATCGGTGCCGGCCAGCGAGTCCGGCAGATACCGGACGAACTCGATGATCTGCGGGCCGAAGGGCTGCACCGGCCCCGTGAGAGTGAAGATCTGGTCTCCGCCGGCGCCGTTCTGCGTGGCGGCGGGCGTGAGGCCGCGGCCCTCGTAGTCCTGGCGGATGGCTTCGAGGTCGCTGCCTTCGAAGCAGACGTGAAGAAAGCTTGCGGCCGGGTCTTTAGGCGTCGCGGGGTAGAGCTCCAGGAACTGCGTGTCGTTGATCTTGATGAAGGCTTCGGTGGGAGCCCCGTTGTCTATCACGTCGAAGGCCTTTTGGAAGCCGAGCTTCTGGTAGAAGGCGACGGAGGCGGCGAGGTCGTGGACGCGGATGGCGACGTGGGCGATGCCATTGAGTCGAGGAGACGGTGTGTCGAGCTGGGCGCGCGCTCCGCCCATAGCGATGAAGAGGACAGGAGCGGACAACAGCGTGGAGGCGCGGGAGGCGATGCGGCGCATGTCGCAGAGGAGGCTATCACAGAGTGCCGCCGGACTGGTATGCGATACGCCCTGGCCTCGCTCCGCGAGTCTGGCGGCGGCGTGACGGCGTTATTTGCTTCCGGCATGTGTACTCCCCCCTTCCCCCCGCCAAAGTTGCACAAAGTCTAATAAAGATGAGACTTAGGCCTGGACTTCGACTGCGTTTCGGTGCAAATAAAAAGGTCCGGCGGTTTGCCGGACCTTCTTTTTCTCTTGCTCTAATTGTACAGGGCGTGTCAAGCGTTGTTCCGATTGCTCGAGGGAGAGACGGAGCTAAGGATGCTCTGAGTTATATCTATCTCCCGCACCTTCGGCGGCCGGAGTCGCGATGCTTGAGGTTGGCTTTACACAGCATCGCTTAGCCCACGGTGAGAGTGAAGGTGGTTGAGGCGTTGATCAGGTCGTTTACGGAGTCGGTGCCTCGCAGCGTGACGGTGTAGCTGGTGCTGGCGGGGTTTGCGGGAGTGCCGGGACTGCTGCCGCTGCTTCCGGTGGGGCTGGCGCTGGCGCCTCCGCCTCCGCAACCTGTGAGACCAGCGCCGGCGGCGGAGAGGACGAGCAGGAGGACCAGCAGCGGCAGGCCGGTCCTGCGGCGGCGCACGGCGAACAGCCCGCAGAGCAGGACACCCGCGTATACACCCGAGGCGGGGAGGAAACCGGACGATGGCGTGGGCGGCTGCCCAGATGCAGCGGCGCGGCGGTCGAGCGGCCGGACGGCTCCGCGGGCGGCCGGAGACGTGGAGTTGCAGGCGGCGCCCACCCCGATGGTGAGTTGAGTCGAGGTGACGTTACTTACCGGGACGGACGCGATCTGGTAGCAGTAGTTGGCGGCGACCGTTCCGCCGGCGACGCTGAGCGACCAGACCAGCCGCCCGCCGTAGCCGCCGCTCGGGGTGATGATCACCTCCGTGGTCCCGCTGGCGCCGCTGCCGACGGTCACATTGGACGCGGCAAGACTGACGCCTCCAGCCGGAGTCACGTCGCCGACCAGCAACGCATAGGTTGCCGTCGAGGACGCGTGCGCTGCATCGCCCGGGTACGTGACTGCGACCAGGTGAGAGCCAGCCGAGGCGGGAGCGACGAAGTCGTATGTGGCCGACGCAAGGGACTCGGAGCCGTTGCTGGAGGACAAGGCAAGCGACGGATCGGCGATCGCGCCATCCACCGAGACCGAGACGCTGCCGGTCGGAACGGAGAGCCCAGTTGGCACGTAGGCGGAGGCCACAATAATCTGGATGGGTATGGTCTGACCAGCCGCCGCGGTGTTCTCGGAGGGGGTTATCTCGGTCGTCGTCCCGGTGAGGTCAGGTTTCCCCGAGGGCGGCCACGCGTTGGCGAGCGCGTTGAAGTCGACGCTTCCCAGGCCGGTCGCCTCGTCATAGCCGGTGGTCGCCGCGAAGTACGACTGGCCGGCGATGGGGCAGTTTGGCAGGGTGGACGGGCAGGCACTGGTGCCGGTGGTGATGTCGTGGAAGGCCGCCGCGTAGGTGGCGGGGTTCGCGGCTAGGCTGTATAGCGTCGGGTTGATGTTGCCCAGGCCGTTGGTCTGTTCGAGCTGGTTGAGGATGGCGAGGAAGCCAGCGAAGACGGGCGCGGCGAAGCTGGTGCCTCCTTCGGTGGTGTATTTGTTGTTGTTGCCCAGCAGCCCGTTGTAGCAACTGCTCGTCTGCCCGTTGAGGCTGAGCAGGTCCGGGTCGTCGGTGCAGAAGAGGAAGCCGGGACTGGCGACCGAGGACTGGAGGGCGAGATCGGGCACCAGCCGGTTGGAGCCGCTGGCGATGCCGGGAACGCCGGTCTGCCAGGCGGCCCGGGGGAAGACCGCACTTGCGCCTCCGCCGCTGGCCGCCAGCCCAAGCGTAGCCGAGCTCTCGTTCCACACCACTTCGGGGACATAGGAGAGCAGGGAACTGACGGTGTCGACGTTGCTCGCGCTCGACCAGTAGGGGTTCGCACCCGGCGCGAAGGTTCCGGGCGCCATCTGGGTGCCCCCGACCGCGGTGACATAGGGGCTGCTGGCAGGAAAGCTGACCGCAAGCTCCTGCTGCTGGACCGATATGGCTCCGCTCGAGGACGCCTCATACTCACAAGCGATCGACCCGGCGTCCCCGGAGGCGGCGACGAGGGTCTGGCCCTGGGCCGCGGCTTGTTCGAAGAGCGCGTTCTGCTGAGTGATGTCGCTCTGACTCAGACCCGATTCGCAGATGCCGTAGCTGATGCTGACCACCGGAGCGATGTCTTCGGTAATGGCATAGCTCAGCGCATCGAAGGCGTTGTAGTTCTGGTCGTCGCCGACGTAGACCAGGAAGATGTTCGCCTGTTGCGCGATGCCGGCGGAGTATTCGAGATCGATCTCGGACTCGCCCTCGTCTCCCGGCGAGATGGCCTCGACGCCGGAGTTCGGGACGAGAACCATGCTGAAGCCGCCGGTGGACTGAACAAGATTGAGCAGGAAGGTCCCGACCGGCGGCTGGAAGACAGTATTGAGGTACGACTGACCCACCACGGCAAGTCCCTGGCCGGAACCATAGAGGTTCTTCTGGTAAAGCGGGTTCAGGTCATACATCGTAGCGAGGTCTTTGGGGCCAAGATAGTGGGCCTGGCTGGAGAGCGCGGTGTAGTCGGGACGGGGGTGGGCTTGAGCTTGGATGTCCGGTACGCTGGGCCTGGGGCGGAAGTCGGACAGATGCAGCACGGCCTCCGCGATGGGGGCCAGCTCCGCGGGAAGGGTGAGGTCGGAGGCGGGAGCGAAGTGCAGCTCGGCCTGGGTGCGGAAGTGGTGGAGCGATGCGCCGAAGGCCGACTCTACCTGTGCCGCGGTGCCGGAGAAAGTGATGCGATCGCGGCTGCGCGCGACGTGGTCGATGTGAAAGCCGCGCGAGGAGAGCCAGGTCTCGGTCGCGGCGATGTCCTGATCGGCGACGCCGAAGCGGGCGGCGAAGGCGTCCGGGGTGAGCCATTGATGGTAGAGAGGCGAGCCGGTGCTCTGCTGCGCGGAGAGAAGCTGCTGCAGCCCTGCCTCCTGCGCGGCGGAGCGCGAGAAGACCAGCGTGATGCCGGGAATGGCCAGGTCCGGCGAGACCGCGCCCAGGTCCTCGGCTCCCATCGGCAGCGGAGGGCGGGAGTGTGGGAGCGTCACGCGAGAGGATTCAGCGATGGCGCCTTTGAGCCGCGGCTCCAGTGTTTGTGCGAAGGCCGGCAGGCAGCAGGACAGGAGAGGCAGGGCAAAGAAGGTGCAAAGAATAACTACGCGAAGCTGCTTCATACAGAGCTTGCACTCTTTCCAGACAACCGTGAAAACTCATCGGCGGATGTCCTCCAGAGACTAACAAGATCGCGCGCAAGCCTGCCTTTAATTTCCCGACTTAAAGAAGATTGAAGTAACACTTTTGGGTGAGGCCGTCCCTTTTCCAGGGTGCCTGCCTCAAACTCGGTACACTGCGGTCTCAGCCGCATCGCTGAACACGCAGTCCGAGCCTGCCGGCACATCTTCGTCGCGAAGTACTTCGGACAAGCGGCGGCGTGGCAGGCCGGCGTGCAAAACGAAAAACCCTGCCGGACGGTCCGGGTACAGTCCCGAATCCCGCTCGGCAGGGTGTTGTTTATGCCTTGCTGAAACGGCTGCGAACCAGGCCGCCAAGTCCCGCAAGCCCGGTCGCCAGCAGAGCAAGCGACGCCGGCTCCGGAACGGGCGAGTTGGGCGGTGTCTGCGTGCCGCTCACGTTATCGAGCAACGCGAACGACGGAACGCCGGAGGGAGTTCCGACTGCCAGGAACGACAGCACTTCGCTCGAACCGGTTGCGGTAAACGTCAGGCTCTCTGAGTTCCAGCCGGTGAAGCCATTGCTGGGGTTGTGGAGAGTCTGCGTGTCGATGGTCTGGCCGCCCAGCGAAACCGCCAGGTAGTCCGTGGAAGCGCCCGAGAATCCAGTCTGCTGCGCGCCCGCGAAATCGAAGTTCAGCGTGACCAGATCGCCGGCGACGAGCCCTTTCAGAGTCTCCGAGATTGCACCCTGACCGTAATCGCTATCCAGTCCGACGTAGTTGCCCGCCTTGGGGCTGGTCGGATTGTGATAGAGAGAAAGGCTGCCGTACTGGCTGGTGGCAGACGTATCACCGGGAACGAACACGAAGTTGTACGCACCGTAGGCATTGGTCCAGTTGTTCAGGTTTGCGCCGTGAGTGTAGATCCCATTGTTAAGCTGATACGAGCTCGACGAAGTCGCCGAGAAATCGCCGACATTGATGGGTGTGGCATGTGCGGAGACTGCCATTGCAGACAGTGCAAGAGTGGCGAGCGCAGCAGGACGGCTACGCAGGACAGTAAGGAGCAGATTGGATCTCATTGGATGAAGTTTTCCTTGAAGCAGATTGGGATGGCGTGCCCGAACACACATACACCATCAAGAGGTAACCCCTAGGACCAACCTTTGACAGATGTCTGATACCAGACACCATTGCAATTCAGTGGCCAATAGCATAATCTGCAAAATCAGCATGAAATCCGGCCTCGGAAAGTCTGTCGAGTCCAGCCCAGAAAGCTGATTTCGGAAGGCGATGGAACATTGCACACCAAAGGGGTAAAACAATGCTCACGAGCCCGAATTGTTACATTTCGCTCGGTAACCGCGACCTCGTCCCGGGACAGCTAAAGGTCACCATGTCAGCAGGTAACGATTGTGGAATCAACAGAACTTCGGATTGATTGCACCTGCCGGACGGTGCAGGATCGACACACTTTCAGCATGCCCCACGACAGCCGGTCGCACCGCGCGGATCAGGACCGAGGATGGTCCAGGACCGGCGCCGGCGACTCTCCCTGCGGAGCGGAAGCGGACATCCCGCCATCGACAGGCGCGGCGCTCTTCCGCGGAAAACGGAACGGCTCGGCAAGCTGTCCAAGCAGCGTAGGCGGCATAGGCTGGTCGATGCCATACCGCTCAGGCTGGCGGTCGGCAGGCAGATGCAGGGTGCCGAACAGCAGGTCGATCAAAGGCCACATCGGCGCGTAGTTCTTGTCGATCACCTCAGGGCCGTCGTTCGTATGGTGCCAGTGGTGGAAAGCCGGGGTGGAGATGATCCATTCGAGCACCCCGAAGCGCCACCGGACGTTGGAGTGAATGAAGAATCCCCACACCGTCCCGATCAAAATCACCAGCACAGGAACCAGGCTGCCGTTGCGGCCAACCGGCGAGGCCAGCCCAAGGATATAAAGCGGAGTGAGCTCGCACAGCCGCGTAAACACCATGTCGACGGGGTGAGAGCGTGTGTTCACCAGGAAGTCCAGATGCTCGGCGCTGTGATGAATGGCATGAAACCGCCAGAGCAGGGGAATCTCGTGACTCCAACGGTGGCCCCAGTAAAAGCCGATCTCGCCCACCACCAGGGCGGCAGCGACGCGAAGCCAGAGCGGCCACGCCGCGATCGACGCGACGAAGCCCGCAGGAACGTAACGATGCACCGACCACGCAACCAGCGCCAGCGGAAAGCTCAAAAGCAGGCTCGGCACCAGGCTGCTTGAAAAGTAGTAGCCCAGATCGGTCAGTATGGCCTTGCGGAAGATCTTGTTCGGATGCAGCGCGAACAGACGCTCAAGCGGGGCGAAGATCGCAGTCAGGATCGCCAGCCATAGACACAGCCTGAAGATCTGCACCGCATAGGCAACAAACCGCGGGTTGAGGGATTGGAGTGCGTCCATGATCGATCCGATGAAGATAAGAAGCAGAGGCTACCGCACACAGGTCCCGGCACTGCGAACGCTGTATCGCCGCTCCGCTCAGTGTAGAGCCATAAGGGCCGCAGTCACTCCCCCGATTCGGCAATAAATGCATGGCCGCTGCAGCCAGTCCCGCTGCGCCCGTCAGGCAGCTTCGGTCTCCGCCTTCAGCTTTTCCGCGGTGTAGTGTGCGATGAGGGCATCGATGGTGGGTTGGATCTGGCCCTCCATCACCATGGCAAGCTGATGGTTGGTCAGCCCGATGCGGTGGTCGGTGAGGCGGTTCTGCGGGAAGTTGTAGGTGCGGATCTTCTCCGAGCGGTCGCCCGAGCCGATCTGCTGCTTTCGGTCCTTGGCCTGGATCTGGTGGATGCGCTCGGCCTCCACCTCATACAGCCGCGCGCGCAGCACCCGCATCCCCTTCTCGCGATTCTTGATCTGCGATTTTTCGTCCTGGCAACTCACCACGGTGTTGGTGGGCAGATGCGTGATCCGCACCGCCGAGTAGGTGGTGTTGACCGATTGGCCCCCGGGGCCCGACGAGCAGAACGTGTCGATGCGGAGGTCCTTGGCTTCGATCTTGATGTCGACCTCCTCGGCCTCGGGCAGCACCGCGACGGTGATGGCGGAGGTGTGGACTCGCCCCTGCGTCTCGGTCGCGGGGACGCGCTGGACGCGGTGGACGCCGGACTCGTACTTGAGCTGCGAGTAGACGTTGTCGCCTTCGATGATCGCGGTTACGTCTTTGAGGCCGTGGCCTATGCCGGACTCGGTCTGCGACAGCACCTCGACCTTCCACTTGTGCTGCTCGGCGAAGCGGAGATACATGCGGAAGACCTCGGCGACAAAGAGCGCGGCCTCGTCGCCGCCGGTGCCTGCGCGAAGCTCCAGAATCACGTTCTTTTCATCGTTGGGATCCTTCGGCAGGAGCAGCACTTTGAGCTGCTCTTCCACCGGAGCCAAGCGCGGTTCGAGCACGTCAAGCTCAGCCTGAGCCATTTCGCGGATATCAGGATCAGGCTCGGCGAGCATCGCCTTGGCCTCGGCGATGCCGTCCCTGATCTTGCGGTACTCGCGAAACTTCTCGACGGTCGGCTCCATGTCGCGATGCTGCTTGGCGATGGACTGAAACTTCTTCTGATCCTGCACCAGCGTGGGGTCGGACATCTGCCGGCCGAGGTCTTCGTAGCGGGCTTCAAGTTGGTCCAGGCGATCGAACATATAAAAAAATCCTTATAACAAAGTCATTTGTAGTTGCAGTTGTTTCGAGCACGTGCAGAGTCTGGGCGGGGAGAAAGCAGGATGGGGCGCAGCTAGGCAAAGTCGTGACGGTCGCTGCTCGAAGGAGCGGACTCAATCACGCCGGAGGCAGACACCGGATTTGCGGCTGCGTTCATTGCTGATTAGATGTTACTTCAGACCTGAGGGATGCGGAATGCATCTTTGTAGGGGCAAGGAAGTAGAAGACAAACTGGCGTTGGCCGGGTGCCGGCGGGGGTGGTATGGCTTTTTTTATCGCGGTGGCGGAGTTGGCGGAGGAGCTGGCGGGGGAGGCGGGAAGGCTGAAGAAGCGGGCAGCCATTGCCGAGGCGATTGCTGCGGTGCATAAGGCGGCTCCAGAAGGCGAGGATGCCGGGCTGTTTGCGATGTATCTGGCGGGAATGCCGTTTGCCGAGGCGGATGGAAGGAAGCTGAATGCGGGTGGAGCGCTGTTGAGCAAGGCTCTGCTGGCAGTCAGCGGGGCAAGCGATGCTGCGTTGACGGCGGCGTATCGGCGGCATGGAGATCTGGGGGCGGCGGCTTTCGATCTGTTATCGGATTCGCTGGCGACGGGTGGAGACGGCGGCCGTGCAGCGCACGATGCTCCCATCTCAGAATCGAGATATGGGGCACCCGGTTCCATGGCAGGTTCGGCCTCCGCCAGCGGCGGCCTGGCCCTGGCGGAGGTGGCGGAGGCGTTTGCGGCGATGGCGGTGGCGAAGACGACGGCGGCGCGGGCGGCGCTGGTGGAGGGAATGCTGCGGGGGGCTGCTCCGCTGGAGGCGAAGTATCTACTGAAGCTGATGCTCGGAGACATGCGCATCGGGGTGAAGCAGAGCCTGGTGGAGGAGGCGATTGCGGTGGCGGCGTCGAAGCCTGCGTCCGACAGTCGCGACCCGCGGCACGCGGTCCCGGTGGAGGCGGTGCGGCGAGCCGTGATGCTGGAGGCCGACCTCGCCGGCGCCGTCCACCGCGCGTTCGCCGGAACCCTCGCCGAGGCGCGGATGCGGCTCTTTCATCCCCTGGGGTTCATGCTGGCAAGCCCTGTGGAGACGCCCGAGGAGGCGGTGGAGCGCTTCACCGGAAAGCCCGCGAAGACCTTGGACAAGGAGCCGCAGGCTACACAGGTCGATGCATTTCTCGAGGACAAGTATGACGGGATGCGGGCACAGATCCACTGCGGAGATGCGGAGCAGCCGGGTCGCGTCGCCATCTACTCGCGTAACCGCGAAGACATCACCGAAAGCTTCCCCGACCTCGCCGAGGCCTTCGCCCACGTCCGCCCCGGGACCGATGGCCCGCTGATCTTCGACGGCGAGATTCTCGGCTGGGACCTGCAACAAGGCCGAGCGCTCCCGTTTGCCGTCCTGGGAACGCGGATCGGGCGCAAGCGCGTGTCGAACGCGATGCGCGTGCAGGTGCCGGTGGTCTTCATGGCGTTCGATCTGCTTTACGCAGGCGGCGAGTTGCTATTGGAGCTTCCTCTGCGTGAGCGGCGCAATCGGCTGGAGGCCGTGGCGGAGCGGCTGGTGGAGCAGGTGGTCTCACCCGTAGAGGTCGATGCGCGGCAGCGTGAGGCGCAGACAGTGCTCTTTGCCGGGGAGGAAAGCGCAGGCGCGGCGGCACACAGGCCGGTCGAGCGTCTCCTGATCTCGCCGTCGCGTCTGGTTGAGAGCGCCGAAGATATCGACCGCGCCTACGCGGACGCGCGCGCACGGGCCAACGAAGGTGTCATGCTGAAGGCGGCGGCCTCAATCTATCAGCCGGGGCGGCGCGGCCTTGCCTGGGTGAAGCTGAAGCGCGAGCTGGCCACGCTCGATGTCGTCGTGACCGGCGCGGAGTTCGGCCATGGCCGCCGCGCGGGCATCCTGAGCGACTACACCTTCGCGGTGCGCGGCGCGGAGGGCGAGCTGTTGAATGTGGGCAAGGCCTACTCCGGCCTCACCGACACGGAGATCGCCGAGATGAGCGCCTGGATGATGGCCCACACGCTCGACGACCAGGGCCACTTCCGCACCGTCGAGCCGCTGATGGTGCTCGAGGTGGCGTTCAACAACATCATGCGCAGCGAACGTCATGCCAGCGGATTCGCGCTGCGCTTCCCGCGCATTCTGCGCATCCGCACCGACAAGCCCGTCGCCGAGATCGACACCGTGGCGCGGGTCGAGGAGATCTACCAGACGCAGGTGGATAAGCCTGTCGATCAACCTGTCGATGATCCTGTCCCCGATCGTTCCCTCGCCAACCTGCCACGCAGCGACCGCATCGTATAACCCAGCTAACCAAGCCGGTAAGCACGCGGCCGGCTTGCCGAATCTCATACCAACGAGAGCATCTCTATCCTCATCCTCCGCGAAGCGTCTCGAACGCCAGGCCTCGCGGAGAGGCGTCATCGAAAGCCCGAACGAACGGTCTGCTCCGGCTGCACCTCCGACTCGCAGGCATACCTCTACCGCTCGCGTCCTTACGCAGCAAGACCTCCCCTTGAAAGGAATCGCCATGAAAGCACTCGTTTATCACGGACCAAAAAAGGTCAGCATCGACAAGGTTGCCGACTCCAAGATCGAAAAGCATACCGACGTCGTCATCAAGCTCACCACCACCAACATCTGCGGCTCCGACCTGCACATGTATGAGGGCCGCACCGATGTCGAAAAGGGCAAGATTCTCGGCCACGAAAACCTCGGCGAAGTCGTTGCCGTAGGGAGCGCCGTCGATGCCATCAAAAAGGGCGACAAGGTCGTTCTGCCCTTCAACATCGGCTGCGGCTTCTGCGCGAACTGCGAGCGCGGCCTCACCGGCTTCTGCCTCACCTGCGCCGACCCGTCGGTCATGCCGGGCATGGCGGGCGCCGCGTACGGGTTCGCCGGAATGGGGCCATACTCCGGCGGCCAGGCCGAGTATCTCCGCGTTCCCTATGCCGACTTCAACTGCCTCAAGCTGCCTGAAGACGCCACGGAAAAGGAGAAGGACTACGTGATGCTGTCGGACATCTTTCCGACGGGATGGCACTCCACCCGGCTCGCCGAGCTGAAGCCGGGCGAATCCATCATCATCTACGGAGCCGGCCCCGTCGGGCTGATGGCTGCCCTGTCAGCGAAGATTCAGGGAGCCAGCCAGATCTTCGTCGTCGACCACAAAGCCGACCGGCTCGCCCTCGCGGCCCAGCTTGGCGCGACACCCATCGACTCCTCGAACGACGATGTAGCTGAGCAGATTCGCGAACGGACGCACGGCCTGGGCGCGGACTGCGGCTCGGAGTGCATCGGCTACCAGTGCCACAACGCGGCTGGGAAAGAAGTTCCGAACATGGTGATGAATGCGCTGGTGGATTCGGTCAAAGCCACCGGCGTTCTCGGAGTGGTCGGAGTCTTCGTTCCGCAGGACCCGGGCGCGGCGGATGCGCTTGCCAAAAAGGGCGAGATCGCCTTTGACATGGGCAAGTTCTGGTTCAAGGGACAGAAGATGGGCACCGGACAGTGCAACGTCAAAGCCTACAACCGCCGCCTGATGGAACTGATCCACCACGGCAAGGCGAGCCCGTCGTTCATCATCTCGCACGAGCTTCCGCTGGCCGAAGCTCCCGAGGCCTACAAGCACTTCGACAACCGCGACGAAGGCTGGACCAAGGTCATCCTCCACCCGCACGCCGCCTGAGCAAACGTTGGGTGCCCCACCCTTAGTGCGTACCTTGCGCAAGGGGTGGGAGATCAACACTCTTTCCCAGACCGTCTACCGCTCAGCGCAGATACTCCAACTTGAAAAACAGAAAAGGCCGCCGGTACATTGGCGGCCGCTTCTTTCGGCAGGAGGAAACGTCTCAGGCAAGCTTGCGTCGGACAGCGCCGGCAGCGGCAAGAATGCCCGTGCCGAGGAGAATCAGGCTGGACGGCTCCGGCGTCGACGAGACCGGACCTTCAACGAACCCGGTGTTGTATCCGTTGGAGTCGAGGATAGCGAAGTCTGCAATTCCAGGCATCGACGTGGAGGTGATCGTCAGTTTACCGATATCGTAGGGGTCACTTCCTCCGAAAGTAAGGCCGAAAATGGTTCCAACGCTGACTGAATCCGACGTGAAGGAAGCGCCACCGAGAGGATCGAAGACGTTTGCCATCTTGCCGGTCAAATCTGCATCGGTGACGCCCGACAGCCCGGTGATGGTGAAACCATCCAGGACGAAGGCCGCTCCATAGTTGTTAATTTGAATGTCGTAGGTGTAGTTATCGCCGCTTTGCCCAGTGAAGATCACTGCGTCAGCTTTGGCGAACTGTGGGAGAAGGAAGCCCGAGGCAAGCGCTGCCAAGGCAATCAGACGAGTTTTCATTATGTAACCCCAGAGGAAGAAAGAATGTTAGTACTGCTGCTAGAGCACTTGAAGTTCCAACATCAAAATCCACCGTTTGGCAGGATTTTCGACACCAGCGGCAGGCATGTCTGCACAAAGTTGCACCTCCGGAGGCACTTCCGTTCCCACGTGGGCACTTTGCTGGACCTCCTGTAAGCTACGATCTGGCCGGAGTTGCATCTTAATAGCGGTCAACTCCGCAGCAGCAAAATGGAGGCAGGTATGGAATACAGGCTCCTGGGCAGGTCGGGTTTGAAGGTGCCGGAGCTTTGCTTTGGCGCGGGCACCTTCGGCTCGAACAACGAGTTCTTCAAGGCGTGGGGTGAGACGACGCAGGAGGAGGCCAACCGCATCGTCAACATCTGCATGGACGCCGGGCTGAACTTCTTCGATACGGCGGATGTGTACTCGAACGGTGGCAGCGAAAGCGCCCTGGGCAAGGCGCTCGCGCAGCACAAGCGTGAAGACGTGCTGATCTCGACCAAGGCGACGTTCCGCTTCGGCGAAGGCCCGAACAACGTCGGGTCCAGCCGGTACCATCTGGTGCAGTCGCTCGAAGCCAGCCTGAAACGGCTCGGCACAGACTATGTCGATGTCTATCATCTGCACGCCTTCGACGGTTCGACGCCGGTGGACGAGACGCTGAGCACGCTCGACAAGATGGTTCGGGACGGCAAGGTGCGCTATATCGCCTGCTCAAACTTCTCCGGCTGGCACCTGATGAAGTCGCTCAGCGTAAGCGAACGCTACGGCTGGGCGAAGTATGTCGGGCACCAGGTCTACTACTCGCTGGTGGGCCGCGACTACGAGTGGGAACTGATGCCGCTCGCACAGGCCGAGGGCGTTGGTGCGCTGGTCTGGTCGCCGCTCGGCTGGGGCAGGCTGACAGGGAAGATTCGCCGCGACACCGGCATCCCGAAGGACAGCCGTCTGAATACGAAGTCCGTCGTGGACAACGGTCCGCAGGTTCCGGACGAGCATCTTTATAAGGTCGTCGATGCGCTCGATGAAGTGGCGAAGGAGACCGGCAAAACCGTCCCGCAGATCGCGCTCAACTGGCTGCTGCAGCGGCCGACGATCTCGACGCTGATCATCGGCGCGCGCAACGAAGAGCAGCTCAAGGCAAACCTCGGCGCGACGGGCTGGAAGCTAACCCCGGAGCAGGTCACAAAGCTTGACGAAGCCAGCCGCGTACCCCTCGCCTACCCCTACTGGCATCAGGTGCAGTTCGACGAGCGCAATCCCTTTCCAGTACCGCAGAAATGAAGTCCTGCCGGACTAGTGTCCTGCCGAGGGGCTGGCATGCTTTGGCGGACGCGGGATGAAGAACAGCAGCGGCAGCATGCAGGCGCAAAAGACCGCCAGGTATTGAATGATGTCGAGATATGCGAGCATCGCGGCCTGGCGATGTAGCTGGTTGTAGATATAAGCCTGCGCGATGTGCGCTGCGTTGCCCGCCATGGGGTTGCCGCCGCGCGCCCCGCCGAAGAACGTCTTCAGCGTGGCGATCTGGTTCATGAACGCCGGATTGCCCGGCGTCAGATTGCGGACCATGTTGGTCTCATGCGTGGCGGTGCGGCGTGTCAGCATTGTCGCCATGAACGCAGTGCCGCACGAGCCGCCCATGTTGCGCGCCAGGTTGGTCAGGCCGGAGACGTCGTTGTTCTCGGTCTGCTTCACGCCGATGTACGAGATCGTGTTGATTGGGATAAACAGGAATGCAAGGCCCGAGGCCTGCAGGCAGCGCAGAAACACCAGCCGGCCGTAACTCACGGTCAGGTCCATGGTATGCATCATGATCAGCGCGAGCGTCAGCATGACGAAGCCGTAGGCGATGAGCTTGCGCGGGTCTACCCTGCCCACCAGGAAGCCGACCACCGGCATCATCGCCATCATCATCAGCCCCGCCGGCGACAGCACCAGCCCGGCAAGCTCCGCGGTATACCCAAGCAGCGTCTGCACGAACTGCGGAATCAGAATCGTCGTTCCATAGAGCGAGAAGCCCAGCACAAACATCAGCGTAAAGCTGATCGCAAAGTTGCGCCGGTAGAACAAGGTGAGGTTGAGGATTGGGCGGTGGCCGATGCGAAGCTGCCGCAGCTCCCACCAGATCATCAGCACGAACGCGACCACCATCGCCACCGTAAAGAACGCGATCAGATGCGACGAGAACCAGTCGTCCTCCTGGCCCTTGTCCAGCACAAACTCGAGCGAGCCGAAGGTCAACGCCAGCAGCCCGAAGCCAAGGAAATCAAGCTTGATGCCGCCCTTCTGCGACTCCGCCACCTGCTTCTTCACATACGGCGGATCTTCCACGATGCGCGAGGTGAGAAACAGCGACAGCAGACAGATCGGCACGTTGAGGAAGAAGATCCAGCGCCAGTCGAAATTGTCCGTGATGTAGCCGCCGAGCGTAGGCCCGATAGCAGGCGCGCAGACCACCGCGAGGCCATACATCGCGAAGGCCTGCCCGCGCTTCTCCGGCGGAAAGGTATCGGCGAGGATGGCCTGCTCAGACGGTGCAAGCCCACCGCCTCCGATGCCCTGCAGCACGCGGCAGAAGACCAGAATCGGCAGCGAGGGCGCAAAGCCGCAGAACGCCGAGCTGATGCCGAACAGCGCGACGCAGATCATGTAGAACTTCTTGCGCCCGATGAAGGTCGTCATGTACGCGCCGGCGGGCAGGATGATCGCATTGGCGACAAGATAGGCCGTCAGCACCCACGTCGCCTCGTCCTGCGTCGCACCCAGGCCGCCCGCGATGTGCGGCAGCGCGACGTTGGCGATCGACGAGTCGAGCACCTCCATAAACGTGGCGAGCGTAACCGTCATGGCGACGATCCACGGATTGATGCGAGGGCGCCACGGTATCTCGACAGCCGTCTGTTGATCGCGGGCGCCAGAAGCCTTCGCCCCAGAGAGTTCGAGTGTCGCAGTAGCCATCGGTTCTACATTCGATTGTATGGGGAGCAGGCACGATTCAGAGATTCTCGTGCACGCAGGATCTTCAAGGCCTGACACCGATGCACACCGACGGCGCCGATCTGACTGCGCATCGGACGGACCTTCGCCGGGTGCCCTGTCCACAGAAGCCCCTGCTTTTAAATCCGGTGTCATCGGTGACGGCCGGTGTCAGGCAGTTTCGCCGCGCCGCGGCGGCAAAGTAGCTCGTGCGGAACCGGCAAATCGCGGTAGGCTAAAGCCAATGCCCGGACCCCCTGCCGCCTTTCGCAAAACCTGCGCCTCACTCCTGGTATGCCTTACCGCCGCCACGCTCCTCGCACAGGGAAAAGCCGCGCCACAACCCACGCCCGAAGATCTCCTGATCGGCGGCTACGGTCCCTACCGCGCGAACAACGACCTGCTGTTTTACCATCTCGACCTGCGTGTCGATCCCGAAAAGAAGTTCATCAGCGGAACCAACACCATCCGCTTCAAGATGCTCCAGGACGGCACGCGCATTCAGCTTGAGCTCTACCCAACCCTGACCATCGACAGCATCGACCTCGGCAAGACGGTCCTGAAGTATGAGCGCACCGGCCCTACCGTCTTTGTCGATTTCCCCAGGCCCCTGCGCGCCGGCCATACCTACTCGATCGACTTCCACTACTCCGGCCATCCCGTCGAGACGGGCCGCTTCGGCTGCTTCACCTTCAAGCAGGACACCGCCGGCCACCCCTGGATCAACACCGCCTGCGAGGAGACCGGAGCCTACGTCTGGTGGCCCAATAAAGACCAGTGGCGCGACGAACCCCAGAAGGGGATGGAGATCGACATCGCCGTTCCCAACGGCCTGATGGATGTTTCGAATGGAAAGTTCATGGGCAAAAAAGATCTCGGCGACGGCTACACCCGCTGGGACTGGCGCGTGCATTACCCGATCAACAACTACGACGTCGCGCTCAACATCGGCGACTATGTCCACTTTAGCGCCAGATATAAAGACAAGTTCAAAGGCCTTGCGCTCGACTACTACGTCCTGCCCGCCGACCTCGCCAAGGCAAAGATTCAGTTCGCGCAGGTCCCCGGCATGATGAAGGCCTACTACCACTACCTCGGCCCGTATCCGTTCAGAAAGGACGGCTACAAGCTCATCGAGGTGCCGTATGCGGGCATGGAGCATCAGAGCGCCGTCGCCTACGGCAATCACTTCACCAACGGCTACTTTGGCCGCGACTGGACCGGCGTCGGCATCAGCCCGCGCTTCGACTTCATCATCATTCACGAGAGCGGACACGAGTGGTTCGGCAACAGCATCACCGCCGCCGACAAGTCCGACATGTGGATTCACGAGGGATGGACCACCTACCTCGAAAGCCTCTACGTCGAATACAACTGGGGCAAAGCCGACGCGATCCGCTACCTGAACGGCCTCAAGAAGAAGATCAAGAACGAGCGCCCGATCATCACCGCGCGCGGCACCAACGCCGAGCCTCCCGAAGACCAGTACTTCAAGGGTGCGCTGATGATCAACACGCTGCGCAGCGTCATCGACAACGACTCCCGCTGGTTCGCCATGCTGCACGGCTTCTACCAGCACTTCAAATATCAGAACATCATGACCGAAGACGTAGTCGCGTACTTCAATGACCAGTCCGGCATGAACCTCACGCCGATCTTCAATCAGTACCTGCGCCACACCGCCATCCCCACGCTCGAACTGAAGTTTGAAGATCCCGGCAAAATCTCCTACCGCTGGCAGGCCGACGAGAGTGACTTCGCCATGCCGGTGCGCGTAGGCTTGAAGGACCACTGGGAGGTGATCCACCCCACCACCCAGTGGCAGACCATGCCGTCGCCCGTTGCGGAGGATCAGTTCACCGTAGCAACCGATCTCTACTACATCAACGTCAACAAACTGTAGAAGAGCTCCAGGCGGGCTTGGTTGTTTGATTTCGGAGGGAGCGCGGACTTTATCCCCGGGCCTTTCCTCCAGACGCTACATTCAGTGCCCGCTGCAAGCTCGCAAAGCAGCGGAGTGGAAAGAGAGTTGTCGATGCATCCTGATCTTGAGAAGCTGATCGTACTGCAAACGCATGATGTCGAAGCGAAGCGCCTGCGCGACGAAATGACCGCGCTGCCGAAACACATCGCCGCGCTGGAAACGAAAGCCAAAGCCGTCGCGGGACAGCGCGCCGTGGTCGTCGACCTCATCGCGAAGGAAGACGCACTGCGCCGCCGCCAGGAGTCCGACATCAAGGACCAGAAGGCGAAGATCGACCGCACCCGCAAGCACATGGACCTCGCCACCACCACCGTGCAGGTCACGGCCTTCGAGCACGAGATCGCGTTCTCACAGGCCGAGATCAGCCGCCTCGAAGACGCCGAGATCGAGAGCATGGAACGCAGCGAAGGTCTCGATGCCCAGAAGAAGCTCGCCGACGACGCTGTCACCGACGCCAATGCCACGCTCGAACGCGAGCGCCTGCGGGCCGCCGGCACCATCGCGCAGCACAAGGCCGCCCTCGCCGCGGTGGAAGAGCAGCGCAGCGCGCTCCGCCCCCAGATCGGGGAGGCCGCGCTCTCCACCTACGACCGCATCGCCAAAGCCAAGGGCACCGCGGTCGCCGAGGCGCTCAACCAGAAGTGCACCGCCTGCCAGATGATGGTCCGTCCGCAGCGCTGGAACGACCTGCGCGATCGCGCCAACGACGATGCCATGATGACCTGCGAAAGCTGCGGCCGCCTGCTCTTCTACGACCCTGCCCGCGACGCGCCGCAGCGCAAGACGGTGCCGGTGGAGAGCATCGCAGCCTCCATCATCCGCTCGCTCTGAGCGACGCCTCGACTGCATTGCCTCTGTTTGTCATACCCGAAGGGGATCTGCTGCCTTTCCACGAACCACACTCGCCTTGTCGCGGGAAGAAGAGCGAAAATCAAATCGTGAAAAGAATCTGCATCGATATGGATGAAGTCATGGCGGACGCTCTGGGAGAGCACATCGTCCGCTACAACCGCCACTTCGGCGAACGAATCACGCGCGAAGAGCTGCACGGCAAGTGGTTATGGGAGGTCGTCTCCACCGATCGTCACGACGTTCTCGAAGCCTGCCTCCGCTCCGACGATTTTTTCGATGTGCTGGAGGTGATGCCGGAGTCGCAGCGGGTCATCGGGCGCCTGCAGCAGAACTACGAGGTCTTCATCGCGACCGCGGCGATGGAGGTGCCTACGTCCTTCCAGGCGAAGTACCGCTGGCTCGGCAAATACTTTCCCTTCATCCCCGCATCGCACATCGTCTACTGCGGCGACAAGAGCATACTCCGCGCCGACTATCTGATCGACGACAATCCCCGCCAGTTGCGCCGCTTCTCCGGCGAAGGCATCCTCTACAGCTCACCGCACAACATCAACGTCAACGGATTCAAACGCGTGAACGACTGGCTCGATGTGGAACGGCTCTTTCTCGCTTAGGCAAATGCCGACCGCGGATGTCACGGATAAGAACGGATCGAAGAGGAGACCGTCTCGCTCGCGAACTCTCGGATGAAACGTGGCTTCATCCGTTTTCATCCGTGGAATCCGCGGTCGATCGTCCCTGGTCAGCGTACAAAGCCGCTTCAAACCGCTGCAGCGCCTCTTCCGACCACGCGTGCGAATCCTTCTGCCAGGTGTCTCCCTGCTCCGCCAGAAAGTTCGGGAAGTTCATACGGCAGCAGCCACGCCGCGCCTGAAAATCGAACAGCGCCTGCGCGGTGCCGTCGAGATAAAGCACCGCCTGCAGCCCATCGCGCGACCACTCGATCGACGCAATCCGCTGGGGCTCGGGCCGGCCGAGCTCCGCATCGCTCTTCGCCAGAGCGGCGACGTTATAGATCAGCATCGCGTCCAGAATGCTGTCTTCATGCACCTCCTGCGAGCGGTCGCAGGCATAGAAATAACCCGCGACGCCCTCGTCCTCGAAGACCGCAGTCCACGGCACGGCAGGTGAGTTGGAGGAGAGAAACGCGCGGCCTGGAGTGAACGAAAGCGACTGCATCTCTTCACCATACACGTGGGCAATTCGCTTGCGCGATACACTCGAAGAGGCAGCGCTACGTCGCGCTCACGCAGTACGAAATCCGGCGCCGCGCGAGCGATGGCCGGATGCGAAACAGGAAGAGATGACACGGAGAGGTCGGCAGCCCGGCGCATGAAGCTTCCCCGCATCAGGATTGGCCGCCCCCAGCGTCTGGCCGCGTTGCTGCTGCTGTTTTTTCTGGCGGAGTGCGTTTGGGTGATCGCCCATCAGCAGCTCTCCCAGCAGGACTATCGCTACGCCGAGTGCGGCCGCGAGATGTGGGAGCAGCCCTCGCCCCTGGCCGGCTACTTCACCACCTGCGGCAACCTCAACGGCGACGGGAGCTTTGCTTACCGCGTGGCAGGGCTTCCTCTTACGCTCCAGCGGCTCGCCATGCTGGGCGCGGACAAGCTGCGCAAGCCCGCGAACCGCCTCTACGCCGAGGGCACGCTGCACGGCACGACGTGGGAGGCGCGGCACGAGCTCTTCAGCGTGAAGTACCTGCTGCATCTGCCGTTCGTCCTGTTCGCCATCTGGCTGGGAGGCGGACTGTGGTGGGTTGCGCGCCGCCTCTTCGGCAACGAGGGCGGCTTCTTCGCGCTTGGCCTCTACTGCTTCTGCCCGGCCATCGTGCGCTTCGCCGTCACGCCGAACAACGACGTCCTCGCCATGTGGGGTCTCTACGGGCTCGTCTACACCGCGATGGGCGTTGCCCACGCGATGCAGGGGCCGCGTGACAAGTGGCGTCCGCGCATCCTGCTTCTCACCACCGCGCTTGGTCTCACCGCCGCGGCGCATCTGCTGGCCGCGATGGTTGGTTTCGTCATGGCGCTGGTCTGGATGCTCTACCTCGCCGAACGCCGCCGCAGCTACGTGATGCAGATTCTGGTCTCGGCTGCGATCGGCGCGCTGGTCATCCTCTTCGCGTTTTACGCCTTCCGCCCCGCTCCCTACAGCTACGTCTTTACCGGAGGCGGTGCGCGCTTCTGGTTCACCCTCGATGGCGCCCGCCGTGTCTTTCTCGACTTCGCCAACGCTCCCATCGCGGTCGCCACAATGGTCTCGCTGTCGCTGTATGTATTTGTCCGCCGCTGCCGTTACTTCGGCAACACCGCGCCGCTGATCATGACGCTCCTTCTGCTTCCGCTGATCACGACGCAGACCGTCTCACGGCCCTGGCTGTGGGCGCTGCCCTTCCTGTTCACCTTTCTTGGCGGCGTCTTCGCCGACGCGCTCGAAACCCGCCAGCGCAAACTCTTCCTCACCCTCACCGGCGGTCTGCTGCTGACCCAGGCCATCGTCTGCCTCTCGATGCTCCCTGCCATCGCCCGCTGAAGATAAAGGCAGCGCCGCCCGTCTCGCTTTCGCCGTTGCCTTCCTGGTTGTCCTCCCCGAAGGGAACCCGCGGTTATTTTTCGTTCCCTCGGAATCCGTCCCGACTGCGGCATAATGGAGCATCAGCCAAAGATAAATAGCCGCGCCTGAAGGATGGTGCTCTCCCCAATGATGTCCCGGACGATGAACGCACCGCTACGCTCCTTAAGTTCCGCATGCATTCTTGCCGCTCTGCTGCTGACCGGCGGCTGTCATCGCCACCGCAAGTCGAAGTCCGCGCCCAACACCGACGCGTATTCCGATCAGCTTCATCAGCTCGTCGCAAAGAAGTCGCTGCCGCAGGAGAAGGTGGATACCACCAAGCTGCCCAACCTGCGCTGGCCCAACTTCTCCGACTACGAGTCCACCCTCGCCACCTTCTACGACGACCGCAACTATGAGGTCGCCTGGACCCGCGACGGCGCACCCACGTCCACTGCCCTGGCCTTCATCCAGCAGTTCCGCGACGCCGGGGCCAAGGGTCTCCTCCCCGAGGACTACGACGCCTCGCGCTGGGAGGCCCGCACCCAGGCGCTCAAGAGCGAGTCCGCCGACGCCATCTCGCTCTTTGACGTAGCCATGACCGTCAACGTCATGCGCTTCCTCTCCGATCTTCACGTCGGCCGCGTCAATCCCACGCACTTCAACTTCGAGATTCCCGTCCAGGAGAAGAAGTACAATCTCGCCGAGTTCGTCTCCGACAACGTCGTCGATTCCACCGACGTGCCGAAGCTGGTCGCCGGCGTCGAGCCCGACTCGGAGGAGTATCGCCAGACCGAGCAGGCTCTCGCGCACTATCTCGACCTCGCCGCGCAACAGCAGCAGGCCAATGCCGCGCCATTGCCCTCCGTGGCAAAGACAGTCGGCCTGCACGACGCCTATCCCGCGACCTCTGCTCTGCTCGCGCGTCTCCAGCTAGAAGGAGACGCGCCCGCTACTGCGCCCGACACCAGTGCGGCCCCCGCACACGTTCTCACCACGGCGCTGTCTGACGCAGTCAAGCACTACCAATCGCGCCACGGCCTCACCCCCGACGGCAGGCTCGGCGCGCAGACCATCAAGAGCCTCAACGTCCCGCTCGCGATCCGTGTCAATCAACTGCAGGACTCGCTCGAACGCTGGCGCTGGCTGCCCGAGCCGTATCTGCATCCGCGCCTCATGGTCAATCTGCCCGAGTTCCTGCTGCGCGGCTACGGCTCCGATCGCGCGCTCGACTTCACCATGCGCGTCGTCGTAGGCCAGGCCAAAGACAACCACGCCACCCCGGTCTTCACTCACATGATGAAGTACGTGGTCTTCCGGCCCTACTGGAACGTTCCCGTCGACATCGCGAAGAAAGAGCTCGTCCCTCACATCATCGCGATGCCGGACTATCTCTCCACCAAAAACTTTGAGGCCACCACCAACAAAGGCGTCGTGCTCACGAGCTACACCGCCCGCCAGGTCTCGCAGGGCATGGTGATGGTGCGCGAGAAGCCGGGCCCGAAAAACTCGCTCGGTCTCATCAAGTTCATGTTTCCCAATCAGTACGATGTCTATCTGCACTCGACGCCTGCCGTGGCGCTGTTCGATCGCGACCGCCGCGACTACAGCCACGGCTGCATCCGCGTGCAGAAACCCGCCGACCTCGCCGTCTGGGTGCTCCAGGACAACACCGGCGACTGGGATCTCGACAAGGTCAACGACGCGATGAACAACGGCCCCGACAACAAGACCATCGTTCTCAAAACCCAGCTTCCCATCGTCATCTTCTATCTCACCGCCCTCGTCGCCGAAGACGGACAGCCGCACTTCTACGACGATATCTACGGCTACGACGCCGAGATGCAGCAGGTCTTCAGCAAAGGCCCGCCCTACCCGGTCAAACCCGTCCCCGTGGTGGTGAAGACCAAGCCCGGCGACACCGCGTAAAGGTACACTGCTGCTCATGAAAACGTCTGACTTCAACCCCCGGGTGGACGCCTACATCAACCAGGCGAAGCCCTTCGCCCAGCCCATCCTCACGCACCTGCGCGAACTCATCCACAAAGCCGTGCCTGCGGTTCAGGAGGAGATCAAGTGGAGGATGCCTTCCTTCACCCTTGACGGCGTCATCCTCGCCAACATGGCCGGCTTCAAGGAGCATTGCCGCTTCGACATCTGGGGCAAGGAGATGTCTGCAATCCTCGTCGCCGACGGCGTAAAGGTTGAGGGCGGCATGGGCAGCTTCGGCCGCATCGCCGGCCCTGCCGATCTGCCGCCGGACAAGATCCTGCTCGCCTACCTCCGCCAGGCCGCCGCCTTCGTCGCCACCGGGGAACGCACCAGGTCCTACGAGCGGACGCCGCGCGCCGCCAAACCCGTCCCCGAAGCGCCGCCCGAACTCACCGCCGCCTTGAAGAAGAACAAGGGCGCCGCCAAAGTCTTCGCCGCCTTCACACCCGGCTGCCAGCGCGAGTACATCGGATGGATCGCCGAGGCCAAACGCCCCGAGACCCGCGACAAGCGCCTCGCACAGGCCATCGAGTGGATCGCCGAGGGCAAGCAGCGCAACTGGAAGTATCAGACCGCATGACCGAATTTCGCGAGTCCAGCAACTATCGAAACGCAGAGCTGCGCGGATGCCATCAGTACGTGCTGCCTGAGATCAAGCGCCTCACCGCCGATCTGAAACCTCACTCCCGCATCCTCGACGCAGGCTGCGGAAACGGTTCGTTGACTCGCGAGTTTGCCCGCATGGGCCACACCGTCACCGGCATCGACCTCTCGCGCAACGGCATCGAGATCGCCCGCGCTCAATGCCCCGAAGGCCGATTCGAGGTGCTCGCGGCAGACCGGCACATGCTCGAACATCTCAACGAGCCTCCCTTCGATCTGGTCTACAGCGTCGAGGTCATCGAGCACCTCTACGACCCTATAAGCTTCCTCGAAGGATGCTTCCTCGCGACTCGTCCGGGCGGCATGTTTCTGTGCAGCACGCCCTACCACGGCTATCTCAAGAACCTCGCCATCAGCCTGACCAACGGCTGGGATCGCCACGCCGACCCGCTCGACCAGGGCGGCCACATCAAGTTCTTCAGCGAGAAGACCCTGACCCGGGCGCTGCGGATGGCGGGCTTCGTCAAGCCCGGATTTGTGCGCTCCGGGCGAACTCCGCTGCTCGGCAAAAGCATGATCGCCGCCGCCACCCGGCCGGCATGAGCGCGCGGCTGACCAGTCAGAAATAAAGTTCTCCGCAACAAGATCACGCCGGATAGCCAGACGATAGACTTGTCTGCGATGGATTCTCTCCCGGGGCCACGTACAGTGCAGCAGGCAGTCAGTCTGAATGATCCACAAGACGCGCCGCCATCGGGGGCAGAACTCGATCCCTCGCTGCTGCGCCGCAAGCTGATGGCCTGGTACTACGACCATGCGCGCGATCTGCCCTGGCGCGGTATCAGCGACCCTTACCGCACCTGGGTCTCCGAGGTGATGCTGCAGCAGACCCGCGTGGCCGCCGTTATCGACCACTACGAAGAATTCCTCCGCAGGTTTCCCACCCTCGTCGCGCTGGCCCTCGCGCCGGAGTCCGCCGTGCTCGCAAGCTGGTCCGGCCTCGGCTACTATCGCCGCGCGCGGATGCTGCACAAGGCCGCGCAGTTTGTCACTCGCCAGCGTGGCGGCATCCTGCCCTCCACCGCCGCCGAGCTGCGCACCCTCCCCGGCATCGGCGAGTACACCAGCGCCGCCATCGCCAGCATCGCCTTTGGTGAAAGCATCGCCGTCGTGGACGGCAACGTCGAGCGCGTCCTGCTCCGCCTCACCGGACGGCCCGAGGCACGCGGCGCCGCCAGCCGCGCCTACGTGCAGACGCAGGCCACCGCGCTCATTCCCAAACGCCGCAGGCACGAGCAGATCAACGCCGCCGGCGATCACAACCAGGCGATGATGGAGCTCGGCGCAACCCTCTGCCTGCCCCGCGCTCCGCTCTGCATGCACTGTCCGCTTTTCTCCATGTGCCAGACGCGCGGCGAACACATCACCCCGCCCCGCCCCGCACCGCTCAGCCGCCCCGCCGCCTTCCTGCTCAGCCTGCGCAAACGCGGCACCGCCACCGAGGTGCTGCTCGAACTGCGCGCCCCCGACGCCAGCCTGATGCCGGAGATGTACGAGCTCCCCCCGCTCCCGCAGGATGCCGTACAGAACCGCGAGCCCGTTCTGCGCTTCCGTCACGCCATCA
>Ga0080006_1145338_pt1 | contig 74116 bp, 70 predicted proteins | sample RS3BMetagenome_FD_69209 | JGI IMG/M metagenome (GOLD analysis project Ga0080006, IMG submission 69209) | Ferric oxide microbial mat and aquatic microbial communities from Rainbow Spring, Yellowstone National Park, USA - RS3B (SPADES... ... | reverse complement strand
GGGCACGTTGACCACGCCGACGCCAACGCTTCGTTCAACACGGCGTTACGTCCCCCTTCAGTGGGAGGCATAGGTCAATTGCACGCAGACAGGGATGCGTGCAAGGGGAGCACTGATACCCCCAGAGGGGCGACTCCGGGAACGACGGAGACCCAGAACCTCCGAGCTTCAACGAGGAGAGTATGTCAGTCCTCTGACCCTTTGTTAAGGAGAGCAGCTTATAACTCCCTGCTTGGGAAATACAGGGATAATTCTACACTTCTATCCGAAATTTATATCAACATAGTCAAGGACTGGGTGAACGAGCAACTCAGTCTAAGGAATTTTGATTCTCCAATATCCGCAAGAAATGCTGATAACGATGTTTCTGATAAAGCTGTTGAGGCTCTGCTATCAACGTGCAGAGCAAACGCCTCAACATTCCAGAATTTCTTTTCTGTCAAGTCAAAACTTTTGGGACAAAAGATAACCAGATACGATATATACGCTCCTTTAAAAAAGGAGTCAAAGAAGTATACCTTTGCAGAAGCTGCAAAAATTGTGTTCGATGCGTTCAAGAAGTTTGATGAGCATTTCGCTCTGCTGGCAAAGAATGTTATTTCGCAAAAACACATAGACTACTCGCCAAGAGCAGGTAAAGTATCAGGAGCCTTTTGCGCAACTCCTGCTGCAGGCTTTAAGCCATATATCTTGCTTAATTTTACTGGCGACTCCAAGAGCATATATACCTTAGCACATGAGTCAGGACATGCAGTCCATTCCCAGCTTGCATCAAATCATTCACAGCTGACATTCCATGCACCACTTGTTCTTGCAGAAACAGCATCTGTCTTCGGAGAGATGCTATTGTATGACTATTTGTCAGGAAATCAAAAATCCTCATCTTCACTCTCTCAAATGCTTACGCAGTTTTATTCAACTATTCAAAGGCAGGCATACATATCCATATTCGAAATAGATGCGTTTGAATCGATATCAAAAGGTTCATCGTTGAAGGATTTGTGCAATTTATATTCTAAGAATTTACTGGGTCAGTTTGGCTCTTCACTGATTATACCAAGCATATTCTCTTATGAATGGCTTTATATCCCTCATATATTCAGAACCCCATTTTACTGCTATGCGTATGCATTTGGCAATTTGCTCGCTTTATCGCTTTTCAACATGTACAAGGAGGAGGGAAAGAGCTTTGTCAGCAAATACATGAAGATTCTCTCGTACGGAGGTTCAGAATCGCCTGCTAAAATTCTGGCAGATTCTAATATAGAGTCGAGGGAATTCTGGGACAGGGGATACAAAGTGGTCAAAAATATGCTGGAAGAGCTGAAAGATTATTCATAAACATCAGTCTTCTCTCCACTTTGACTTCTTTAAGGCCAAGAAGAAAAGCGCCAAAGTGACAATGATTAAAACAGACCAGTTAAATAGAAGTAAAGATGATTGCACATGATAGCTCCCGATTGCACTTTGAGCAATCTGAGCCGCATATGTAGTTGGAGATAGGTATGCTAGGTATCTGAAAGGTTCAGGTATCAACGTTATAGGATAATAAACAGGGGGTAAGGTTGAGAAAATAGTAGAGATAAGCCTTGAGAAAGCAAAGCTCTGAACTATATCGCTTGAAAATGTTGCAAGAGTGAAGCCCAGTGCAACAGATGTGAGAAACATCGTTATCAGCACTCCTAACACAAGCATAATGCTTATCAATCCTGCTTTGATGAAGAGTATTGCAAGTAATCCTAAAACAAATAAGGCTGGAGAAGAGTATACAAGCTCGGACATAGCCATGCCAGCTACGTATGCCGCTGCAGATGCTGGAGAGCTCACAATCATATCCTGAAGTTTGAAATCATTTTTCAGATGAGACAGGTCAGCCTGCAAAGCTATTCCGTTTGAGAACATGCTCATTATGAAGCCTCCCACTATAGCATCCTGTATAAGCGCTCCTCTGCTGACAAAGACTATGAGGATAAGAAAAGATAGGGGTGATAAAACTGTATTTAAGAGTACTATCGGATAGTTCCGCATTTCATAAACAGAATTGACAAGTATACCTGCCGCAATCTGGTTGAATAAGCTTCTTACATTCATATTGCCTTATCATTCCTGTTTACAATATGGAAGAATATATCATCAAGACCTACTGGAGATATTGAAAATCTTGAACCACTTTCAAAAAGAAGCCTGGAGAGCCTTAATGCCTCCTCTTCAGTTGTAAGCAGCTGAACCGAACCATCCCTTGACCTTGCGACTTCGCCGTTTGCGCCTACAAGAAGCTGGGATGCATTCTGGGCTCTTACGCTGTACTGGTATTTCACCATTTTCCTCAGCTGTTCAAGTGTTCCTAACCCTACAAGCTTTCCGCTTTCCAGTACACCTATGACATCTGCAAGCTGTTCAGCTTCTTCAAGGTAATGAGTTGTAAGAACTGTAAACCTCTCTTTCCCAAGATGAGAAAGGTAGTTCCATAATTCTTTCCTCGAAATAGGGTCTAGGCCAGTTGTAGGCTCATCAAGAAATATAACATCAGCTTCAGAAGCAAGAACAGTAGCCACAAGAACTTTTCTTTTTGTTCCACCAGATAAATTCCTGTTCAGAGTATCCATGTACCTTTCTAAACCAACCCTTGCCAAAGCCTCAACTGCAATCTTCTTAGCTTCAGAATAACCATAGCCTCTCCACATAAGGTATGATAAAACTGTCTGCTTTGGAGTCATCCAAGCTATTGCTCTAGCCTCCTGAGGTATTATCGCTATTCTCTTTCTGAGCTGCTTTGCATCCTTCATTACATCTAATCCGTCTATCTGAGCAATGCCATGGGTTGGAGCAAGCTGAGTTGCAAGTATTCTTACAAGTGTTGTTTTTCCAGCACCGTTTCTTCCAATCAGCGCAAATATCCCTTTTGCTTCAATATCCATATTAACATCATCAAGAGCTTTATTCCCTCTAGAGGTTGAATATATCTTGCTGAGCTTGCTAACTACAAGCCTACCGTCTGAATTCATTCTCCTATCGAAAATTCTGTTTTATGATATTGTTAAATATTTGCCATCTTTTAACATGCATTCAACACTAATTATGAACAAAGCTGGAAAAAAGAGTCTATCGCGACAAATTTGTCAGGGTTTGATGACGTTAAGCAGGGTCTGATTTACAGACGTGGCCTAATTTTCCAACTGGAGATTTTGCATTTTCAAAGTTACTCAAACCAGTTTATAACTTTGGAAATGCGGTCAAAGCTGAAGTTTTTAAATGCCTTCTCAACCCTGCATATAATAGCCTTCGGATTATTAGTAATATTGCTAACAACTGCTGTTGGAGCTGTTACATTGTTTCCACCATATTTGAAAACTTATAGGCGTACTCCTGTTGAAGCCTTGAGAACATTTTAACGAGTAAAATTCACTTTTCCTGCTTCTTCTATGTACATCAAGGGATAATCAAGTTCTTCAATATACTTCATTCCCACCTTTGCATATGCTGAGCCATATTCAGCCTTCACATGAAGCTCAAACATGCTGCCATCAAGCTCTATGTATGAATATGGTCCTTTCTTTCTCCCGTTTACTTTCTCCTTTATTCTTTTTTCATCTATTCTAACAATAACTTCTGTTTTGAACGGCTGTTTTGTTGCTGATAATACCATAGCCTTTTCGATAGCCCTGCAGCTATCAGCATCATAGCTTATTGGCATTCCAATCAGCTTATGATAGAGCATTGTAAGTGATATTGTAGCTTCAAAAACTGCTCTCATCTCATCAGTCGTTCCTTTCCAAAAGTATTTTGAAGCATGGTCAAGTATCATTAAATTCCACCTAATTCGTTAATGTGTATTCTCTTATATCCTTTCAACTCTTCTCCATTAGATGTAGCATTAAAGAATCTTATTCTTTCCCTTTCAGCCAGAATCTCCAAAATCCTCTTTCCCCATTTTAATTTAATAGCCTTTCTCGAATCTGCCTTCACCTCCTGCACCAAGAATGGTTTCGAATACCTTCCTACATACTCTCCAAAATCCATACCTGCAAGAATTACTGATGAAGCACCAAAGGTAGCAGAAATTATTGCGGCTCTATCTCCATCAGTAAATCCTCCAAAATTGTGTACATGCATTCTTTCTTTGACTTGTGTTGTTGCTATAATCTCTCCCTCAAATTTATCTACATATCTGCCGAGCAAAGGCACATTATCACCATGTGCATGAACTACTATCAAAGAACTCTCTTTGGAAGCCTCCATGATATAGCCAACATTTCCATCCAGGTCAGTAACTATAACATCAGGTCGTTTACCAAACGACATCAAGCACTCTGTTGCCCCGTCTGCAGCAACAACTGCAAATTTATCATTGGTTTTTTCAAAATTTCTTGCATCTTCCATAAGCGATGGTCCTGCTCCGAAGACTACAGCATTTTTGCCTCTCAACCTCTTATCTAATTCACTAATGTCTGTTTCCTTTCTTTTTTTCATTATCTCTTCCATAACATCAGTTGCATATTCATCTCTATCCCTGCTGAGAGAAAGCTCTCTAGCTATTTCAGAATAAATTGAATCCCAGTCGTCAAACAGCATGCACCAACAGCAGCTAAAGCTTCTTCTTATCTGTAACTGCTCTTAACCAACAAGCTGGGTTATCTTTTTTGCCAGGTCATTTTCCACATGCATAGTCCAGAGCATTTCAGGTACATCTACAGCAAGAAATAGCCATGACAGAAGCAGCGCTTCTGCAGCAGCCACACCTATATTTTGTATCCATCTGCCTATTCCTATATGGACTGTGAAGTCATTTGGCTGCCCAGAGAGCATTATTGTAAAAGCTCTATCTGCTGCTACAATATCTCTCATTATACCAGCCTTCTGAGCCTGAATTATCTGGCCTAGAGGAGCTGAAGTTGCTTGCGTCTTGTAACCTTCAGCCTGCAGCTGCTGAACTATCTGCTGTGCAAGTACACTTAGGTCCTTATTCTTGTTCTGAAACCTTAAAATTTTTTCTGATACCATAATGTCTCCCTGCTAGCTATACTATTTACACATTGCTATTCAAAGCTTAAATTACAAATCGCTGCAATGCTGATGAGTTGAGAACTTCATATCTAGGAAGCATAAGGGTTGGCTGCGGAGAAGCTGTAAAGCTTGCAGGAGTAATCAACATGAGCCCTGAATCTTTTTACCAAGGCTCTTTTGCAAAATCTGCAGAAGATGCTTTATTTGTAGCAAGAAGAATGCTTGAGCAAGGAGCAGACATATTAGATATAGGAGGTATTTCTACCGCTCCATACAAAAAGACAATGGTCTCAGAGGAAACAGAGCTGAATAGAGTTATAGATGCTGTGAAGCTGATTAAAAAGGAGACAAATGCCATTATATCAGTAGATACCTTCAGAAGCAAGGTTGCAAAGGCTGCATTATCTGCTGGAGCTGATATAATAAACGATGTAACTGCTCTGCATGGAGATGCGATGATGGCTAAAGTCATTGCTGAGCATTCTGCCTCAGCAATCCTGATGGCGAAAGAAGATTTCATCACTTCATCAGCTGACAATAAGCCTCTTCAAGTGATAAAGGCAATTCTAAAAGAAGGTGTAAAGAAAGCTCTTGATGCTGGCATCCCAACAGACCAGATAGTAATAGACCCTGGGATAGGCTTCTTTAGGAGGCAGAAGATACCATGGTATGAATGGGATTTGCATGTCATTATGTCTTTGTCAAGATTAACATCTCTTGGCTACCCCATAGCTGTCGGCATATCAAGAAAGTCCTTCATAGGTGAGATAACCAACATAAAGGAGCCTGAAAACAGGTTGTATGGTTCATTAGCTGCAGAAGCAATAGCAGTCAGCAACGGTGCAGATATTATTAGGACTCATGACCCCGATAAAACCTTGCATGCAGTAAGGATTGCGGAAGCTGCAAGAAAATTATATGTTAATTCTAACAATGCTAGATGCTTTCCTGAAGCCAAGGAAAAAGATGCTCAAGCCTATCTGCTACCACATTTTGAAAATTATGATGATGCCATAGAATTTTTAGAACTCGTGCATGTAGATAGCAGTGCTATAGACTCATTATCAAAGAAATCCGTTCACAAAAACATTCTACTGCTGAATATACCTATGCCCCTCATACTGATAATCAAGCAAGAGATCCTTTCACTTGGTGGGGACGTTGCAGCACCTAGGGAAGCTATCCTAGGAACAAGAGAAAAAGGAAATGCACTTCTCATGGCAAATTTACACCAGCTAAAAAGGCTCTGCTCAAGGCTGGAAAAGATGGAAATTCTTTATCTGAAGAAAAGGGGAATGATTACACCAAAAAATCTTTCACAACTAATTAGGAAGATAATATCATAGAGTAGCCATACCTATCAGAAAGGCTAGAGTAAGCATTCCTATAAGCAGCCAGAGTTCGCTGATAGCTTCATCAGATGGCCTTGTGTAAAGATATGTTATCATGCTAAAACCCACAAGCTCTGCACTCAGAAGAATTCCTATTTCGTTCTGCTGACTTATGGGGTTCATTGTCCACACTACTCCTGCAATTATTATGCATACTATTACCAGTGCCAATGCTCCGTTTCTTCTCAAATTGTAACTCACTTCCTATTCCTCACCGCCATTTCATAATTTACAACAAGATACCTGAGCAGCTTGGCCATTGCGTATAAGGATATACCTAACAGCAATGAATTACCAATGATATACATCAAAGAGTATCCCGGCACAGTTATAGCTGTAACCAGCGAAGCCATTGAATATGACCCTATACTAAGCAAAATAAGGAAGAGCAGAGTTGGACCCCTGTTTTCAAACGGCACCTTCAGAAATCTAACTGTCCTCACAACCTCTTCAACGCTCAATCTCTTTGGAGCAGACCTCCATCTATACGCCATAATGAAAATCAGAATAACAATTGCTGCAGTGCCTCCCATCACTTCTATCACCTGCCCTGTTGGTGCATTCTGGCCTGGTGTAAGGTAGCCCCAGACAGTCAACACAAGTATCTCAGCGACCATTATTGCTCCAAGGGTAACATACCATGGCCTCTTCATAGGGTCTCTCTCGTTCTTTCTGTCTATGAAAGGAATCAAAGCAAGCACTATGAAGAATAAAGTGATCAATGCTATTGCTAATGGTTCATTCGGACCAGCAAAGAACTGGAACTTGAGAACCTGATAAAGCCAGAGGAAATACCAGTCAGGCTGCACAACAGCTTGAGCAGCAGCCTGTGGTGAATACTCAGGGGGAAGACTGAGGGGAAATATCGATGAAACCACTATGACTATTGCAACAAAAGCTGCTCCTATCATCAGCATATACCAGGTTGCATCCCAGAAGAATGGCACAGCCTTTTCCTGACCTTTCTTCATTCCCGAAGCTGGGGGCGCATGACCGTGAATTTCATACATGTACAGCTTCAACACTATGAGAATGAAAAGTGTGAAGGGTATAACAACCGTATGAAACACGAAGAAATGGAATAGCTCTTGAGCATCAGAGCCAGTTCCTGTCAATAGGTATTTCACGGGAAGGAAGAGCTGAGGTGGAAGCACACCTAAAGTACCTATGAATACGTCAGTTGCAGACTTGGAGAGAACGGACCAGGGGAGCAAATAACCAGTCAAAGCCTGACCCAAAGTAAGCACTCCCATTACGAAACCTACAACCCACATCATTTCCCTCGGCTTCTTTCCTACGCTCCCGAAATAATTCCTCATGAGGTGCATGAATACAATAAGTATCATTGCATATGCCATGTAGAGATGAAATGTTTCAAGAAGAGAGCCCATAGGTATCTTTTGTATTACGTTAGTAGTAGATTGGTATGCGCTGTCAGGCGAAGGAACATAATAAAGCATCATCAGCACTCCCGTTATTCCCTGTGCGAAGAATGCCAAAACTGCAAGTGCTCCTAGCCATGCAAACGGATTTAGCGTATGCACTGGAGGAGGCTTAAGAAATGTCTTTGAGAATCCTATTCTTTCGTCAAAGAAGTTTATCAGTCTGCTTATTGGATGCTGCTTCTCCTCTTTATTCTCATTCATCTTTTTTCAAGCCTCTTTAAACGTTTGCAGGAGGATTGAGTATAGTGTTCTGGTCAACAAGCTGACCGTTGAAAGTATCGTAGAGCAATATATCGTTAGGGTTTGTCGTTCTACCCCCAGGTCCAAACCCATAGATGTTTGGAGGTCCCATTCCAGTTATTATTATGTTGCCCTGGCTATCTACCTGAAGCTTGGCTTGTGGTAAAGGTAAGGGAGCAGGGCTTGTAAAGCCAGGTTCGTTCATCACTGCTCCTCCGTGAATCAGGTCATAGTGGCTACCGTGGCAGCAGCACCATGCATATGGGGTTGGCCAGCTGAAGTTCTTTGAATAACCTCCGCATCCAGGATGCTCTCCTCCTGCATAGACATTGTAATAGCATCCGAGGTGCTGGCATATTGCGCTGAAGGCAACTATATCTTTGTCAGGCCCGACTCCTCCCTGCGCTTGCACACCTAGTTTTATAAGATAATTAGGAGCGTTTGTTACAGGGTAGTAAAATGTGAGAGGCTTCATAGTCTCTAATGCATCAACAGTAGTTATCTTCAATACGGGCCACTGTTTTGCATATGTAAACTGAGGAGTTAGGTATCTACCTATGCTTCCCAGACCACCTATAGTTGCTATGGCTCCTGCGGCAAAAAGAAGCTTGAGAAAGTTCCTTCTCTTTTCATCAAACACTTCATTCTTTCCATCTTTCTTCTCGCCGCTCATAACAAGCTCTCCTGACTTCAGATGCCTTGATGCATGTAGCTTATAAATTATAGTAGACAGTTGTTCATAAGCTCTTGGAGTTTAAATATATGTTTATCAGGGGGTTTAGACTGCTTGTCTGCCAAAATGAAGTCTTTGCCAGGAATACCAATCTCTTCAGAAGAGCTTGAATCTGGCAAATTTTCAGTGGAAGACTATCAAGCCAAGCTAAGTTATGCCTGGAGCTCAGGAATCGCTACAGGCAGGTTTCTGAGCGGGTTGAAGAAAGGAGAGATTTGGGGTAGAAGGTGCAACAGATGCAGAAGAACTATAGTTCCGCCCAGAATGTACTGCGAAAATTGTTTCAGACCTACGGATACATGGGTAAAGGTAAGCGACACAGGAAATGTCAACACATATTCAGTCTGCTGGGTTAATGCTGATGCAAGCAGGAGAAAGGAGCCTCTCATCATAGCTGTAGTGATGCTTGACAGTGCTTCAGAAAATATGGGAATACTTCATTATCTTGCAGAAGTAAAGCCTCAGGATGTAAGGATAGGGATGAAGGTAAAGGCAGTATGGAAGGCAGAAGAAGAAAGAACAGGAAGCATTCTGGATATAAAATATTTCAAACCTATAAAGGTGAAGTAGCATGCCCTCGATAGAAAGGATAAACTCTTCGTCTGATTTAAAAGCATGGAAAGATAATCTGCCCCTTCACTACAGATACACTTATGGTGTTGCAGGTCAGAAATTCATTTCTGCATTAAAGGAAGGAAAGATTATAGCTTCAAGATGCAGAAAATGCAGAACTTCATACTTGCCTCCAAAGCTATACTGCACAAACTGCTTCAAGCAGGTCGATGATTTCGAGGAAGTGAAAGTAAAAGGTAAAATTGTTGCAATGGCTTGGGGCGAAAAGATTTACTGTTTTGTCACTTTCGAAGGGTTCACAGGCGGCTTGGTTCATTTTGCTTCGGAAAAGTGCAAAATTGGAGATACTGTAAGACCAGTATTCAAAGATGAAAGAGAAGGGAGAATAACTGATATCCTTTATTTTACTCCTTAAACTGCGGTCAAAGCCCTTATAAAATTAACTTCTAAAAGAAGTCTTGTTGCATAACATGATGAAGCTTGCTACGTTTATGCTTTTAATAGCACTAGCAATAGCTGTGCTCCCTCAGATAATGGTAGCCAATGCTGATACCAGCACTTTGAGTCTGAGCCTTTCGGAGGTTCCTCCCATTTTACCTGCAGATGGCAATTCATACCCTGCAATAGTTGTTTCTTTGGTAAGCTCTGGCAATAAACCTGCTGTCTTGACAAACGACACAATCGTTTATTTGGCTTCATCCCAGCAAAACGTTGGAACAGTTCCTTCAAGCGTTGTCATACCTGCTGGTAGAAGCTATGTGCTTGCAAACTTTACTACTACAAGCATAGCTGGCACAACTACAGTCACTGCACAATCAGTTGGTATATCCTCAGCATCAGTTCAAGTAAAAACAGCAACACCTAGCGGTTATCCTGCTCAATTAAAAGTATTCCCTGTTCCTAGCTCCCAGCTTGCTCAGCCTCTGTCTGCAGGAGGACTTATCGTTGAGATGGTGGATAACTCGGGCCTACCAGCCAAGGCTGTCTCAAACACCGTTGTGACTCTATCCTCAGCAAATACTGGTATAGCTTTCTTCCCTGTGAGCACTGTGACAATACCCCAAGGTTCTTTCATGGCAGTATCAGTTTATGAAACCTCTCTCAGCACTGGAACGACAACTCTCACTGCATCTGCATCAGGCTTCTTCTCAGGAAGCGCCTCTGTAAGCGTCGTGGGTGTATCTCCTCTTGCTCTTCACCTTTACCTTGTCCCACCTACAGTCAGAGACCATTCTTCAGCTAGGTTTGTTGTTGCTCTGACTGACCTTCAGGGTAACCCTGCGAGGGCTCCTACAAACATTCCAGTAACAGTTACCCAATCAAACACAACTGTTGTAAGCGTTCCATCCCAGGTTATTATTCCTGCAGGAAATATAAGCGTCCAAGCTGGCTACAATACACTTGCAACAGGCACAACTACGATAACAGTATCAGCCCAGGGGCTAAAGGGAGATACTGAAACTCTGAACGTTATGCCTGCACTTGGAGCACTGTCGTTAAAGCTGTATCTGGCTCCAAACCCAGTTCTCGCAGATAAAAACGTCTACAACTCCGTAGTTGTAGCGCTTGTAAACAACTCTAACCCGGGAGTGCTTGGAAGAAGCATAACAGTGAACCTGACTTCAAACAACCTTGCTGTAGGGAAAGTGACTCAGAGCGTTACAATTCCAGCTGGGTCTACATTTGCCATAGTCAACTTTACTTCAACATTCTTGGTTGGAAGTACAACTATACTTGCCCAGTCACCCGGGTTAAATCCTGATTCAATATTAGCATATACGTTCGGTCCTATACCGAGCCAGGTGGTTGTAACCGCATCCCCAGCTACTTTGCCAGCAGACGGAGGCTCATACAATTCGCTTGCAGTAACTTTGGCAGACCCGTCAGGAAACCCTGCAATAGCCCCGGTAGGTATAACTGTGCAGCTGAGTTCAAGCAATCCCAACATAGTAATAACCAACTCAACTGTGGTTATACCTGCTGGCTCTTCATATGCATTTACTCAAGTTTCCACTACAACCTCACCTGGCACAGCAACCATTACTGCAACAGCAACAGGCTATTCAGGCAGCTCGACCCAGATAACTACAGTTCAACCAGGAGCAACAAAGCTAGGCATATACGCATTTCCAACAGACTTCTTCAACATGCTTTCAGGCAACGATACTTATTTAGCTATACAGCTTCAAGATACTAACGGCAACCCTGCAAAGGCAAGACAGCCAGTTACAGTAACAATCACCTCTTCAGTCAGTTCGGTGCTGAGCCAGCCTATTGTGGAGATGATTTCTCCAGGCTCAACCTATGCAGCAACATACGTTTCTTTCAACAACCCTGGCTCTACAGCTATCTCGACAAGCCTGACAGCATCAGCCCAGGGTTTAGCATCATCATCAACACAAGTAACGATTGAGCCTTATCCCTTATCATTCTCCCTATCTCTTTCTAATCCTCAACTCCAACAGGGACAGAATGCTGTAATAACGGCAACAGTTATGCTTAACGGTATGGGGTTGGGCGGGGCTACAGTCAAATTCTCGTCAATAAACTGTGCAATAACCCCGAGCCAAACTGTAACAAGTCAGGCTGGAGTTGCTCAGGCAACCTTAAGCTCATGCAATCCTGGCTCTGCAGTCATAACCGCAACTATATCAAGCCCTGTAATCGGAACGCCTCTTCAGGCATCGGGGCAGCTGCAGCAATCCACAACGATAAACGTTCTACCTCCAATACAGAAGCCATCGCCTTTGCAGACAATCTTTACCTTCCCGTATGTGCTGATACTGGTTGCAGTAATAGTAATATCAGTGCTGGGAGTGCTGATATTCCTGAGGAGAAGAAACAGCAACTTCGAAGAAATGTGATCAGCCAATAATTTCCTTTGCCACTATCATCTTCAAAACTTCGTTTGTCCCCTCTCCTATTTCTAGCAGCTTGGCATCCCTGTACATTCTTTCTGCATCGCTACCTCTGAAATAGCCATATCCTCCCAGAAACTGAACAGCCATCCTTGCTGCCTTCATTGCAACTTGGCTTGAAAAGTACTTTGCCATTGCGGCCTCCTTTCTATGAGGTAGTCCTCTATCCCTTAGGTCTGCAGCATGAAGTACAAGCTGCCATGCTGCTTCATTCTCAGTTGCAATTTCAGCAATCTGAAATCTGAGTGCTTGATAAGTTGAAAGCTTCGAACCAAACGCTTCTCTGACTTTACTGTATTCTACTGAGCTCTTTATGCACGAGCTTGTCATCCCTACTCCCATTGCCCCTACAGCTATTCTTCCTCCGTTCAAAACATCGATAGCCTGAATAAAACCTTCTCCCTCCTTTCCTATCACGTCATCTTCGTTAACGTATACATCTTCATAAACTATAGTTGCAGTGTCAGGCCCCCTTGTTCCCAGCTTCCCTTCAAGCTTGCTCCTTTTCACACCGTTGCTCCTTGCATCTACCAGAAATGCAGTTATCCCCTTATCAGTCTTGGCAAAGGTTACTATCATCTCTGCTGAATAGCCATGGGTTATAAACGTCTTTGTGCCGTTTATTACATAATGGTCCCCTTCCTTCCTGGCATAGCTGAGCATGGCCCTTGCATCGCTCCCTCCTTTAGGTTCTGTCAGAGCCCATGCAATCGGAGAGGAGTTTTCAAGCACTGTTTTTACTCCTTTTTTCTTAACCTGCTCGGAGCCATATTTTACTAGCTGTGCGAGGGCAAGGCTGTTGTGTGCTTCTAGGCTGAGAGCAACACCCGCTGAATACTCTGAAACAATTCTGATAACGTCAGAATAAACCTTATAGTTCAGCCCCAATCCGCCATCCTCCTGAGGCAAAGTTAGAGTTAAAAGTCCCTGTTCCTTCAATTTCTTATAGGTCTGTTTTGGGATTTCATCATTTCTGTCTATTTCCTGAGCTACAGGTAAGACCTCTTTCTCGCAGAACTCCCTGACATTCTTCTCCAAAATATCCTGCAATTCAATTCTGTTTATATCTTGATGCATACCTTCAGGCATAATGATGTGGCAAATAAGCTGTTTGCATGCAATTAATCAACCTTTATCGTCATTCTGTTCCTTAATCTCTTTCTCTTGAGACATTTCTTCCTTCAGAGACGTAACCACCTCCTCCAGCTTCTCTTTGTCAGCCTCAAGCCTCTGAATAAGCTCTTCCTGATTCTCTGCTTGACTACTTTTCAAGTCCTGTATCTCTTTTATGTCAAGTATAGTGGCTGTAAGCATCGCTTCGATCCTTCCCCTTTCCTGCTTCATTTCTTCCTTAAACCTTCCCTTTATGTACCTTGAAAGCAGAGGACCCTGCAGCATTATTGAAATGAAGGCTACCCCCAGCACCATGGATGCTATCAGCTCGCCGTCAGGAAGGTTGCTCGGCAAACTAGCTACGAGCGCTATGGATATTGCCCCTCTCATACCTCCCAGCATAGCAACATTCTTCCATTTGAAAGGAGTCTTCAGGCCGAAATTGTCAAAGATTGCAAGTATGGGATAAACAGCCGCAGCTCTAGCTAGAGTAACAGCTAGATATGCTACCAATATTTCTGGGAGGCTGCCGTATAGCCTGTAAATGTCTGTGCTCAGGCCTATGAAGAGAAATGCCACTGAATTAGCAACAAAAGCGGCCAAAGACCAGAACGCCACAACAGAGCTTCTGGCACTCTCCAATCTCTCTCCTCTACCTGAAACCCTTCCGTAATAAAGACCAACTATAGCTACAGCTATAAGTCCTGATAGTCCTAGAGAAGCTGCTACAGCATATGAGCCATACACTGATGCTATCGTCAGAGCCGTCTCAGATAAAGGGTCTGTAAGATGCGCTGACAAATAAACAGCTCCAAGTGCTACGAGAACCCCTACAACAACCCCTCCCCCAAGTACAAGAACAAACTGAAGCAGGTCGTTTAGAACGGATAGGGATGACCCTCCCAGAGATGTAAGAAGTGTTGAAAAGACTACAAGTGCAGTCGCATCGTTCAATGCTGCTTCAGTTTCAAGAAGTGTTGATAACCTGATAGGCACTTTAACCCTTTTGAACACTTCTATAACAGTTGCAACATCAGTAGGAGAGATAAGCGCTGCAAAGAGAAACGATGTGAAGAGTGGTACTTTTGCCAGCTGCCATAGCAACACACCTGTTACAAGAGTTGAGATCAACACGCCAAACGTTGCCAAGATAAAGGAAGGACGCAATACAGTCCTGAATTCTGACGTGGGAACCTTCATCATTGCTTCAAATATGAGAGGGGGTACAACCAAACCAACAAAGAGACCTCCAGATATCAGGTTGCTGTATATCAGTTCAACCCCAATCAGCTTTGATAGAGAAAGGGCTGCTATGCCTGCGCCAACGATCACGAGAACCATTGTATAGGGTATTCTAGCCTTCTGGGAGAGTAAGGATGCTAGGATCATTATCCCCAGAAGAGAAGCAATGACAAGGTCTAGGTTTGGCAACTCTCCTGCTCCTCAAGCAAAGTCAGCCTTTGTAAAATTTTCCTTATTGTTGTCATGGGTTAAGAAGTATCTTTCCAAAATGAGCTCTTGATTCCAGCCTCTCATGCGCCAGCCTTGCATCATACAGCTTGAACTTGGAATCTATCACAGGTTTTAACCTCTTCTCGATTGCAAGTTTCAAAACTGTAAAGAGTTCAAAGTATGTAAAGACGTAAACTCCCATAATCCTCAATTCATTTCTGTAGACCAGAGGTATGCTAACATTGGCATCTGAACCAGTAGTTATCCCGAGGCTGAGCAGGATACCATTCTTTCTCAGCGATGCTATACTCTTTGGCCAAGTCTCTTGCCCTATATGGTCAAAGACTATCGATGCTCCAAGGCCATCGGTTATCTCTTTTACTTTCCCAGGTACATCTTCAGTGGCATGGTTCACAAGGTAATCAGCGCCCAAATCTTTTGCCCTTTTGAGCTTCTCCTCGCTCCCTGCAGTAGCTATAACCCTAGCCCCATGTAACTTTGCTATCTGTATAGCTGCATGGCCCAAACCGCTACTTGCTCCCCATATCAAGACAAAATCATCAGCTCCTACTTTCGCCTTGCTGACCAGACCATTCCATGCGGTTGCAAAATTGACAGGCAGAGATGCTGCAGTATCAAAGTCAATACCTTCAAACCTTACCAGATTGTTGGCATTGATTCTAACCAATTCAGCATATCCCCCATCCTGCACTGAACCTAGCAAACCTATATTTACACACTCGTTATTCTTCCCCTCCAAGCAAAACCTGCATACTCCATCGTAAATGGCTGGATATATGAGCACTTTATCTCCTGGGGCTACCTTTTTTACTCCTTCCCCTACTTGCTCAACAGTGCCAGCTACGTCTGTGCCAAGTATTCTCGGAAGCTGTGTCTTATATCTTCCGCTTCTCAGAGATATGTCCATCCTGTTAACTCCACAGGCCTTTACTCTCACTATCACTTCCCCCTCACCAGGTATAGGGTCTGGCACATCCTCATAGGCTAGAACCTCAGGCCCTCCTGGTGAATGGAACCTTACCGCTTTCATCTTGCCTCTTGTTATATTATCGGTTTATAACCTTGCCTGATAGCAAAGCCTATAACAGCTATCTTTCAGCCCAGCTTCATGTCTGGCTCGGTATTAATCACTACAGACCTGCTATCCCAATCCGATGTATCAAGGATAGCCCAGGTTGCAAAAGTTTATACGATGCAGCAACTGGAAAAAGAGCCTGACTCTATTCTTCCACAGGTTGATGTTCTAATAATAGGCAGATGGCCCAAATCGCTTGACATAAAGAAGATGACTTCTCTAAAGATGGTTCAATCCCTTTTTGCTGGGGTGGATATGCTGCCATTCAAAGAAATACCTGGCTCTGTTATAATATGCAGCAACGCTGGAGCATATTCATACGAAGTTGCAGAGCATGCAGTTGCTCTAATGCTCGCAGCTGCTCATGCGATATGCATTTCTGGTTCATCAGATAAATTCACGATGGACGAATTCTCAGAGCTGACCAAAATATCAAGAACGATATATGGAAAGACTGCTGGAATAATAGGCTACGGTGGGATAGGTAAAGCGTTTCAGTCATTTCTCAAAGGATTCAATATGAAGTTTCTGGCATATGTAAGAAAGATGCAAACTGAAAATAGTGAAGTGACTATGCTGCAGGGAAGGGATGGACTGGAAAGTCTGCTGCAGCAAAGTGATGTTATTTTGCTATCGATTCCTCTTACCAAGAGGACAAAAGGTATGATAGGTAAAGACCAGCTGAACATCATGAAAGAAGACGCGATAATTGTTAACGTTGCAAGGGGAGATATAGTTGATGCAAAGTCCATGGCAGAGCATTTGAAGAAGCATCCTAGCTTCATATATGCAAGCGATGTTGGATGGAGAATAGATAACAAGGAAATAGGCAATCCCCAAGGCCTTTTCACAGGTCTTAAAAATTATGTTACAACTCCCCATATAGCAGGCTTGCTTTCATCATCAACTGGCAGACCTTCTGCCTACGCAGCAGATAATGTAATCAGATTTTTGTCAGGTAAAGAGCCTTTGAACAAAGTAGACAGAGAAGAATATTGAGCTGATACTCTATGACAAATTTTGAAGAGAAACCTTTGCTTATATTCTGGGAAACAACCAGAGCATGCAATCTATTTTGCTCACACTGCAGGGCTTCTGCAATAAACAAACCCTTGCCAGGAGAACTGACTCAAGAGGATGGTTCAGCATTAATTGAGGAGATAAAGGAGTTCGGTAAACCATACCCTACTGTTATCCTGACAGGCGGAGACCCGCTGATGAGAAGAGACTTATTCTGTATTGTAAAAGAGATGACTGATTCATCAATACCTGTGGCTGTTTCTCCTGCTGTTACCGAACTTCTTGATGCAAATATGCTAATCAATTTCAAAAGGCTCGGAGTAGCCTCGATATCTGTTAGCCTCGATAGCATATCTTCATCAGTGCATGATAAGATAAGGTCCATTCCTGGAACGTTCGACAGAACAGTTCAAGTGATGAAGAGAGCGCTAGAGATTGGATTACCAATTCAGGTTAATACTACTATAATGAAGCAGAATATGATGGAATTACCTCTCCTCTTCGAATTTCTTAGAAGAAATGGAATAAGAGTATGGGAGCTCTTCTTCCTGATAAACGTAGGGAGGGGTGAAAACGTTCAGCATACAGATAGCAATGAAAATGAAAGCATATGCAACTTCCTTTACGATGCTTCAAAATACGGAATGGTTCTCAGGTGTGTGGAGGCGCCATTTATACGCAGAATAGCAGAGCTGAGAAGCAAAGATGATAACTATTGGTCTGAGCCTCTATATTATAGATTCAGAGATATTCTGATAGCAAATTCTGGTAAAGGCGATAAGGATAGCAGCTTTACCAGAAAGGGGACACTAGATGGAGATGGAACTATATTCATAGCATACGATGGCGATATACAGCCAGGGGGTTTGTTACCATACAGGATTGGAAATGTCAGAAAAGATAGCTTGGCAGATAAATATAGAAATGACGTAACTTTGAAGAAGATAAGGAGAAGAGAATTCAAAGGAGCATGCGGCGTATGCTTCTTCAGGCATATCTGTGGTGGAAGCAGAGCAAGGTCATATGCATACTACAAAGACCCTCTGTCATCAGACTCTGGGTGCATATTTGCTCTTGATACTTAATAACTCTGCATCATCACCGCAAGAAAAGTTATCAAAAGCATGAGAATCAGATTAAGTGTAGATATAACCCTGCTTCTCTTTCTTAAAGATGCCAGTTCAGCAATTTTCTTTTCTCTTGCAAGCCTGCTTATCTTTCTGCCATAGTAGACATTATGAATGTATACTGTAAATATAAGGACAAGAACAAGTACGGATTTTGTAAAAAGTATCAATCCTGCTTCAGTGCTAAATAGTGATCTCATATCAGGTAGATACCAGGTTGCATTGTAAAGGCCAGTGGCAACAAGTATTAGCAAAGAATACCATGCAACAGGCCCAAACTTTCTAGCTATGGCTGCTATAACCTTGGTTCTCTCAGATTCTTCTTCACTCAAGCCTCTGCTTGCAGGAAGGACAACCATCCACATGAAAAAGGAACCACCAACAAATAGCAAGGCAGCAAAAAGATGAACCCATAGTATAAGCGTCTGCAAAATATACATGACTCTAAGCCAAAAATGATGTAATCTTAACCTTTGCCATGTCATCAAAACATTATATCTGCATGGCAATTTAGCCTAGAAGATGGCGGAAATAGAATGGAAGGATTTTGAAAAGGTTGAGCTGAGGGCTGGTACTGTAGTAAAGGTTGAAGAGTTTCCTGAAGCAAATAAACCTGCTTACAAGATATGGGTCAACCTTGGAGAGCTAGGAATAAAGAAGTCGAGCGCACAGATAACCAAATTATACTCTAAGGAAGAGCTGATAGGCAAGCAGGTTATATGTGTTGTAAACTTCAAACCCAAGCAGATTGCTAACTTTATGTCTGAAGTGTTGATTACTGGCTTTCCAGTAGGGGAAGGCAAGGTTGTTTTAGCTATACCAGATAGAAAGGTTCCAGATGGAAGCAGGCTTGCCTGATCATTTTTCTTCGGACAGTACAACTTCTGTCCTATATGCTCTACCATCCCTGACTATCTCTATCGTCATCTTTTCTCCAGGCTTTTTTGTTCTTATCAACCTTCTCAAATCCTTCACTGATGCAACATTCTTTTCGTCAAGCTTTGTGATTACATCACCAGCCCTCAACCCAGCCCTTCTTGCAGGACCATCCCTAGCAACATCTGCTATGCCAACTCCGTTATCAACAGAAAGACCATACCTTCTTGCTATGTTCTTATCTATATCCATACCCATTATTCCCAGCCAGCTTCTTGACACCCTGCCGTAAAGTATCAAATCCTCTACAATCTTTCTAACAGTGTTTGATGGTATAGCAAAACCTATACCCTGAGCAAAAGGTATCATCGCAGAATTCAATCCTACAACCCTTCCCTTCAAGTCAACCAAAGGCCCTCCACTATTCCCAGGGTTTATTGCTGCATCAGTCTGAATCAGGTCCTCAAATATACCTTCTTCCGCGCTTATATCTCTGTGCACTGCGCTTATCACCCCTTTCGTAACTGAAAGGCCTCCCAGGAAAAACCCAAAAGGGCTTCCCATAGCTATCACAGTCTGACCCACTCTGAGCTGGTCAGAATCTGCAAGTTCTGCAGACTGAAGCGACTTACTGCTAACCTTTATAACAGCAAGGTCGCTATATTTATCAGTCCCCACAACGTCTCCCTCCATTCTTTCCCCATCGTTCTTTGTCACAACAATCTGCTCACTCATCTGGACAACATGATAATTTGTAGCTATATAGCCTTCTGGATGAACTATCACCCCAGAACCCATGCCCTGTATTGGTCTTGTGTAAAAGAAGTCCCTGTACTCCTGAACTGTTGATATGCTCACTACAGAAGGTGCAACTCTTTCAACCGCAGAAATAACTGCATCTTCTTCGGAACTCATCCTCTCTTTTTCTGATATTTTGGTATATAGACTTGTATCAACAATCAATTCATAGCTAAATATTTGGCGATTTACTTTTTTAGACTGTATAAAGCCGGGAATGTTATAAATGGTCAAGGCTTTTTACTTTGTCAGTCCCATAGGTCTGGGTCATGCTACAAGAGGCGTTGCTATAGCTTCTGAGCTGGCTTCAAGGGGTGTTGAAGTTATCTTTGCATCAGGAGCAAACGCAGCAGACCTTATTTCTTCTTACGATTTCAAAGTTCACAAGATTATTTCAGGGCCGAATCCCACAGAATCTGAAGGAAGAATGATTCTCCCTTCGCTATGGTATTTCAGGTACTGGCTTGCCTACAAAAGGAACAAGGGGAGAGTTAGAGAAATTATAATGAAGGAAAAGCCTGACATCATAATTGGAGATGAGGAATTCTCATCTATATCAATAGCAATAGAAGAAAATCTTAACCATGTGATGGTCTCAGATGAGCTTCAACTTGGCTTTGCAACTTCAAAGTTCTCTAGCATGATAGAGGAAAAGGTCTACAAGTGGTACAAGCAGCTTCAGGAAAGAACAAAACTTATCCTTGTACCAGATTTTGGCGAAGATTCTGGAAACATTGTGCATGTGACTCCAGCTGTGAGGAAAGTAACAAGGACAAAAGAAGAAGTCAGAAAGTCTCTAAACCTGCCTCTTGCTTGCACTCTTCTGACTTACAGCATGAGTGGAAGTGGGCTGGGAAAATATTTTGCATCAAGATGCATAGAAGCTTTTCATGACTCACAGCTTGTAGATGCTCATCTAGCTCTTTCAGGTATAAAGGGATTGAAGATAGATGATTACAAGGTCCATCAGCTCGGCATGGTAAGGGATAACCATGAGCTGATAGCTTCTTCAGACCTGGTAATCTCTTCAGCAGGAAAAAGCACTATAGATGAAGCTATGAGTTATGGCACCCCTATAATAGCCATACCATTCAAAAATCACTTTGAACAGGAGAAGAATGCCATTTCTCTTGGCTTCTCGTATGAAGATATTGACAGGCTGCCTGTTCTAATTCAGCAGCACGTTGGTAGGAGGTCTGAACCCAGAATGTACAGGGGGGCTGAAAAAGCATCAGAGATTATACTTTCTCTTCTTTGAATAAGCTTATATCTTTATAACACTCTTTTTTATTTTTGTGAGTAAATCATATTCGAAAAGACTCAAGCTGAACATTGTTGGAGTGCCATGCACTTCATGCATAATACCTGTTAGAAAAGCCCTTGAGAAGACACCAGGAATAGTTAACGTCGGGGCAAATCAGCTTCTAGACCTCTTGCTGGTAGATTATGACCCAAGCAAAGTAGATGAAGAATCCATTCTCAAGATAATAAAGAAAAAAGGATACAAGGCTGTAAGAATAAGATAAGATGGATTCTCAAGTCATGTTAATTAGATGCTTCATAGAGAATCATTCTGCATGGCAAAGGATATCATATGCGGCATGTATGTGGATGAAAAGAAGGCTCAATACAAGACTACAAGAAGGGGCACAACCTACTACTTTTGCAGTGAGAACTGCTACAAAGAATTCATAGCCCCCGAAATAGAGTTCAGAAACCTGAAAATTCTTACAGCATTCAGCCTTACACTCGGTTCAATAACTGCAATCTTTGAATATGGTATTCCTTTGCTTAATGCAAACTATTCAATGTTTGGCATAAACAGATATTACATACTCTTTCTCCTTGCAACTCCTGTTCAATTCATAGGAGGATTCAGGTTTTACAAAGGGACTCTTGATGCAATAAAGGCCAGGCAGGCAAACATGGACAGTCTTATCGCTATAGGTACATCAGCTGCATGGCTCTACAGCACTTTGGTCACATTCTTTCCTCATCTATTTCCATCATCTCTTCATTCCGTCTATTTTACAGAGTCAGGTCTCATAATCGGTTTCATTCTGCTCGGCAGGACTATGGAGCATGTTGTCAAAGGTAAGGCTTCTGAAGCAGTCAGAAAGTTGCTTGACCTTCAGCCAAGCTCTGCAAGGGTTATAAGAGATGGAGAAGAACTGGAAATACCAGTTGAAGAAGTTCAAGTGGGTGAAATAATCGTAGTAAGGCCGGGAGAGAGAATAGCAGTAGATGGTATTGTTGTTGATGGTGATTCCTCCGTCGATGAATCTTTAGTTACTGGCGAGAGCATGCCTGTAGATAAATCAGTAGGCAGCAAGGTAGTCTCAGGTTCGATAAACCTGCAGGGGATGATAAAGGTAAAAGCAGAAAAGGTCGGTTCTGACTCAACATTATCACAGATAGTAACCTTGGTAGAAGATGCAATAGTTTCCCAGGCACCAGTGCAGAGGCTTGCAGACAAGGTAGCTTCATACTTTGTCCCTGCAGTTATAGCTGTTGCCATAGCTTCTTTTGCACTATGGTACTTTGTGTTTCACCTTCCCTTTTCTCTCTCCTTCATCATTCTTATTTCAGTGCTGATAGTGGCATGCCCTTGCGCCTTAGGAATAGCTACTCCCGCTGCGATAATGATAGGAGCATCGAAAGGTGCACAGAACGGCATTCTGATAAAGAATGGCGAATATCTGGAGCTTGCCCATAAGGTCAGCACAGTTATATTTGACAAAACTGGGACTCTTACCAAAGGCAGGCCTGTAGTAACTGATGTGGTTCCTTTAAACAATGAAATGAAAAATGTGATTCAATTATCAGCATCTGCAGAAATCTACTCTGAGCATCCGATTGCAAAGGCTATAATAGAGAAGGCGAAAGAATTGGGGATAGATGTTAAACCTCCATCAGAATTCAAGGTAATGCCTGGTAGTGGCATCTTGGCCAAATTGGACGGGAAAGATGTAATCATAGGTAGCAGCAGAATGCTTGAAAATATGGGAATCAAGCCGGATATGCTCAATAGCATTGTATCGAAGCTTGAAAGAGAGGGAAAGACAACAATTATAGTGGCAGAGAATGACATTCCAGTTGGGATTATAGCTGTTGCAGATACTCTGAAAGATGATGCATTCATAGCTGTGAACAGCCTGAAGAGAATGGGGATTAAGGTAGGTATGATTACAGGAGACAACAAAAGGACTGCTGAATCTATAGCTGAAAAGCTGGGATTGCAGCTACTTTATTCAGAGGTTCTTCCCGCAGATAAGGCCAGAATAATAAAAGAGCTGAGAGAGAAAGGAGAAATAGTTGCGATGGTTGGCGATGGCATAAACGACGCACCTGCATTGGCTGCTGCAGATGTAGGTATAGCTGTAGGTGCAGGGACTGATATAGCAAAGGAGACAGGAGGTATAATACTTGTCAGGGACAGGCTCATAGACGTTCCCATTTCTATAATGCTGAGCAAAAGGGTTGTCAGCAAGATAAAGCAGAACCTTTTCTGGGCCTTTGCATACAATATAGTGCTTATCCCTGTTGCAGCTGGTCTACTTTTTCCTATCCTTGGCATACTTCTAAACCCCATATTTGCTGCGATAGCAATGGCTGCCTCTTCAATTTCGGTAACTTCTAACTCCATGACACTTAACAGATGGAGCCCTGCAGTGAATTATCCTTTAATAAGTTAGATATGCCTGTTTATTCCGAATTCTTTCTCATAAATTGAAGCTATATTTAATAGCATATGTTCATTTCCAGTCTTAGCAGCTATCTGCATCCCTATCGGCAAATTCTCTTTACTTAAAAATGCAGGTATTGTCAATGCAGGCTGGCCTGTTACGTTGAAGGGTACCGTAAAAGAGCTTAGAAGTTGATATACATCATAACTTTTGCCCTCTAATTCTACTTTCTTTTCTCCTATTCTTGGAGCGGTAACAGAAACTGTAGGCGTTGCAAATATAGATTCGTCTCCTAATTCTCCGTCAGCAATATCAGTCAATTGCTTTTTCCTCTCCTGTGCCATTATATAATCAACAGCACTATAGGACTCTCCAGCTTTGAGTCTATTCAGAACATCCTCTCCATAATCGGAACTCCTGCTCTTGTACCATTCATAATGATAAGCTAACGCTTCACCCAGTCTTATCGGAGCCCATATACCTCTTACATTTGAAAAGTATTCAGCATCTACATACCTTATCTTCATTCCAAGTTTTTGAAGGTCTGAGATAAATACGTCAAACCCTTTCTTCACTTCATCTTGCAATGGTCCCTTAAACAGAGATTCAGGTACCAGGCAGTTCTTTGCAGTAATCTTATTCCCAATCGATTGAGTTAGGGAAATATTAGGAAACCTTTTGCTTGAAGGGTCCTTTATATCATAACCTTTCAAGCAATCAAGCATCATTGCAATTCCCTTTGCTGAAGATGCTATGGGTCCAACGTGGTCAAGGCTCTTGCTCAAAGGAAAGACCCCAAATTTGCTTACAAGCCCATAGCTGGGCTTGAGTCCAAATACACCGCAAAGCGCAGCAGGTATCCTTATCGAACCAGAGGTATCTGTCCCGAGAGCCATCGGTACTAGCCCAGCTGCGACAGCTGCTGCAGAGCCACCGCTTGAACCTCCTGCAATCCTATCTTTATCCCATGGATTTCTGGTAGCGCCGAAAAATGGATTTACTGTTGTTACACCAGATGCAAATTCATGCAAGTTTGTTGTTCCCAATATAATGGCTCCGCATTTCTCTATTTTTCTGACTGCAGTAGATGTGGAATCAGGAACAAAATCCTTCAGGATCTTTGAACCTACAGTGCATCTTACCCCTTTTATATAGAATATATCCTTAACAGCAACAGGCTGCCCTGCCAAAACACCTTTACCAAGCATTCCTCTTGAGGCTTTTTCCAAAGCCCTCTGTTCAAGAATCGTAATGAATGCATTGATTTCTTTGTTTACCTTTTTTATTCTCTCAAGATGCTCTTTTATTAAGTCATAGATTGCTATCTTATTTTTAGCATATGCTTCAGCTATATCTTCAGCTTTTTCCACACTTATCCCTTGCTGTTTGAGTTATAAAATTTTGTTATTACGTTAAAAAATGGGAGAGCTTCTTCATCGCATTCATCTGCTCCTGCAAAGGTATCAGTCCGTTAGGATTTAATGCTAGTATGCAATAATTTACTCCCATCTTTTCTAGCCTTTCAACTGCCTGCCTGTCATCTTTTGCATTGCACGTCAAAGCAAACCTCTTTTCTCCCTGAGGGCCTCTGTATTCATTACTGGTCAGGCCGGGAAGCACTGCAACCCTGACACATATAGGCAACTTCTCATTCATTTCCCTGAACTTTTTCACCATCCCCTCAAAAACATCAAATGGTAGAACGTTAGGGTGCCAGGCATCGCCAAGCCTGCTTGCCCTCTTCATAGCTCTCTCACTCGAACCGGAAATCCATATTTCCAATCTGTCCTGAACTGGCTCTGGAAGGAATATCCCTTCCTTAATCCTGAAATACTTGCCATCAAAGTTTACTGGAGAACCTTTTGACTCCCACAGCATCCTTATCAGCCTTATGGATTCATCAAGAATGATACCTCTATGATGAAAATCAGCTCCTAGGTTGTTGAACTCTTCTTCATTCCATCCAGCTCCTGTAGCTAACATAACCCTGCCTGAGCTAAAGTTATCTAGCGTTGCAAGCTCCTTAGCAATGATTACAGGGTTCCTCAGAGCCATTACAAGAGAAGAAACTCCGACCTTCACCTTCTCTGTCTTTGAAGCTATGTAAAACAATGTGCCTATGCTTTCAAAGATGTTTTCATAAGGTGTATTGCTTCCCTTGGAAAGTAAAATATGGTCAGTTGACCATACAGAATCGTATCCAAGCTCTTCGGCAAGTTTTGCAAATTTTATCAGCCCATCTGGGCTTATGTTGTTTCCATAGTTTGGAACACACACTCCGAACTTCATTCTCAACCCACTTAGCTAAAACTAGAATAAACCTTTTCCCATTACAGCGAAGATGCAGCAAGCTTTGCTGCGCCGTATGCACTTGCATAATCTCCCAAGGCTGACCTTTCCACCTTTGCCATGCTGAGTATAATTTTATTTCTAGCTTCCTTTACTGATGGAAGTATATAGTTCTCCCAGTTGTTAAGTGCTACTGACCCACCTATTACCAGCATCTCAGGAGCATATATATTGATGACTGAAGCTATTCCTGCAGAATTCATACGTATTGCGTTTTCTACAAATTTGACATAAGTATTATCTCCTGAGGAGGCCAATGCAAATATGTTCTCTGCAGATGTTTCCTCTCTATTTGTAAAATACTTGAAATAAGAGAGCAGGCCTTTGCCTGAGCAGTAAGCTTCCCAGTGTCCCCTAGCTCCGCATCCGCATTCAACTCTGCCATCTGCATCTATAACTATATGCCCAACCTCGTGTGAATTCCCTTCCTTTCCAGCAACTATATTGCCATCAAGAATGGCAGCCCCGCCTATCCCTGTGCTGAAAGTCAGATAAACAATATCTTTTCCTTTCCTACCAGGAAACTGCCACTCTCCATAGACAGCTGCAACGGCATCGTTCATCAACCATACTTTATCAGTCTTGAATTCCTTCTTTATTAACTCTGAGATTCTTATTTTTCCCACTCCAGCATTTGGCATCTTTAGTATCAAGCCTCTTTTGGATGAGACAAACCCAGCTATCGCTATACCAACTGCGTCAAACCTCTCTTCATCTCCCACCATGACACTTATCTTCCTTATTATGGATGAGGGAGGGTCAGAAAAATCAGCCTTTTCTCTTTTCGAAAAGGTATGCTTACCTCTTTCGATATAGACCCTCAAGTTGGTCGCGCCTATATCTATCCCGAGTATTTTTCTCACATTCTACCTATTTGCATAGCATGATTTAACCTCATGTGGAGATATTAGCTCACTTCAATAAAGTCAAATTGTACAATCATTTTCAAGCATAGAATTTATCTCATGGTATTGCATAATAGCTGGATGTGGAGAGCTACAGTCAGAGAAAGATGCTCAGAAAAAAGGTGATAGTAACAAAGCTAGGTCTGGATGGCCATGATAGGGGTGCAAAGGTTATTGCTCACAGCCTGATGGAGGCTGGGTATGAAGTTGTATATTTGGGTGTTCACAGAACTGTTCAGCAGGTTGTAAGTGCTGTAGTGCAGGAGGATGCAGCGCTTCTGGCTGTTAGTGTACTGTCAGGGGCCCACCTCGAACTTGCTAAGGACCTTATATCCGAAATGAAGAGGCAAAAGGTTAACTGTCCTATAGTTATGGGAGGTATAATACCTAGGCAAGATATAGCAAAGTTGAAGAGAATGGGTATAAAGGAGGTATTCGGACCAGGCACATCTCTGGAGTTAATAGAAGAAGCTGTAGGGAAGTGGATAAAATGACTAAAGATGCACTTAATCCCAAGAAGATAGACCATATAGGAATCGCTGTAAAGAATATTGAGGTTGCTTCAAAGACCTATGCTCTTCTTGGCTTTCCTGTAATAAGCAAGGAGGAGGTCCCAGAAGAGGGCGTAAAGATAGCTATGCTGAAAATTGGAGAAAGCAAGATTGAGCTGCTTGAGCCGCTAAATAGCAACAGCACCATTGCAAGGTTTATAGAGAAGAGGGGAGAAGGTATACATCACATAGCATTCCTTTATGATGATGCAAAGTCTGCAGGAGAAATAGCTTCACAAAGAGGTTTCAAGCTTATCTATCCAGAGCCAAAAGTAATCCCTGGAAAAAGAGAGATAAACTTCATTCACCCTGATTCCACACATGGCGTTCTCTTTGAATTGGTCAAGATGTTCAGAGAAGAATAGCTGCAAACTGTATGAAAGCAAGCATGAATATTTAGCATAGATTAAAAATATAGTTAATTTTACTCTAACGCATGAAGGTAGTTCATGGTAATTCTGAGGCATGGTTAGACAATTTGTTCAGCAAGGGGTTTGCCTACAGCTATGAACTGCCAAGCAGGAGCCTCTCAAGGCTTCTGAGAAAACATCCGGAGTTATGGGGAAGGGTGAAGATATTTGATTCTTCTCGCTCAACTCATGGTGATATAGACTATTCCCATTTTGACTATTTTGGGAGAAGTATTAGGGCATATTTCCTTGAAGACAGAAAGGAGGATTTTGTAAGCAGCATAGTTTCTGAATTTCTCAAGCACAACAACATGTCTCCTGACCCAGACATAAGGCGCTCCTTTACGCATATGCTCCATGATTATGGTCTGTGCTGGGAAGGATGTACGACTCATAACGGCCCTCCTATAAGACCTCAAAGAAAGGCAAGCGCATATGATATTGTATACTGGCGGGTCAAGTCAGATGAGAAAAATCATAAAGATGATATGTCCACAGAGCAGGTAATTTTATTCATAGCTGATGTCGCTTCGCTTTTTCCAAAGCCTGACATCTATCTTATTGGCGAAGACCCTCTTGGAAGAAGCGATATTGAGCTTGTACTCATTCGCGCAAATTCTCTGGGCCTTAAAATTTCTTTGGAAAGGGTAGAAACTGTTTACCTGTCTGAACACAAACCTCTGCTGAAGTATCTGAACAGTGTGGGGGTTAAAGTAGACGGCAATGAAGAATTAAGCTCGCTAAAGCTTTCAAACGTAATCCCGGTGACTGAGATATTTGACTATAATCTTCGCTCTTTGCTGAGGCTGTTTTCAGACTTGAAAAAGGCAGGTTTCAAGGAGTGGAAGCTTTGCTTTCCCTATAGTAATATAGATTTAATCGCACCAGAAGAATATGAATCTATTCTAAACCTTCTTTACGACTTTTCAACATATGACATGAAGATAAGAGTCTGCGGTGCTCCATTCATCTTCAGGGTTGCAGAGATGAGAAAGAGCAAAGGAAGCTACTGGAATGATAGCTATTACCTTGAAGCAAAAGCAGAATTGGCAAGAATTATGAATTCGCCTTCAGAACCATCCATCTATTCAGAGAGCAATAGGTCATTATTTGTCGATTCGGATGGCTCGGTTTATCCTGAACAATTTATAGACATTCGCGTCGGAGATGTCAAGAATATGCAGCTCTCCCAGATATACACAAGCAATGGCTTGCTCGAAGACATAAGGAATTCAAGACTAAAAGGCTTGTGCGGGATATGCCGCTATAGACTAGGGTGTGGAGGCAACAGGTCAAGGTCATACCTCATTCTTGGAGATGCACTTGCATCTGACCCTGCCTGCCTTAACAGCTCTAAGTATATCAGCTGATTCAACCTTTCCAAAAAGCTATTGCAAATCCAGCAATGAAGACTATGGGGTATGCAAAGAAGGCAGGTCCAATCTGATGATATATCGATGAAACTATCGCTCCTGCATGGCTTACAACAGAGGAAGGAGTAAGAAAAGGTATACTTAATCCCAGGTATCCTGCCAGTACGAGTGCTACAACCAAGAGTATAAGTGATGTAAGAGCCTTTTTGGCAGCAAGACCAAATAACACACCATCTACAAATAGCAAGGCTACATTTATTATTGTTCCATATGTTGCAATCGACGTAATCATATCTGAAGCAATATTCATGTTATAAATATACAATTAGCATTATATAAACGCGTTGGGCAAATGAGAAATTCAATCATGATATGCATTCCTTTCGATAAAGACTTTGCATAAATTACTTTTTCAAAACGCTTAAGTACAATAATGTAAAAAATTGCAATATGCCATCTTGTCCTAAATGTGGTGCTGCTCTATCTATAGGAGAGGTAAAATGCCCTGCCTGCGGGGCAGATGTCCCTCAAGAGAAAGAAGACATCACAAAAGAAGAGTGGTTCAGCTCTATAATTCTTGAGCCAGGTGAGACAGTTCTGAAGAGCTGGAGAGGTGACCATGAGGTATCAGCTATGGTAACAGTCAGAGGCATACCACAGCAAGCTAAGACAAGGAAAAGTGGATACTTGGTGCTAACAAACAGAAAGATATTGTTTGTAGAGGAAAGAGGTTTTTTCCAGACATCTTATCACGTCAGTATAGCGATCAAGCTTGAAGATATTGAAGGTATCTCTATGGGTGGGGTCATCAGTAAATATGTATCGTTAAGTGATGAGCATGGAGAAAATATATTTCATTTAGGTGGAGTTAGCAATGAACAGCTGTTTGCAAGTTTCAAGGATTTGATTGAGAAGCAGATAGAAGAAAGAAGAAAAGAGTTGGAGGCTGAAAAGAACAAGGTTATAGTAAATATTGACTTTGAAGAATTAAAGCAGTACATGGAGAGAGGAGGTTTAACACTGAAGACTTTCAAATGTCCCCAGTGCTCAGCACCCCTTAGCCTTCCAGATAGCGGGAACTCTGTAAAATGTCCTTACTGCGGTAGCACAGTACTTGCAAACGACGTATTTGAAAGAGTGAAGATGTTAATAGGCTGAAGGTTATGATAACCTAGTCAGATATCTGCATTGAATGATGCATACTTCGTGTAAACCTTTGCAAAATGAACGTCAATAATATCAGCACAACTTTTAAGTTCAGGGGCAGAGCTATAGTTCTGGGGCAGAATTGCTATTCGACGAGAGGCCCAAAACGAACCGAAACGAGCTATTCAATAGGGACAAGGAATTAAGACTTCTCCATAGCAACGTCAACAGACCATTGATACTGATTACAGGTATAAGGAGAATAGGCAAGACATCTCTCCTTAATGCATTCATGTCAGAAATAAACCTACCTCATTTTATAATTGATGCCAGGTCTCTGAAGAGTAATTACGGGATTAGCGACCTGTACAGACTGATGGCAAAAGCTCTCAGCTCGAGTCTAGGCAATCTTACCGATATTCTCTCGAGAATAAAAAGGATAAAAATATTAGGTAATGAAATCGAGCTCGCATGGAGAGGAAAAGATTACCTTAGCATATCTGAGCTGTTCGATGAGTTAAACAAAAAACGTATGATTATAGCCATAGATGAAGCACAACTGCTCAGAGGCCCAAATTCTCTTGAGCTTAAAAATGCGATAGCCCATTCTTATGATTACAACAGAAATCTGACCTTCATATTTACGGGGTCAGAAGTAGGACTACTTTATGATTTCATAGGAGCAGAAGATAGCAATTCACCTCTTTACGGAAGAAATTATTACGAAGTGCAGCTTGAAAGGTTTGATAAGAAAACAAGCACACAATTTCTTGAGAAAGGTTTTGAAGAAGCAGAACTTTCTGTCAGCAAAGCTATAATCGAAGAAGCTGTTTCAGAATTCGACGGTATTGTTGGCTGGTTGGCTTATTTTGGAAACCAGTGGGTTGCCGGTAATAGAGACATTAAACAACTTAAAGAGAAGGCATTAAAGATAGCGAAGAGCGAGATGCTTAACCTCAGTCTAGGGAGAAGTAGAAGATTCCTTACAGCATTGAAATGCATAGCTGAGGGAAAAGCTAGCTGGGTTGAACTTAAAAGATGTGTTGAGAATATGGAGGGTAAAACAATCTCCACAAGCGTACTTTATAATGTTCTAACAACACTAGAAGACCTAAATCTGGTCAAGAATTATGACTTCGTCGACCCTGTATACAAGCAGGCAGCAAAAATATTGTAGATTTTGAATGTTTCATTCTAAGCCTTTCTGGTAAAAATTTTTCTTATTTACAAGCTAACTCATTTTATCGGTCGAAGTTGCATAAGACGTTCATGTAGAATTGATTGAACAGATTATTATGATGTCAGTATCTCATACAGTTCCTGCTTGAATCTCTGCCCATCCACTTCGCTTGCAGCCCTTTGGTTCTGCTTTGCTCCCTGCCTGCTGGTTATAATTTTTGTTCTCCCCCTTTGCTCACTATTGCTTGTATCTACCTCCAGCAAGCCTTCCACCGTCTTTACTATCTTAGGCTCCTCAACACAGTAAAATGCAAGAGGGTCATGGGGGGCAAAATAATTTGACCTAAAAATAGAATGCATCATAAGTTCTGCTGCAAGCTTTGCCCTTGCCTTTCCTGAGTCAAGCAATCTCTTTGCATCATTTTCGTTGAAGAGCACAGATGGATGCATGGTTACATCTAGACCAATGCACAGAACGTTCTCAAAAGAGTTGAAAACAAGGCTTGCTGCTTCGGGGTCAGCATAGATGTTATACTCCGCATAAGGAGTTACATTCCCTTTCCCATATTCATTAAGGCCAAAAGCCCCTCCCATAATCACGAGCTCCTTAACCCTTTTAGGAAATTCAGGTTCTAGCAAGCATGCTACAGCTAGATTTGTCAAAGGCCCTGTGGCAACTATTGTTACCTCCTTACCATAATCTCTTGTAACTTCAATCATTGCAACTGGTCCTGGTATGCTATCTGGTGTGGATAAAGGCTCAGGCAAATTGACTCCTCCCAGCCCATCTTGTCCGTGGATATGTGCTGAATTTATATGTGGCCTTATCAGCGGCCTGCTGGAGCCTTTATACACTCTTGCCCTGTAACCCATGTATTCAAGTATCTTGAGAGCATTCTTTGTTGTCTTGTTGACATCAACGTTGCCAGCAACCGTGCTTACGCCTAATACTTCTACTTCCTTCATGCCTGGTATCATCAGAAGCTCTACTGCATCATCAGTCCCAGGGTCCATATCAAGAAAGACTTTCTTTGTTTTTGCCATCTCTCCAGGCTCCTAATACCATTCTGATTAAGTTAATGCTCATAATTTATTCAACAACGTATAAAACTAGCATTATATTTTGCTGCCTAAACTTTGCAGAATATATTCGATTCCCTTGCCACATCAGTTAAGAGTCTGCTTGAAGAGTCAGGCCTGAAATCTCCCACTCCACCCCAGGAAAAGGCAATACCTGCAATACAGAGCGGTAAAAATGTACTTCTTGTCAGCCCCACAGGCTCTGGCAAGACCGAGGCTGCCATGATACCAATCCTTGACCTCATCATTAAAAAAGACCTTTTGAAGATTGCTGGGGTTAAAGCAATTTACATAACACCTCTTAGAGCCCTCAATAGAGACCTGCTGGGGAGACTTGAGACATGGTGCAAGAAGCTGGACATAAAGATATCAGTCAGGCATGGTGATACCTCTATTCAGGAAAGAAGGACTCAGACGCTTTCTCCTCCTGATATAGTCATAACGACTCCTGAAACACTTCAAGTCCTTCTGGTATCTAGGAGGATGAGAGATTACTTCTCGACCGTAAGATGGGTGATAGTCGACGAAATACATGAACTTGCATCTGATAAGCGGGGGAGCCAGCTGGCTGTATGCCTTGAAAGGCTGAGCAAATTGACTGAAAGAGACTTTCAGAGAATAGGTCTATCTGCAACCGTGGGTAGCCCTGAGGTGATAGCAAAATTTCTTTCAGGGAGCAAAAGGGATTGCGAAGTTATAGAAGTAAAGCTTCAGAAGCCATTCGAATTTGAGGTAAAGTATCCTCTTGCAAGTGAAGAGGATGTTTCTGAGTCATCAAGGTTACAGACCTTTCCCGAAGTTGTTGCGAGGCTGAGGCTTATTCATTCCATGCTTAAGCAAGGTGCCACAATAATTTTCACCAATACAAGGTCTGAAGCCGAGATACTCTCAAGCAGGTTAAGAGTATGGGACCAGAATTTGAAATTAGGTGTGCACCACGGCAGCCTTTCAAGAGGAGCAAGAAGCAAGGCAGAATCAAGCTTGAAATTCGGAGAGTTGCAGGCTATAGTGTCTACAAGCAGTCTTGAAATGGGGATAGATATAGGCAGAGTCAGCCTTATAATTCAATATGGCTCGCCAAGGCAGGTTACAAGGCTTGTTCAAAGAGCTGGGAGAAGCGGACATACACTTGAGAAGACAAGCAGGTGCCTTATAATAACCCAGGATGCGGATGATACGCTAGAGGCTGGAGTCATTTCAAAATTTGCTCTTGAGGAGAAGATAGAGAAGGTTGAACCCTTTGAGAAGCCTTACGATGTTCTCATCCAGCAGGTCGCAGGTATGCTGATAGAGAGAAGAAGCTGGAAGGTTGAAGAGATGCTTGAGCTTTTAAAATCTTCATACCCATTCAGAGACCTGACTATTATTCAGTTGCAGCAATGCCTTGAATTCATGCAATCTATGAGGCCAAGGCTGGCAACTTTTAACCAGGGGATAGTATCAAGGCCTTACGATACATCTGGCTTATTCAACTACTATTTTTCAAACCTCTCCATGATTCCGGAGACAAAACAGTACCCAGTCATAACTCCAGAGGGAGAAGCGGTAGGGATGCTTGATGAAGAGTTTGTTGCAAAGGAAGGAGAGATAGGAAAGAAGTTCATTCTCGGAGGCTCGGCATGGAAGATAGAGCAGGTCTATGAAGGTAAGGTGTATGTGAGAAGTGAAGAAGACCCCACAGGAGCTGTGCCCAGCTGGGTTGGTGAGGAGATACCTGTCCCTTATGAAGTTGCAAAGGAAGTAGGTATGCTAAGAAGAATAGCTGGTGAATCAATCTCTGATAGGAGCAAGCTGGAAAAAATAGCTACTCAATATAACATGGACAGGATTTCATTCATTCATGCTTTGAAAGAGGTTTCGGAGCAGATTAGCCTGGCAATTCAGATACCAGATGACACAAAGGTTACAGTTGAGTCATGGGGGAGCATGGTGATAATCCATACCCACTGGGGCTTAAGGATAAACAGAACACTTTCCAGAATACTCTCCAAGCTCTTATCTCAAGAGAGAAGGGTTGTTTCAGGGGAAGATGCCTACAGGGTCGTGGTAGAAGGAAAGGGTATATCCAGCTCAGAAGTTGCAGGTTTGCTAAATAAGCTTGCTTCAATGGATGTTGAGTCTATACTCAGGTCAGCATGTGAAGAATCAGGCTTCTTCAGGATAAGGTTCATGCATGTAGCGAAGAAGATGGGTATAATAGAGAAGGATGCAGACCTCACAAGCTCTTTACTTCAGAAGGTGATGTCTCTTTATAGAGATGGCGTGCCTTTTGAAGAAGCTTGGAGAACGTTCAAGCAGACTGATGTGGATATAAGAGGTTTATCACTCTGCCTTTCTTTTATATCAAAGGGCCTTATAAAAGTGATTGATTTGGGCAAGTTGGATAAGCCTTCACCGCTTGCTTCAATTGCACTTGAAGAGATGAGCAGGAAAGGCGAGATTATGGACCCTTCAAGGCTAAAGAGGCTGGCTCTTGAAGGTGCAAAGGTTAGAGCATATGGCACACCTTTCCTTGCAGTTTGCATTAACTGCTGGAAGTATGTTGAAAACATCTATCTTAGCGAAGTGAAAGAGCTTAAATGCCCAGAATGCGGTTCAAGTAAGATTGCAAGCGTGCAAGAAGAAGAGGAGGTTGTTGAGTCCATATCTAGAAGAATGCAAGCAGGGGAAAAGCCTGCTGAAGGGACCAGAAAGATTTATGAAAGAATAAAGAAAAGTGCACTGCTCAACGATAAATTTGGTATAAACTCTGTTATAGCCCAATTTTTCAGGATACAGCTAAAGGATATTGAAGGAATTCTTTCAAAGCATATCATTGCAGATGACTCTTTTTACCAGGCTCTACTGGATGCAGAGAGGAGAGAGAACCTGAGGAGGTTCATTTCATGAATGATATTAATCTGGCCTCTTTGTCAGAATTGCAGTCAGGAGCTCATTCAAATCTATTTCTATCTTGCTTCTCCATCCGACCTTTAGATATCCAGAATCCTCTTCAATATATCCAAGCCTGATAAGCTTTGATATTATCTGTTCAGACCTCCATGCGGGTAGCTTTTCCTTCAATATTTCAAGTATAGCTTCTTTTGACTCCGAGCCTCCCTTTGTATAAATTGTGGACAAAGCAATAGCAAGGCTTGCAGCTTCCTCCATTCTAAGCCATCCTCCAACCTCTCTATCAAGCACAGGGTATTTTGATACAAGAACAAACCTTGCCCTGTCAATATCTTGGTCATCTTCATCAGTTACCACTCTCAGCACCAGCCCTAATTCATCTGCCTTTGCTTCTATCAATGGTATCAGTTTCTGGTAATTCCTTCCCAGTATTCTCTTCAGTTCCCAGCCCTTACATCCTGGATGGCTGTGCCTCTGCATAAGCAGATAGACAAGCCCTTTCCTTGCTTTCTCCTTCAGCTCTTCGGACTCAGAATCTTCACTCATATAGCTATCGCCACCGAACTATCAGGATTTCCATCTCCCAAAACAAGAAGGTGCTTTGATATCGATGGGTCAAACCTTACTGTAACTTCACCGCTTGCACACAGAAGAGATATTATATACGCAAGCCTTACTCTTTCTTTCCCTTCCTTTTTGGATAAATAATCTTCATACGGTATGCTTGACTTTGAAAGTTTTGAAAGCAGTTCAAGCCTTACCTCATTCAGCTCCCTCTCTATATTGTCAGATTGAAGATTCAAACTTTCAAGCTTTTCCTCTGCAATATTGGGTATAGCTCCAAGCTTCCTGCTCCTCCCCCATCCGGTTAGAGATATCCAGTAATCTGCAGCAATTTTTAGCCTGGAGGTTGAAACATGCCTTATTGCTGCAGGAAAATGCTGGCTGCTGTAAAGGCAGCTCGCCAAGACCTGAAGGTCCAGGCTGTAAAACCTCTCTTTCAGCCTTTCCTGGCTGACACCCAAGGATTTTAACTTATCAGATAGCCATCTGTCTTGCATATGCACAATCTTGCTTACAGAATTTATCGCTTTTGCATCCTTAACCAGCTCTTCTCCTTCAAGCTTATCATAATCCTCTCTTAACTCAGAAAGAATGGAAACTACATCTATTTCAAATGGGTCTGCTCCTGTCTTCTTAACCTCTTCAGGGAGTACCTCTATTCTCTCCCTCAATTCATCCTTCCTACGCTGCAACCTTCTCCACCTGCCTTGCCTTGCTCGAAGAAGCAACCTTGTGAACCATAATGTAATTTGCGTTAGGGTCGTAAACATCTGGTTCTATGGGAGTTATAACAAGATATTGAGTAGATGCATCCTTTCTGAACATCTCGTATATAGTTTTCATGAACAACTGCCTGTTCATCTTGTCCATGTGAACATCAAATTCATCTACAGCCCTGAATGGAGAGACAACCTTACCCTGCAGAGCCAATAGAAACGCTGCAACAGCAGTGCTTCTCTCACCTCCGCTCTGTGTAAATGCATCAAGAGGCACAAGCTGGTCCCCGCGAAAAGATACCATAAGCAGCAAACCAGCATTTACAGGCTCTTCCAAGTTAATCAGTGCAACTCTACCGTTTGCACCTACCATTGAGAGTACTTCTCCATACCTCTTTGAAAGCTCAGCAATCAAGCTCTGCAGTTCTCTTTTCCAGACAGAAAAGCGCTCCTGCACTTCCTTAAGGGTTTCTTGCTTATTTCTATCAAGCTCGTTAATCCTATCAGAAAGCAGTGCAATCTTTGACTTGAACTCATTGTACATCTGCTCAGCATCTGCAGCCACATCTCCAAATTCCCTTATCTGAAGCTCAGCAACCTTGATTTCAGATTGAATATCGTTAATGCTTCTTACCACTTCAGGCTTCTTTCCCAGTGAATTTGCATCTTTCATCAGCACTTCAAGTTCTGATTTAACCTCTTCTCTCTGTCTTGTAAGCTGCTTTTCCTCCTTCTGTAGTTCATTCATCCTGTAATTCAAAACAGCAAGCCTTTCTCTTACCGTTGCAAATTCTTCTATTGCGTTATTCAGAGCATTCAATTGCTTTGCAACATCCATATCTGCCTTATTCATATAATCTTCATCAAAAGAGCCGTCTTGCATAAACTTTAGACTTCTTATGTCATCTTCAATTCCCCTTTGCTTCGCAAGCCTGATTATTTCAGCTGCAATTGCAGACCTCTGCCTCTTCTTTTCTGAAGTTGCATAATTAACCAATTCTTTTTCCACTTTTTCCTTAGCATTTTTCAGCCTTTCTTCATGCTCTTTGACCCTATTTTGCATCTGGTGCAAATCACTTTGTATCCTTTCTAGCCTCTCCTGTATTGCTGATAATGAATTTTCAGCTTTCGCAACTTTTGCCCATCCTTCCTCAACCTTAAGATTAGATATCTTATTCTTCAGCTCCTGAAGCTTGACAAATTTCTCATACTGCTCTTTCCATCTTTCAAGGGCTACTGTTACATTCTGCAGTTCCTTCTCCCTTTCTTCCCTTTCGCTCTTTATCTTTTCTAATCTTTCCTTAGCTTCTAGAAGGCTTCTTCTGTATGATGATAGCCCTACAGCATCCTCAACCATGTTGAGTTTTTCCTGAGGGCTGACGACTGAGAATGCATCCCCAAGCCCCTGGTGCATTATAACAAGCATATTGTCAGGGTTGAGTCCAAGTTTGGAGAGGGTCTGAGTCACCTCTATTTTACTTGCTTCTTTAAAGTCTATTTCAAACCAGTATGTACCATCCTTTCTTATGTACCTTGATAGATGTATCAGGTCAGACCTGTAAGGTAGTGGCCTCTTGCCATTTCTCTGCGAATTGTTCAGCAAGAGTGTAACCCTTGCTATATCCTTACCCCTCTTTACCAAATCGCTCAGCTTTCTCGACCTTTCTGTATATGCCTGGCCTAGAGCTACAGATATGCCAAGAAGTATGCTAGACTTTCCTGCTCCATTTGGGCCAAGCACAACATTCAAACCACTCTTCAAAGGTATTCTTCCATAGTCATAACTCATGAAATTCTCAAGTATCACTTCCCTGATGAACGGTTCAGAAGCAGGCATCCTTTTTGCGGCAAAACTGCTCTTATTTAATTCTACATATTATTTTTCAGGGTTTCCAGAAAGGCTCTAAGTTCTGAAATGCTTGGGCTTCCTCTTGTCTGTATCTGAGTAGCTTTGAATGCTCCAGCAGCATTTGCTCTCCTTAGAGATTCCTCTTCAGAATAACCCTCAACCAATGAAGAAGCAAAACAGCCTATGAATGCATCTCCGCAACCAACCGTATTAACAACCTTTCTTCCAATCCTTTCCAGGTTTATACCCTCAGCATGAATCATTTTATCTTTACCTATCAGCATGGCTCCTCTTTCCCCTAAGGTAGCTATGAGCTTCAGCTTCTGAGAACGCTCTGAAAGAAGTTTATAACCATCCTCTGCGTTATCTTTATAGGTTAACCCCTTAAGCTCCTGCTCATTCAATACAAGATAATCTACAAATTCAAGAAGTCTTATCACATCCTGCTCATGACCCAATGCTCTAACTCCAGGAGCCCAAACAATAGTTTGCTGCTCTATTGCAGCTTTGAATATGGATTCTGTGTATTCTAGAGGAGGGTCCATCGCAACAATTATTTTTGCCTGCTTCAATATGCTGATTGCTTCTTTTCTTTTTAGAAAATCAGATTTTAGATAGCCATTTGCACCAAAATGGGTGTATATCTGGTTTTTACCTTTTGGGTCTATCAGTATATAGGCTTGTCCTGACTCCACACCTTCAAGAAAAACCAGGCCTGATGTGTCCACTCCTTCCATTTCAAATATCTCCTTCTGCTGTCTTCCTATCTCATCTTTTCCAACAGCACCCAATATGCCAGCTCTATTTTTGCCTAATAATCTAGAGGATGCAACAGCAACGTTAGCAGCTTTACCTCCGGGCACCCTAGTCAGTTTATTCACAGGTATCTCAACCCCTCCTGGATTGAGAGTATCTACAAACAGGTTAACATCCCAGTTTATTGCTCCTGTTGAAACCACTTCTACAGCCATGAATCTTCTCCTTCATCGCTTTTGCATTTGCCCCTATTAGATTTACTGCTCATAGTCTACACTTTTGAGGAACCTTTTTGCTTTAGACTTGAAATCATTCCACTTATATCTATGGATACAGGACATACTTCATTGCATGCATCGCATCCGAGGCAGAAATAGCTCAGATTTGCTGCCTTTTCCGAACTTTCGGTTATGGCTGTCCATATCAACCCTATTGCTGAAGTGTATACATCTCCTCCCCATGCAGGACCGCATACAGAATATGTGGGACAGACCATCTGGCATGCACCGCACTTTATGCATTTAAGCACTTCAGAGAATGGGGATTTCATTGCAGCTAATCTCCCGTTATCGAGCAGAATCACATGCATTTCTTTTGAGCCCTGTGCAGGTCTAACCATAACCTTCTCTATATCCCCTGTTCCGCTTGGTGTTGATGTAAGAGATATGTAAGTAGGCTTTGTATAGCCTGCAAAGTACGACTGGGCAAGTGCCACTTTCACAGCATCAAGGGTTGTTGGCACAATCTTCTCTATACTTGTTAAAACAATATGTTTTCTTGGCATCGTCATGGTAAGCCTTATATTCCCTTCGTTCTCCACAGTTACTATAGTTCCTTCCTTTGCTGATATTGCGTTCGCTCCTGTGATTCCAGAATCTGCTTTGGCTATCTTCTCCCTAAGAAATAATCTGACAGCATTTACCATTCCCTGTAAATCATCCTTATCGAAATCTGTCTTGAAGAATCTGGACAGCAGTTCAGCAACTTCTTCCCTTGGCACATGCAAGCTAGGCGCAACCATCTGCGCAGGCTTATCATGTTTCAGCTGTATTATGAACTCACCAAGGTCTGTTTCCCATACCTCTTTTCCTGAAGAAATGAGATATTCCCTTAATCCTATCTCTTCAGCCACCATACTCTTTGACTTGACTATCAATTTATCATCGTCTGTCAACTTTTTGAGTTGGCTTAGTGCCTCTTCTCTGTTTCTTGCAAAGAATACATTTACGCCGTTTCTTTGCATAGAATCCATAGCCTGCTTAACCAGCTTCTCTGTATCAACAGAAGATTTTATTCTTTCAACCTCTTCAGATAACCTCAGAACATCCTTATCTGTTAAGATAGAATTCAGGTTGGAGAAGAATGATGCCATACCTCTCTGTATGCCTTTTTGCATGACAAAATCATCTAATGCCAGGTATAACCTTGACTTTATCTTAGAAAATTCATCATCCATAGCTGGTCAATTCCAGCGGGTCAAACACCTCTAACGACTCATTTTGTGATGCTCTGCTGCACCTTCCTAGGTTTGACAGGCATATAGGACAGGCAGCAATGGCCTTCCCTGATTTATCACGAAGTTGAGAACATCTTACCTCAGAAACTTTCGAGGATACAGCTGGAGCTATGCTCTCTACTGGCCCTCCGCAGCAGAAAGTAATTCTTCTGTTTCTTTCCGGCTCCACATAGCTGACACCTAGAGAATCAAGATAACTCCTGTATGCATCTGAAAGCGAAAGACGCCTTGAGAGTATGCATGGGTCGTGAATGACATAGACATCCTTTATGGCATCGTTCTTTACTGGTTCAGTTATTTCCATATAGTGAATTACTTCAAGGTCAAAACCATCGATGAATTTTGGATACAGTTCTCTTAATGCATAAGTAGAGTGTGGGTCAAGCGTTATTATCTTCTTCACACCTCTCTCCCTGAAGGTCTTCAAGCATGAAGTCGCAATATTCAGAAATTCATCTGTAAGCCCCAAGTCATAGAAGAGTATACCAGAATAAGGTTCATCCTTTCCCAGATAGGTATGCTCCACGCCATTTTTTCTTAGCAATTTCGAAGCGTTTCTGAGTATTCTCCTTGCCCTCTCCACCTTATTTTCATCCTCTTTGACCAATCTGCCTGCTAAACCTGAAGCTGTTTCACTTCCTAATACCCTCAACCCAAATGAGAAACTGCTACTTGTCTCAGCCTTAGCCATCAGGTCGACAAACTTTTCGGCTTTTGGCATCATCTGATAAAGCCCGCCTGTATAAATAATTGTGGAGGAAGAAGAGAATTCTTCATTCTTAGACCAGTCAGAAAGTATATCAGGTGAAACCCCCATCGGATTGCCTGTCCTCTTTTGATTCTCTTTGAGTATGCTGAACAGCTGCACCCTGTTTATAGGGTATGGCATTGTCTGTTGCTGCATTGCACTTATTCAAAAACTTAGCTCAGAGGCGGATTTTTAATAATGCCTTCTGTTTCGTTCCAGTTATTATAACAAAAAGATTTTTGGGCTTGATTGACTAGCTCTTAAAATGCCTTTGGCCTTTTATTGTCAAACACATCTTCATCTTCATCTTCATCTTTTTGCTCTTAGCCCTTCTTCTAACAGGTCCGCAAACATTTCGTCGAACTTCTTTGGGTCGACCTTTTCATATGCCTCTATGGAGCCAACATCAAGCCAGAAATCATCAAAAAGAAAGCCTTCTACCTTTTCCCCCTTTCCTATCAGCCTGGTAAGAAGGTCTCCCATTATATCTATGCTATCTTTATGTTCGGATTCATGCATATTTTCTAAAACTTCAATAGCTTTTGTCTCAAGAGCCATTATACCGACACCGACGTTGATATCTATCTCGGGCTTCTCTTTGAAAGAAACTATCTTCTTTCCCTCCATGCTCGCAACGCCTACAGGAACTTTGAATCCCTTTGCTACAGCAAGCGTTGCAACAGCAGAATCTTCTTCATGCTGGTAAAGAAGTTTTTTCAAGTCCAACTTTGTAATTATATCTCCATAATATATCAGCATTGTAGAGTCCTCAGGTATGTTTCCTCTTTTCCAGGCATTAAGAAGAGCTCCCCCGCTACCCCTGTAATCTGGCTCATCCATGATATAGGATAGATTCATGCCAAGGGAAGAGCCATCATCAAAATAGTTCTTTATCTGCTCAAATTTATAGCTGGCTAATAACAATGCATCGTTAATACCTGTCTTCTTAAGAGACCTGAGAATGTATTCAAGTATAGGCTTTTGGGCGCTGCCTATTGGAAGCATTACTTTCTGAAAATAATATGTCAGGGGTCTCAGCCTGCTTCCTAACCCTCCGCACAATACTACTCCCGTGACTTCTTTCATGTCTTGAAAGCACAAGCAATTGAAATATAAGCTTATTGAACGCATTTATTATAAATGACTATCGGATTAAATTGATATAGCTGCAAAATTGAGGGTCTTTCGTGAGTGAAACAGTTGGTAAAACTTTATGATTTGTCTCAGCCGTTGAATCAGGAAGCACCTTTCTGGCCGCTCTATCCACCCTTTGAGGTCAAGTTCATCAAAAGAAAGGCAGAACATGGAGTCAACGCTCAATACATAATGACACCGAACCATATGGGGACTCATCTCGATGCGCCACTTCACTTTGTGACAGGGGGAAAATCCATAGACCAGATACCACTGACTCAACTTTATGGGCCAGGTGTAATAGTCGATGTCAGCGAAGTCGGAGACCTTGGGATAATTACTCCAGAATTGATAGAAAGCAAGATAGATGTGAAGGATGGTGATATACTGCTTCTTTACACAGGCTTTTCAAAATATGCATGGTACCAGAAACCAAAACCTGAAGGAACTGCTGACGAAGAAAGGTATATGCACATGCATCCAGGAGGCACAAGACCTTTGGTTGAATGGCTGCTGAAAAAGAAGATAAAGCTGTGGGGAGTAGATGCTGTCTCAACAGACCATCCGATGAATCTGCCTATTGGAAGATTCTTACCTAGAGTTCATGAGAAGGTAAGGGCTCTGGCTGAGAAAAAGTTTGGAGGTAAAGAAGCGGTTGATAGACTCTTTCCTCCGGAGGATTACCAGCTTACCCATAATGCACTGTTTCCCTATGATTGCATACACATAGAGAACCTAGGAGGAGAGATAGATAAGCTTCTAAACAGAAGAATAACAATAGGCTGCTTTCCATGGCTGTTCAAGGGCGGAGAAGCAGCATTCTGCAGGGTCGTAGCATTCGAAGAATGATTATAAGGTTAGATAATATCTTTTATTTTTTAAATTAATATGTATCATTGTTGAATATATTCTATATCCTTGATTAAAACTCTTGAAAACCAATAAGAATATATACCTATAATCAGATATGCCATTTCCACATTGTCCGATAATAAGGACACGGGGAAACCTGTTCCAGACGCTAATGCTGTAGGTTCGGGGACATATGCGGCTCAAGCAAAAGACCTTAAAACTCTCGCAGAAACGATTGATAGAGTTGGTTCATGCAGGTATGATAAATCAAGAGGCCAGGTAGAGCTGTTAAGGGAATTTAGAGAAGAAGATTATCTGTGGAACCCAGATTTTCATCCTACACCTTTGAGATTGAGAAGTTGGGGCGCAGGCACTTTCTTCGCAATATGGCTGGGCATGGTGGTTATAGTACCAACGTGGACGCTATCTACAGTAGGCATGGCATTAGGTCTTAACTGGTATACGGTGCTTGCTCTAATGTTTCTAGGCAACCTTATAGTTCTCATTCCAACTCTTGTGCAGAGTCACGGAGGGGCTAGATATGGTATGGCTGAGCCCCAGCTGACAAGGTCAAGGTGGGGGATATACGGAGCACAGATTCCTTCATGGATCAGAGCAATAATATCTATGGGCTGGTGGGGAGTAGAATCATACATAATTGCTGAGGCAGCAGGATACATATACCTTCTCGCAACGTCTCCTGCAGATATTCAGACTCTTTCCAACTTTCTAGGACCAGGCGCACTGCCTGCTCATTTCCCAACTGTATTCTGGACTACCTTTGCCCTTGTAATTCTTGCACAGCTTTTGCTCTTCTGGAAGTCTCCTCCGACTGAGGCACAGCCTGCGCTGAAGTGGCTTGCAAGAATAGCTGCACCGATAATGATACTTGGCTTTTCAGTCATGTTCTATTACTTCCTTTCAGCCGCAAACTTCAACTTTAGTCCAGTTCTGAATATGCCAGCTTCAGTTTCCGGCACAGCTTATTGGCTGACAGTTTTGGGCTTCCTCAACTCAAACGTTGCATACTGGGCTACAATGGCTGTCAGCATGCCAGATTACACAAGGTTTGCAAAGTCTCAATTCTCCCAGACTGTGGGGCAGATACCTATGCCGCTTATGATGACTGTTGTGGGTGCTATGGGTCTGCTTGGTGCTGGAGCTGCAATGAGCTCAGGTTGGTTAACCATAAAGACAGCAACGGACTTCTTTGGCTACGACCCTGTTCAACAGATAGCATTGCACTTTCCTGCAGGGCTGAACTATCTACTGCTGATAGTAATCATAATAGCAACATTCTCTGTAAACGTCTTTGCAAACTCAGTCGCTCCCGGTTATGATATAGCTAACACATATTCAAAGAAATTATCATGGTTCAGGGGTATAGTTATAGGAGTTGTCATAAGCCTTCTTGTAGGAGCATATGCAACATACTCTGCCGGCGCACATCAATACATATTCAACTGGCTTCTTGCATACGGTGCATTGCTGGGAGCTGTTGAAGGGGTAATATTCTTTGACTATGCCTTGATAAGGAGGTTCAAGTTCGACGTTGTGGATACATATCTGACCTATGGCAGATTCAGGTATGCGGGAGGTTTCAACCCTGCAGCTCTACTTGCATTCATAGTAGGAATACTTGTAACATACCTGTCATATTGGGGAGTACTGAATAATACATTCACCCAGGCTCTCTATGCTAACTCATGGCTGACTGCATTTCTGATATCAGGACTAATATACACAATTCTTATGCTAGCCTGGGTTATACCCAGATATCAGAAATTCCTCAAAGGAAGCCTGGCAACGGGGTACATAAGCGAAGAGACAAAGAAGATATTCGAATCATAAAACCATCAAATTTTTTTAATATATTATTTCTTGGTTATGGTTAATTCTCGACCATTCATATGAACTGAGACAAAGGTGTATAAAGGTCTGGCCTCCTGTCTCTCAAGAAAGGCGCATTCCTCCTTCTCTCGAGGAGCGCATCTTCATTTACATCAACGTTGAGAAGCTCTTCTTTGTTGGAAGCCTTTGCTAGTACCTTTCCTGAAGGGTCGACAACCATAGACCCCCCATAATAAGGATATGATTGACCATCATATTCACTGCCTACTCTGTTTACCCCTGCCACATAAACCGTGTTAAAAGACGCATGAGCTCTTAACTCAAGCTCCCAGAGCTCAGGGTACACCCCAGTGCAAGTGGGAATGAATATCATTTCTGCTCCCTTTAGAGCCATTATCCTTGGCCCTTCAGGAAAATGTCTATCATAGCATATGTAGACACCTATTTTATGATCAGAAACTTCAAAGACAGGATAGCCAAGATTACCGGGCTTAAAGTAATACTTTTCATCGTAGCCAGGAAGCTGCGGAAGATGGGTCTTTCTGTATTTTCCCTTGTACTCTCCGTTTGAATCGATTACTACTGCTGTGTTGTAATATATACCAGGCACTTCAGAGTCAAGCTCGAATATAGGAGCGATTATTGCTATTCCATGCTCCTTTGCTGCTGCTTCAAGCCTATTTGTTGTTTCGCCCGGTATTTTTTCAGCAAACTCAAAGTATTTCGGGTCTTGGGTATATGCAAAGTATATTGTTGAGAAGAGTTCTTGCAGGCAAATAATATCTGACCCTGCTTCAGCAGCCTTCTTTACATAGGAGATTGTTTTTTCAACATTCTTTTCCTTATCGTTTGAACAGCTCATCTGAAGAAGTGATATCTTCATTGTAAACCTGGCAAGATAAACTCGTTATTAACTTTACCTTTTTGAAAGCTTATAAAATTGGTAATTGCCTTTTTTGCGTGAAAGGAATGAGTCTTGCAATAAGAAATGCGAAAATTGTTACTTCTTCGGATATATTCGATGCAGACCTGCTGATTGAAGAAGGCAAGATAGTATCTATATCCAAATCGATAAGCAAGGAATCAGCTGACAGGAATATAGATGCTTCTGGCAAACTGCTTCTACCAGGGGGCATAGACGGTCATACCCACTTTGAAATGCCGTTCATGGGAACTACTACCGCAGACGACTTCTATTCAGGAACATCATCTTCAGCTGCTGGAGGCATAACAACAATAATCGATTTCGCAGTGCAGCAAAAAGGAGAATCTCTGAGCAGTGCAGTGAATGCATGGCATCTGAAAGCAAGGGATAAGGCTGTAGTCGATTACAGCTTTCACGTCATATTCAGGGATGTGAATGAATCCACTCTCAATGAAGTTAAGGATATCATTGCATCAGGGGTGACAAGCTTCAAAGTCTTCACAACCTACAGGAAAGAAGGATTGATGCTTGAAGATGGAGATATTGAGCAGGTTATGAAGGTTGTCTCCAAAAACGGAGGTTTAATTGCTGTTCACGCAGAAAACAACGGTATTGCAGAATCAAACGTGGCCAGATTCATAAAGGAAGGAAAGATGTCAGCCATTTATCATGCCCTAAGCAAGCCACAGATTGTTGAAGGAGAAGCAGTGCAGAGAATGATAACTTTAGCAGGATATGCAGGAGCAAGAATGTACATAGTCCATTTATCCAGCAAGATGGGAAGAGAATTGATAAGGGATGCCTATGTAAAGGGAATGCAGGTCTTTGCCGAGACCTGCCCTCATTACCTTGTCTTTGACGATTCTGTCTATAAAAGGGAAGATGCAAGGAATTACGTGATGAGCCCACCGATAAAGTCTAAAGAAGACAGGGAAGCTCTATGGGAAGGATTGAGCTATGGAGATGTGAAGACAGTTGCAAGTGATCATGCTGATTTCACTTCAGAGCAAAAGAGCTTGGGTGATTCTGATTTCACAAAAATACCTAACGGTGTGCCTGGGACAGAGGTTATAATTCCTATACTCTTCACAGAGGGTTATAGAAAAGGAAGGATAAGCCTTCATAGACTTGTTCAGGTAACATCGACAAATGCAGCAAAGGCATACAATTTGTATCCCAGGAAAGGAACAATAGCAGTGGGAAGCGACGCAGATTTCACCATTATTGACCCTGAGAAAAAGGTAAGGCTAACTGCAGATAATCTGCATGCAAAAATTGATTATTCAATCTACGAGGATTATGTAGCTGAGGGCTACCCTATACTGACTGTCTCAAGGGGAGAAATAGTTTATGAAGACGGACAGGTTGTAGGGAAAAGGGGAAGAGGTAAATTCCTGTCAAGAGCCCCATCATACAACCTGTTTTAAATACTCTACAATAGAAAAACTTTTATTGAGATAATAGCTATCGCAAAACATGGTAGCTACCAAGAGCAGGTATATAGGGAAAGCAATACCACAGATAGATTCTGAGCTTAAAGTTACAGGCACGGCTAGCTATGCGTTTGATATAGAGCTGCCAGGGATGCTTTTTGCAAAGCTTGTAACAAGCGACAGGCCTCATGCAAGAATAGTCAGTATAGACACGTCTGAGGCTGAGAAGGTAAAGGGTGTTGTGTGCGTTGCAACAGGCAAAGACTTTCCTTTCAGAATAGGTATGTACCTAGGTGATAGAGACCTTCTAGCAATAGATAAGGTAAGGTGGGTAGGTCATCCCGTTGCTGCTGTTGTTGCAGAAAGCCTATCATCTGCCGAAGAGGCAGCTTCAAAGGTCAGGGTTGAGTATGAGGATTTACCTGCAGTGCTTGATGTCAAGGAAGCGCTTAAGCCTGATGCGCCTATAATTCATGAGAAGCTTGGCGAATACAGGGTATTCCCAGCATTCAAACCTGTTCCTGGCACAAACATTGCCAATCGCTTTTCATTAAAGAGAGGAGATGTAGAGGAAGGTTTCGCAAGGTCTGACCTTATAATAGAAGATGAGTTCAGCATGCCCCATGTTTCACACGCTTTTCTTGAGACTCAAAATTGTATAGGTCTTTACAGAAGGGATGGGACAATAGAGGTATGGTCCAGCCTTCAGTCTCCTTTTGCAGCAAGGTTCCTTATGGCTTATTCCCTTAATATGCCAGTCAACAAGATAATAATTCACGTGCCTTTCTGCGGAGGAGGTTTTGGAGGCAAAGCAGGCCTAGGCTGGGAACCTCTTGTAGCAATGCTGAGCAAAAAGGCAGGCTATAGACCGGTTAAGCTTATACTTTCAAGAAAGGAGCAATTCACAAGTTCTGCAGTAAGAGAGGCATTTATTGCAAAGGTGAAGGCTGGATTTACAAAAGAAGGCAAGTTTATTGCATACAGGGCCGAATTCATAAGCGAATGCGGAGGATATGGGGATTATACTGTGAATGTAAGCAGAACAACAGGCTATGCTGCTGACGGATGCTATGACATAGAGAATCTTGATGTTGAATGCAAGGCTGTATACACAAATAGAGTACCTACAACAGCTATGAGGGGCTTTGGATATCCTGAGGCTCACTGGGCTCTTGAACAGATAATGGATAGAGCAGCTTCTAGACTTTCACTCGACCCAGTAAGGATAAGGCTTCTCAACATGGTGGAGCCAGGTCATTCTTCAACTGGTACAGGAGAGAGAGTTAGGGAGGATTCCGGAAATCCAAGAAAGGTGCTTGAGACAGTAATAAGGGAAATAGACTTTGGAAACAAGCCTCCTCAGCCAAAGGAGCCATGGAAGATAAGAGCCAGAGGGTTTGCCCTTAATGTCAAAGGTCCAAGCCAGCCTCCGAATGCATCAGGCTCTTCAATACTCAAATTTAACGAAGATGGCAGCGTTGATTTGCTTGTGGGAACAGGCTCTTTTGGGCAGGGGACAACTACAGCTCTTTGCATGCTTGTTGCTGAAGAGTTTGGTCTGCCTTTGGAAAAGGTTAGAGTGCCTTTTGAGAGGACATCAGATTCAGTAGCATACACATGGCAGACGGTAGGTAGCAGGGGCCTCTTTGTTGATGGAAACGCAACTCTTGCAGCAATAAGGGAAGCAAAGAGGAAGCTGACCGATATAGCCAAACAGGTGTTAAGAGTACCAGAAGAGGATGTTGTATTTGCAGAAGGCTATGCAAGTGTAAGAGGTAGACCATGGATAAAGATACCACTTTCTGATTTAGCCATGTCATATACATATCAGAACGGAAATGCGATAGGCGGACCAGTTATAGGGAGCGGCTACTGGACATCAGTTCTAAATTCATACCTTGACCCTGAGACAGGCCAAGGCGTTCCTTCAATCTTTCACACGTTTGGAGCAACAGGAGTGCAAATAGTTCTGGACATTCTGACTGGAGAAATAGTTGTAGAAAAAGCTGTACAGGTTGAAGACGTTGGAAGGGTTATCAACCTTATGGGTGTGAATCAGCAGATGGATGGAGGGCTGATAATGGGGATGAGCATAGCGTTATGGGAGAGGTTGATATTTGACCAGAACGGATGGGTTGTGAATCCTAACTTCTCAACGTACTATATAGCAAGAATGAAGGACATGCCGGATGAAATCAAGAAGTTCGCCATAGAAACTCCTCAGGCTGATGGGCCTTTAGGTGCAAGAGGACTTGGCGAGATGACGATGATATCTGTTGCACCAGCCATCTCAAACGCAATATACAACTCACTCGGAGTGATGCTGAACCATCAACCGATGTTCCCTGAAGCTGTCTGGAAAGCTATAAGGCAACAGAAACCTGAACTTTACAAGAAGGCAGAGGAGTCATTCTTAGGTAAAAAGGAAGAGTTAGCTCCAAGGCTGCAGAAATAATCAAAGGTGATTTTTGGATTGAGTTTCGGCTCCCCCTATTTTACATTGCCGAAGTTCAAATATGTAAGGCCTAAGAGCATTGAAGAGGCTCTTGAATATCTGAAGGATAATGGTGAAGATGCAAGGGTCATGGCTGGGGGTGTAGGGCTCTTAAACTTCATGAAGGAGAGGCTTGTCGAGCCAAAATTAGTTATAGATTTAAAGGGAATACCAGAACTTCATAAAATTGAATACAATGGAAGGCTGATTATAGGTGCAACCACAACTCTTAATGAGATACTGTCATTCCCTAAGCTAAGAGATGAATACAATGCGCTTTACGAAGCTATATCAGTACTTAGCGACCACAACTTGAGAAACAGGTCAACACTAGCAGGGGACCTTTGCGAAGCTCTGCCATGGGTGGATTCTCCCCCGCCCTTAATTGCTTATGATGCAATGGTAAATATAATAGGTAGCAAAGGCTCAAGAAGTGTTAAGGTCAAGGACTTCATAAAAGGTATGGCTCAGGTAGATTTAGCTCCAGACGAAATAGTTACTTCGATAGAACTGCCTGAAGCAGCAAAAAAAAGAGGCAGGTTCTACAAATTTGCCAAGGGCTCAGAATTTTCAATAGCTTCTTTGGCAATAGTATTTGATGCTAGCATAAACGAATTAAGGCTTGTCTTTGGAGGGGTTTCAGATATTCCATATTACCCTGAAGAGCTTTCCGAAATGTTCTCAAAGGCATACTCAGCTGGAGATTATATAAGCAATGCCATCTCCTATATCAGAAAGAATTTCACCCCCCTGGATGATTCTCTAGCCTCATCAGAATACAGGTTGAATATTATGGAAACGCTTCTTGTTAAAGGAGTGAGGGAAGTAATCCAAGGTGAGAAAAGATGATTGTCAAGTTAAAAGTTAACGGAAGAATTGTGGAGGCTGAAGCGGAAGACAATGAACTGCTCCTTGACTTTATCAGGGATAAGCTGGGGGTAAAGAGCATCAAGGCAGCATGCTGGAGAGGAGAATGCGGAGCATGCATGGCAATTGTTAACGGCAAGGCTGTGAAGACATGTCTTGTGTTAGCCGTTGAAGCCAACGAAGGAGAGGTAATAACGGCAGAGGGCCTTGCTGGTAAGGATGCAATATCTCCTCTTCAGAAGATATTTGTCAAGCATGGTGCCATGCAGTGCGGCTTCTGTACCCCTGCATTCGTAGTGAATGTGCATTATCTCCTGAGTCAGAATCCTGAGGCAAGTGAAGAAGAGATCAAGGAAAAGCTGAGTGGAATGATATGCAGATGTGGTACTTATAACCAGATGCTTCCTGCAATCAGGGAAGCCAGGAGCCTATATCTTAAGAGGAAAGCTCAGCCTATGGCATCAAGTATATCTTGAAGGTCTTTTTCAATCGATGCCCTTGGGGTGAACCTGACTCTAATCGTCTCCACGCCCTGCTTCTCAAGCTCTTCAGCAAAGATATCTAGGCCTGCATTAACCGCAACTATCTTCCCTTCCAACAATTCTTTTAACTTATCTTGCATTTCTATCACACAAGGAGATATTTTCTAGCTATTATCTTTGCCCTTTCATAATTACCGTTAATAAACGCTGCAGCTGCAACAAAACTCATTTCTGCATTTGAGGTAAATACATTTATACCAGAACTCTTCAACTTTTCTGTCTGCACATTTAACCCTTGTGGGTCTTGCTCTGTTCCACATACATGTGCAATTATAGGTGGTACACTTTTACTCTGGTTTACTGTATTTATTATAGCTCCTGCAGGGTCTGCGTTGCTTGCATAGCCAAGCATAACATCCATCATAATCAAACCTACTGATTTATCATTCATTTCTTGCTTCAATCTTATATTTCTCACTGTAGGGTCTATCATCGGATGCAGCCTCCCCTCGGTGAACTCCTCTTCACCCAGGTCAATTACAGTATGCTTAAAGCTCTTAAAAGGGTCTTTTAACTTATTTTCTGGCTTTATCGCTATATTGGAAAAGATATCACCTATTCCATCTTGCAGGATAATCATAGATTCATAAGCCAAAGTACCTCCTGTGAATAGCCCCCTGATAAACTCACTTTTGTCAGCTATATTCCTCTTGATTTCTTTGGCCTGATTGAGCAATTGCTCCAAAGAAGAACCAAACTGCATGTCTTTACCGAGCAACTTCATGCTCTTCCCTGCTGCTGCATGCAGGGAATTGGCTTGAACTATCCTCTTTTCTTTAAAATCGAGCTCCTCAGAGCCTAGAAGGCAAAGGACATAATCTTTCTTCGTATCATTTTTTATGAATTTTATCAGTTCCTTCAGTGCATCTTCTCCTGCAGGTTTGCTGATTATGCAAACAACATCTGTCTGCTCATCTTCTTCAAATATCTCTATGCATCTCTTTGTCATCATACCCATGCAAGAATCTGACAGGTCTCTCCCTCCTACTCCAAATCCCTGGCTTATACCTTCTCCATAATGAGATATCAGGACGCTAACTTCCTGCAGACCTGTGCCTGATGCCGACACTATTCCTATTCTTCCCCTTCTTACTGCATTTGCGAAAGCTATCCCTTTTCCCCCCAATATTGATGTTCCAGCTGAGGGTCCAAGCAAAAGAACACCTTTTTCGATAGCAAGTTTTTTCAAATAAACTTCGTCTTCAATTGAAACATGGTCGCTGAATAAATGAACACTTATTCCTCTTTCGATTATAGGTAAAGCTACTTCCCTCGCATGTTCTCCTGGTACAGATATGACAGCTAGATTTATTCTGTTATCGTTCAAAGCTTCTTTCAAATCAATGTAAGATGGTGCTGCTATCCCCTGCATTACAAATTTCTCCATCTCTTGCAATGCAAATTCAGCCTCATCTCTACCTGTTGCCAATACAACAAGCAGTATATCATCAGCATTAGCTCTTTCACCCTCTTCATTTAGCAGCTTTATCGTTCTGAGCAACTCCTTATTGTTTTCAGTCGCCATAACAGCAGCGGCATCTATCACTCCCTTTACCTTCTTAGCTCTCTCAGTAACTTGCATAAGCTGCATGGAATCTTTGTATGTGTTCTTCAGCACTTTAGCCAGAATATAGTTCATTATACACAAACCCTTTATTATCTACTTTTAAAAACAATACTTGATTACGTTTATACATCTTAACATCATCCCCTAAACGCGAAATAGTATGTCTCAGCTAAGAGGGTCGATAAAGGAAGAGGTTGAAAATGCAAATGCTCAGGCAGTGACAAAGATGATGGAAGCTGACCCGAAGTGGAATCAGCTGGATATAGCTTCAAAAGCCATTCCTGGCATGAAAGACTATATGCTTCTGCATGCAGGCCCTCCGATAACATGGGAAAGAGCATCTGGACCTCTTAGGGGGGCTTTAATTGGAGCCTGTCTTTTCGAAGGGTGGGCAGGAAACGAAGACGAAGCATCAAAGCTTCTCGCTTCTGGCAAGATTGTGATGGAGCCATGCCATCATCATAACTCTGTAGGCCCTATGGCAGGGGTTATCTCTCCCAGCATGCCTGTCTACAAGGTTGAAGATGCAAAGTATAATGTTAAGGCATTTTCAAACTTCAACGAAGGGATAGGAAAAGTACTTAGGTATGGCGCATACGACAGGGAAGTGCTGAACAGGCTGAGATGGCTTTCTACAACTTTTTACGATGTGCTCTCAACAACCCTTAAGGAGATGCTGAAGGAGAAAAATGAAGGATTATCATTCAAAACAATAATCTCTCAAGCTCTAACAATGGGTGATGACTGCCATAACAGGTATAATGCTGCGACATCTCTCTTCTTCAAGGAAATAATCCCCTACATGATTCAGGCTCAACTGGACAAGAGAGATATGCTTCAAGTCATATCTTTCATGAATTCAAACAACTTCCTTACTCTTAACCTTGGTATGGCAACTGCAAAGGCAATGACTCTTGCAGCTCATGGAATAAAATACAGCACTATAGTTACTACTATGGCTAGAAACGGCACTGAGACAGGTATAAGGGTCTCCGGCCTTGGAGACCAGTGGTTTACAGCTCCAGCCCCTCAGGTGCAGGGGCTCTGGTTTCCAGGCTACAGTGCAAAGGATAGCAACCCTGACATAGGAGATAGCGCAATAACTGAAACAGCAGGGTTTGGAGGCTTTGCCATGGCTGCAGCCCCAGCCATAATATCATGGGTTGGAGGGAATTATCAAAATGCGGTTGAGATGACTGAAAGGATGTATTCTATAACCTATACAACCCACAAATATTTCACTATTCCTGCACTGAACTTTAAAGGCACGCCTACAGGTATAGATATAAGAAAGGTTGTAAAGACAGGTATAAGCCCTCAGATAAATACAGGTGTTGCCCACAAAGAAGCTGGCATAGGGCAGATAGGCGCTGGGCTGGTTATTATGCCGATTGAGATGTTCAAAAAGGCACTTGCCTTTTATGGACAAGCATACCTTTCATAGCTATTGTGAGACCCATTCTCCCCAAACTTCTCTCAATTTTGAACTTATTTCCCCTACAGTTGCTCCATTTCTTATTGCCTGCAAGACATAAGGAAAAAGGTTCTCATCCTCCTTTTCAGCTGCATAAGTTACTTTGCTCAAAGACTTTTGCACTTCTTCCTTATCCCTCTCCTTTCTGTACTGCTCTAATCTGTTTATCACCTTCTCCCTTTCCTTAGGGTCTATCTTCTGAATTTCTACCCTTTCATCCTCTCTGTACTTATTTACTCCAAGAACCTGTATCTCTCCGCTTTCTACTCTCTTCTGGTATTCATAGCTTGACCTTTCAATTTCCTTTTGTGGAAAACCTGATTCTATTGCTTTCAGCATTCCTCCCATCCTCTCTATCCTTTCTATCAGCTCTTCTGCCTTCTGTTCAAGTTCATCTGTTAATTTCTCGACCATAAATGAACCTCCCAAAGGGTCTGCAGATTTTGCCACATCAGTCTCCAGTAAAAGAAACTGCTGTATTCTTACTGAGAGGGTTGCAGCATCTTCTGTAGGTAATCCGAGCGCCTCATCATAGGAATTGACGTGAAGAGACTGCGCTCCTCCGAGTATTGCTGCAAGAGCCTGTATGGCTGTTCTTGCTATATTCAATTTTATCTGTGATGCAGTCATTTGTGCTCCCGCAGTCTGGACATGGAATCTCATCATCATGGACCTGGGGTCCTTTGCATCGAACTTCTCTTTCATAACCTTCCACCATAGCCTTCTTGCGGCCCTGAATTTTGCAACCTGTTCCAGCAAAGATGACCTGGACGAAAAGAAGAAAGAGAGCCTGGGTGCAAACGAATCCACATCCCTTTTTCTTTTTACCATGGCTCTGATATATTCAATGCCATCAGCAATTGTAAAAGCTATCTCCTGCACAGGGGTCGCCCCTGCTTCCTCAAAGTGGTAGCCACTTATGCTTATACTGTTCCATTTCGGCATCATTTCAGAGCAGTATTCTATTATGTCAGCTGCATATCTCATCGATTGCTTTGGGGGGTAAATGAAGTTGTTTCTTGCTATAAATTCCTTCAATATATCGTTTTGAACTGTACCTTGTAATATAGAAGGCTGGAAACCTCTGCTTTCTGCCACAACAACATACGTGGAGAGTATCTCCATAGCTGTTGCATTTATAGTCATTGAGGTTGATACTTTGGAAACATCTATCCCCTTCATCACTCTATCCATTTCCTTCCAGTGTGGTATGGGTACACCAACTCTGCCTACTTCATAATATGCTCTAGGGTCGTCAGGGTCAAGACCGAGCTGAGTTGGCAAATCAAACGCAATACTGAGACCTGTCTGTCCCTGCTTAAGAAGAAGCTTGAAACGACTGTTTGTCTTGTCAGCGCTTGCAAAACCAGAATATTGTCTCATGGTCCATGGCTTTCCCCTATACATGTCTCTGTAGATACCCCTAGTGTAAGGCGGTTTACCTGGCTCCCCCAGCTTTTGATAATAATCTCCCTCTACATCATCCGGTGTATAAAACAGCTTCAGCTCTATCCCTGATTCACTATATTTCATAGCATCAAAATCTTTGTTTTTCTCCTCGACGGTCTTCATTTTGTCTCTTGCTTTGTGTTCTATAGATGGATAGTTATATTCTTTGCAAGTATGTCTGGTTAGATAAATGCATAATAGTACCAATATTTTATATGATTAATCTAACCATGCGAGCAATATATGAGAAATCAATTATGTCTTAGTTTAGGTATTATGTAATTATCTAATTTTTCTGCAAAATAGACTCAAAAAACGCATATAGTAAGGAATATATAAGGGACTTGTCAATTTTTTGCTGTTAGTGGGCTCGTCAGATATGGTCTCTAGTTCTTCTCATAATGCGCTGCTCATGCAACTCTTTGAACCTGCTGAATTAAAAGAGTGAAAGATATGTTGCAGAGCATACCTGGCCTTTCTGATGACATCTCTGCCCTCCTTTCAAAGCTTCCTTTTCCAGTATGGCATGCTTCCCATGACGGCACAAGGGATTTCTTTAACGATGCATGGCTCAGATTCACAGGAAGGGCTTTCGAGGAAGAGCTTCACATGGGCTGGCTGAATGGCATACACAGGGAGGATAGGGACAATTATTTAAGCCTGTACAAGCAAGGTATTGCTAGCGGTAAATCGTTTCGTGCAGAATTCAGGATAAGACACTCTGACGGAGGTTTCAGGCATGTGGTTGAGGATGCTTTTCCCCTTCCTTCAGCAGACAAACTTTCTATAGGGTTTGTGGGTATATTGACAGATATAACAAAGGTTAAGAGGTATGAGCAGGAGCTTTCATCATATTCTGTAAGGGAACAGTTTCTGAAGGACAGCGTACCTGATGCCCTCATTACACTTGACCTGTCTGGGAACGTAATAGGGTGGAATGGTGGGGCGGAGAGGCTTTTCGGTTATGAGCAGCAAGAAGCAATAGGGAGAAGCTTTCGTCGCTTTATCCCTGAAAGGCATCATGATGTATTCAGGGAGAGGTTGAGAGAAATAGAGAGCAGATTAGGAAGTGAATCCAAGGTTACAGGTTCGATAGAGGCAAAAGCATTGAAAAGAGATGGGAGCGAATCATACATTTCAATTTCTTATGTTGCGACGAAGACAGAAGATGGAGGGCAGCTGATGCTTCTTGTCAAGGATGTAACAGAAGAGAAGATGAAGCTTAGAAATTTGATGAAAGAGCAGGAGAGGCTGAAGTCGATAGTCGACAGCTCCTCTGTTGGAGTTGCTCTTGTAGGCCTAGATGGCAGAATAATATATGCAAACAAATCATTCTCTGACCTTCTCGCTTACCCCCAAGAAAGCCTGAAGTCGATGCATGTTGCAGACCTGACCCACCCTGAAGATAGAAGTGCAATGTTGGCAGAGTTGTCAAGCATTTCTGGCCAGAACCCTGCACACGTAAAGACTGAGATGAGATTTATCAGGCAATCTGGAGGTCTTGTTTGGGCTGCAACAACATTAGACCCATATCTGGACAAGGATGGTAGGGCGCTTTACTTTATACTTGAGCTGGTGGATATAACAGATATAAAGAGAATGGAGCAGGAGTTATCTGAACAGATTAAAGAGCTTAGGATGGAGATAGAAAGGAAGAGCAGGGAGCTTGAAAGTGCAAGGCAGGTCACTCCTGAGGCTGAGAAGCTGATAAGTATAGGAATGTCTTTAGCTCAAGTGACTCATGATATCAGAAACCCGTTAACAGCAATAGACCTTGGCCTCTATGCTCTTGAGAACAGCATACCTGAAAAAGATAGAGATACTGAGAAGATTATCAATACTATGAGAAATGCCTTGAGGCAGGCCAATGATATAGTTACAGAGCTTACTCAGTTTGTCAAGCCTACACCGCCTAAAAAGAATAAGGTGGTTCTCAAAAACATTGTAGATGAAGTTCTTGGGACTATGATGATACCATCTAAAGTTAGAAGGCAGGTGGATGTGAAAGATGATGCTGTAATATATGGAGATGAGATGCAGATAGCTAGGGTCATTCAGAACCTGGTTAAAAATGCAATAGAAGCAATGCCAGATGGAGGGGTTCTCAAAATATGGACCGATAGGAAGGGGGATAATGTTATACTTAATGTCTCAGACACAGGAAGGGGAATGTCCAAAGAAGTGCAGGAGAAGCTATTCTCTCCGTTCTTTACGACAAAAGAGAAGGGTTTAGGGCTTGGTCTTGCAATTATCAAAAAGTTCGTTACGGACCATGGAGGACAGATAGAAGTTGAAAGTGAAGAAGGAAAGGGGACTAGATTCAGGATAATATTTCCTGGCATTAAATGACTATAGTATGTATTCTCTTCCCAGCCATGATACCTTTCCATGCTTGTATGATGCAGTAAGGCTTGTCAAGAGGCTTACTGTGATGACAATAGATGCAAAAGTGTATAGACGATTCACCTTTATCGAATGGCAGCCATGACAGAAAAGAGCAGTTAAAGTAGCAAACAGCTGATAATTGATGGCATAGAAAATTGAAACGCAAAGTAAAATAGATAGCCATGAACGAACTTAGAATGGTGGATAACAGAAAGCCTGTCATTACAGCGTTAATAGCTAACCTAGCTATAACTGTAATCAAACTATTTGTAGGTATATTCAGCATGAGTACTGCAGTGCTAGCAGAGACTGTTCACTCACTTTCAGACACAGTCAACCAGCTTCTTTTACTTGCAGGAATAGAACTGAGCTCAAGACCTGCTACTGCAAAGCATCCTTTTGGCAGGGGAAAAGAGCAGTTTTTCTGGTCGTTTGTCGCCGCAATATCTGTCTTCACAGTTTCAGCCGTATTCTCCCTCTACAGAGGAGCTGAAGAGCTGTTTAGACCTACTCCTCCTGAGAATATCTATGCATCTATGGCTATTTTAACATCAGTAGCTGCACTTGAAGGTTATGCACTTTCAGTCACATACAGGAATATAGGGGCAAGAGCGAGCAACATGAGGGTAAGGGGAATTACAGGATTCTTCAGAATTTCCAAGGACTCAATAATTCTGACAGCATTTCTCGAAGATATCGTTGCAATAGCTGGAGTGGCTATTGCTGTTGCAGGCTTGTACCTATCATCAATATTTCAAACTGGCTTCTACGATGCGCTTGCATCTATAGCCATAGGATTTTTACTTGCTGGCTATGCAGTAGTTGTGGCTGCTGAAAGCAGGGACCTGTTGCTCGGCGAAGGAATGTCAAAAGACGAGATTACAAAGGCAAAATCAATAATCAAGAGTATGCAGGGAGTTAAAGAAGTTCTGGACATAAGAGGAGTATATTTTGGTCCTGGTAAAGTAGTGTTAGGCATAGATGTCTCTTTCAGCCCTGACTTGAGGACATCAGAGATAGAAAGGACAATTGATGAAATAGAAAAGAGGTTGAAATTAGAGTTTCCACAGGTTCATTATATCTATATAGAGGCTGAAACACCTCAAGAGGTAACACTTGCAAGGAAAAGAGAAACAGAAAAAAACAGCAAGGGCTAATATTTGGCATCTATCTTCTGCTGAATCAGGTTTCTTTTGATGAAATTTTCTGCGCTCGTTAGCAACACCTTAGTAGACCTGTATGAAGCTTTCTTAATAGCTTCTTCAAAGCTTAACCAAACATAACCTTGATGTTCGCTCGAAACTTTCACTTCTTTAGTTTTACTTTCTGCGAGGAAAAATGTTACAATTTTGTGCACTCTCTCTCCTCCCGGTCTTGCATAGTAATACTCAACAACCTTCCTGAATCCGCTTATGAATGTTAATTCTAACCCAGTTTCTTCTTTAGTCTCCCTCATAGCTGCAGCCATTTCGTCTTCACCTTGCTCTATCTGACCTTTTGGTAAATCGAGTCTGCCTGCATTAATCAGCAGAAGGTAGTATCTATTGCCGTCTTCTGAACGAAAGACTACCGCGCCTGCAGAACGCTCCTCAATCAACATTTTTTGATATAATATTCAGTCATTTAACCTTATCGCAAAAGAAAAAGGTTATCTTTCAAGAGCTTAAGCTCTTAAATTAACATGCCACTTTTTGCTGCCACCTGCTCGGAAGGTCTGGAAGACATTCTTGCTTATGAACTGAAACTGTACGGATTATCTGACATTCACGTAAAGAGTTCAAGGGTTATCTTTGATTGTGGTGCTGACAAAATAAAAGAGATTATGACGAAGCTGAGGACTGCAGATAACATATTTTTAATAAACGATTTCATGTCAACTTCTGATAAGAGTGTAAGGCTGAATAAGAAGCCTCTTTACCTTAGGGATTACAGGCTTTTCAACCATCCCAGTTCTCTGCTGCCATCAGTAGCTGCTGCGTTGCTTCTCAGAACAGATATGAAAAAAGACTTGATAGACCCGTTTGTAGGAGGGGGAACAATAGTTGTCGAAGATGCCCTTATGATGCAAGGCTCAAAAGAAGCAAATCTTCCATACCCTTCTGAAGAGCATAGGATTATGGGTATAGATATAAACTATCATCACCTAAGTGGTGCAAAAAAGAATGCCAGAAAGGCTGGAGTGATTGATTTTATAGAACTAGAGTTAAATGATTCAACGAGAATAAAATTGTATCCTCCTTTCTCAAGGATGGTAACAAATCCTCCCTACGGGGTTAGAGGCAGTAAAAAAGAGAGGATAAAAAAACTGTACGACAGATTTGCAGCAAATATAGACAACATATTGGCATCTAATGCTGAAGGTATAATGATAACTACCGAGTGGAATCTCCTGTTGAAGATACTTGGGGAAAGGGGGTTCAGGGTGAAAGAAGTGAGGAAGGTCAGGCATAGGAAGCTTCATACAGCTGCAATACACTTTACAATCTAGCCATATAATATATTGCTCCGTTTGCCAAGAAATATATTCCGAATAAAAATAGTGCAGTTGCTGAAACTAGCCTTACCAACTTTGGCATCGTATCTTTGTATTTTTGTGTCAGCTTACTCAGTGCTAAAGGAAATGCTGTGACCCATACAAGGAGAGCAGCAAAGAAGCCTGCTAAAGAAGCGTAACCGAATATTGAGACCATTGTAAGCCCACCAGTTATCCACCAGCCAAGCTGATATGGATTGGAAATACCTACAAAGAGGCCAGAAAAGTATCCTCCCCTGCCACCTTCTCTGCTTTGCTTTTGCATGATTAATTTAGCTCCCATGAATATTATTACGATTCCTCCTATTACTGCAAGAGGCGGTTTAAAATAAATTGGAATCGCTCCGTGCAGCAAAATCACAATGCTCAGAAAGACAGCATCAGCAGTCATTGCTCCAAAGCCTATCAACGTTGCTTTAAACCTGCTTGTCACAGACGTTGCAGCCATCATGGCGTTTATTGGCCCCGGAGGTACCGCTAGAGAAAATGCAAGTCCAGCTCCAAGAAAAGCTGACTCCAGTATGCCCATTACCTGCAAAGGGTATGAAGATGAAGGTTAAAAAATTTAATAGGATGTTTTTGCCACTCCAGCAATGCATTATGTTAAAGCTAGACTGCATCATATTGCTTTATTGAATTCGGGAAAACGATAAAGAGCTAACAATTTGGGCAATGAGCTGGTAAAAAAGGAGGCTGACTATTTTGCAGAACAGGCAGAAATTTTCTCTTGACACCTTTTTTGAAGTCTACTCTCGTTTTGTAGTGAAGCACAGAAAGGCAATAGTCATAGCTTGGATTGCTGCAATCATATCTACTCTCCCTTTTGCAATAGAATCGAACAGCATAGTTTCTTATAGCATAAATGTACCTACCTCAAACAATGAATCCAGGGTTGCAGAAAATTTAATATCTACACAATTTCCGCATTACCAGCAACCCAACACAACCTATTATATTATAATTCAGGGCAAAGACGTTCTCACTCCTGAGTATTATCAAAACTACAAACAGCTTAACTATACTCTATTCAAACAGCTTATGGCTTACAAAATAAGAAGTGTGGATTCCATTTACAGTTTCGAGAGCTCCCTGCTCAGTAATGCCTTTTCTAACGTGACAGATTCTGTCAATTCAACTCTTCTTTTTATCAACTCCACAGCAAAAGCACTGAATCAAGTTGCGGAAAACCTATCAAACGCAAGTAGCAAAGAATACATCATATATAACAACGCACTAAGCGCAGTCAATCAGGTTGAAAATCTTAGCAAACAGATTAACCAGTCAAATTACCTTGTATATCAGCTTCAGAAACAGATAAATCAGACATCTTACATGATATATTCAATACCTGAAGGATTTGCAAACACATGGCTGGCAATTTATTCTTCCCCTCAAGCAAGTTATATGACAGCCCAGCAGCTGAATACATTAGCTAACTCAACATTTGTCAACAGCTCTGGAATCTACGAATTACCTAATCCTTCACCTCTTTACTATTCATTATACTTTGATTCTTGGTCAAAACTGACCAATACACTTTCCCCTTCATATATCAGGTCGAACATTATGCAGCTGACTTCTGAATCTATAAACAAGACAATTCCTAATTTCATATCATACTTTAATCAGTCTGAAGTAATCTTCATACAATATGTGTGGAGTTCTTTTAACCTGACAAGCTATAATAATCCCAGCGTTCTCAGCATGGCTACAATTAACTTTGCCTTAAATGGGCTTTCTCCTGAACAAGCAAATATGGTGAAGATAGCTTACTTGCTAGGAAGCAGTCCTTCTTATTCAGCCATAGAGACTCAAGCACTATCTCTAATAACAGGTAATTTAACAGCAAGCCAAGCTGAATTTGTCAAAGATGCCTTTGCTGCAAGCAAGAATTCTAGTCTAGAGAACTTTACAGTTCAGTATTTTCTAAGACAAATTAATGCCAGCAATCCCTCTCTTCCTTCTCAAATTCAAAAGAACTACAACATAACACTGAGCAATTTTCTGACTCTGGCTTTCGATGCTGGAAATCCTCCAAGTCAGAGTTCGATACATAATTCCTCCATATTTCTTGTCTCAAGAGCAATAGAATCTAATCAATCTTTAGCAAGCATTCTAACGACTCATTATAATGAAAGTGTGTCTTCATTTGTCAAGTTAGTCTATAACTCATCCCAGCAAAACCTTTTGAAAGATAGCGCCATAAATCTTGTCTCAAAAGCAATAGCTTATCAGGTAAGCAAGGTATATTATCTTAAATACAATATAACTTCGTTAGAGAATGCTGTCAGAAGCATTTATTCAAATAACTTAACATCAAGCAAAGCAGCAGACCAGCTACTTTCTTCCTTACCTTTGACACAGATGCCAATTTATCCCGATAAAGGTTTCATAGGACAATTCGTCAACCCCTTTCTAAACACAACTATAGCGATAGTTGCTTTTGATTCTTCTATAAATTTAACAGGTCAAAAACAGTTTGAGAACATAGTCAGTTCATTCAATTCTCCTTCATTCATAACCCACTACACCGCTACCGAAATTCTGAACAATGATGTGAAACAGATAATATCTGAAAGCGAAAGAGTTGCGCTTCCTTTTGGACTTGTTGTGGCTCTTCTTGTGGCTGGCATCTTCTTCTTATCTCCTGTTTCAGCATTTTTACCCTTACTCATGTTCGGTGTATCGATAGAAGTAGGGTTTGGGCTTATTGATATCTTTCTTGGTCACATCCAGGGGGAGAAATTAAGCTACATTAGCCCTATAATCATTTCAGTCCTTGGCCTTGGGCTTGCATCTGACTACGTTGTACTCCTTATGAACAGATTCAGACAGGAGTTGAAATCAGACAGGCTCGAAGCAGCCAGAGTATCCTCAAGGTGGGCAGGTGAAGCTGTCTTTACAAGCGCTCTGACGGTGATAATGTCTTATCTTGCACTCTCACTATCAGGTATACCGCTTTTCAGCGATGTAGGCTCTGCCAACGTCATTGTAGTTACAGTAATACTTCTAGCATCTCTTACCTTTCTTCCTGCTTTACTGTCAATAATTGGAGGGAGAGTCTTCTGGCCAAGAAAGAATTTGCAAACCAGGCCTACAAAACTTTCGATTCTTACAAAGAAGAGTATAGCCCATCCGAAGACGGTAGTCTCTATACTAGTTATAGTGACACTGGTTTCTGTAGTATTTGCAGTCAGCCTGCCTGTAAACATAGATTTCCTCTCTTTGGCTCCAAATACTCCAGCCAAGCAGGGTCTTGACCAGATTACTTCTAACTTTGGAGGAAGTCTTTTGCTTCCGGAATATGCAGTTATTGAGCTACCATCTCCGATAAGCTCTGGTAACAACACCTTTAACATTTCAGAGCTATCTATGCTGAATAATTTAGAAAACAGAATCAGGGCGCAGCAAGGTGTAACTTCAGTATTCAGTGTAATATCTCCGTTTAACGAAACAATAGATTATCAGCAGCTAAATAGTATGGAACCCCAGCAGAGAAGTATTATTGCCCAATCGATGCTGAATTACCTGAGCTCAGACAACAGGACAACTTACATGAAAATTGTATTTAATGGAAATCCCTTTGGAGATGTGGTTCTGAATGAAGCTAATAGTATGCAAATGGCAATATCTGGAAGCTATGCTAACGGCTATAAGGTGTTGATTGGAGGCATTTCAACAGATTCATATGGGGTCTTGCAGTATGTCTTTCAGGTTTTGCCAAAGATAATACTAGTATTGATTGCAGCAATATTCACAGTATTATTCTTGCAGCTCAAGTCAGTATTTACGCCTCTGAGGCTTATAGCAACTATACTCAGCAGTGTAGCGTGGACTTTAGCCCTTGTATGGCTGATATTCTACCACTTCTCTGGTCTATCAATATACGTCTTTGCGCCTCTATTTTTAGTCACAACAATGCTTGGAGTAGGGATGGATTACGATATATTTCTGATAACCAGGGTAAGAGAAGAGGTGATGAAAGGAAAGGAGGATGATGAAGCACTCATAATAACTTCTGAGACGACTGGAGGGGTGATAATAGCTCTTGGCCTAATATTAGGTTCAGTATTCTTTGGTCTTGTTCTTACAGAAGTCAAGCTGCTTCAGCAGATAGGTCTAACATTAACGTTTGGGGTTCTGCTTGATACACTTATAGTATGGCTTATGTTTGTTCCTGCAATTATGGTTCTTGCTAAAAGGCTTAACTGGTGGCCTGGAAATCCAAGAAATAAAAATAAATAAGGCTCGGCTCTGATGTCATTCATCATAAATCAGAAATACCAGCTTGCCTCATCGCCAACATGTATAGGTGTATTTGGTTAATTCGTCTTTCGCAAGATAATCGAGTGTGTATTCAATCTGCTTTATACAGGGGTTATAACTGTACCTTTTGTCTCCCTTATGAATATAGAGAAAATCAACGCGCCTGTAGCTCCTATTATACCTCCTAAAATCATCGCAGTCCCAAGATTATGCATATATGGGAGAAGAATTGGGATAATTATAGGTGCAGAAGCTGCTCCCAACCCTCTACCTGCCACAACAAAGGCAAAGTTTGAGGCAGTTGCCCTGATTTTTGTAGGGTATAGCTCGCCAAACCATACACCTAAATGACCAAAGTAGCCTTGAAAGAAGTCATAAGCTAATAAGGCATAGAAGATGGGGAATGTGAATATCCCTGTATAAACAGGACCTGATGATACCAGATAGTAAAACGCAAGAAGAGTCAAGATGAGACCTGGTACAAATATCTGCGTGGCTCTTTTCCTTCCCAGCTTATCTGCAAGATAACCGTCAACGAAGTAGCCTGGAGTGCCTATCAGCAAAGCTAGAGAGATTATCAAGGTGTAATCTACCACAGGTATATGGAGCACTTTTCCAAGATACGTAGGTGTGAAGACTATTATAGAATAACCTGCGAACAATGCAAAAGCACTGAAAAATGATATTAATAGAGTCGTTACAATTGTCTTCCTCGAAAATATCTGGACTATAGGTGCTCTGGTATCATACTCCTTAGGCAATGTGCCTTCCTTCTTTCTCTCGATGTAAGACTTCCAAACCTTTGATTCAGGTATTATAAACCTGAGAGATAGAAGTGATAGAGATAAAAGTCCAGCGACTATGAATGAGTATCTCCATCCCAGGCTTCCTCCAAAACTTGCAAGCAATATGCCAGTTGTTAGTGCTGCTGCTAAAAGACCATATGAATACATGCTGAATAGCACTGAGCCAGCCTTTCCTCTTGTCTTCTCAGGCCATGCCTCATTCAGAAGGGAGAATCCTATGCCCCATTCGCCTCCTATACCAAGCCCGGCGAGAAATCTCAGCAGGTAAACTTGATTTACTTCATTCACAAACCCTGTAAGAAGGGTAAAGATTCCAAAAGTGAATATTGTAAGCAGCAGTATTCTCTTTCTTCCGAATATATCAGCCAACCATCCGAATATAAATCCTCCTACAACAGAGCCATAAAGCGAATAGGTGATTGCAAGTGCAAGAGCTGATATACTTGTATTTAGACTCACACTCATCGCGGGTAATACATAACTTATTATCTGAAGGTCATAACCATCGAAAAGGTATCCCAGAAATACTCCTAGAAGTGTTCTTCTCTTTTCGCTGCTTGTATATTTAATTGCCTCTTGCATTTGCGTCTTCGCTTTTATCCCACATATTTAGAAGTTTGTACATACATGTCTACACCAAATTTTCTGTACAAAGCAATTTGAACCAAGCAAGAATTATTCGTCTTGAATGGGTAAAAATGGTATGCAAGTGTACACAAAAGTCTAAATCCGTTGTCAGTAATTATTTGACCATGAAATCGAAAGATAACTCAAAGATATTAGAGCTGCAAAGGGTTTGCAAGCCTTACTGGGATAGCTTGCCAAATCATCCGTTTATAAAATCAATTCAGGAAGAAAAGCTTTCAATATCGAATTTCAAAGAATTCTACAAGCAATGGGGGAGGGTTATTGGAGAGTTAATATTAACAATCTATTCAAATACACTCAGCAGGTTTAATGCTATTCTCCTGAAGTACCCAGATATACAGAAGATGGTGGTAAGTCACATGGTAGAAGAATTATCCCACCAGGATATAGATGGTGTTTACATGAAAACTGCGAGAGCTTTGGGGATAAGTTATGACGATGTCATAGAAAGCAGGGTTATACCTGAAATGCAGGCTTATCTGAACTGGGTAGTTAAACTATCCTACCAGGGAACCTTTGCTGAACTAAGAGCAAGCTCTTATGCCAATGAGGGGTGTCTCAGCTCTGTATCAACAGCGATTGCACCCATACTGATGAATGCATACGGTCTGAAAGAGAAAGATTTAGCCTACTATACAGAGCATGGCCCCGCAGATAAAAAACATGTTCAGGTAAATGCAGAGGTAATATCTAGGCTTATTGAACTGGGCCTTGCAGAAGAAAGACCAGGCTACGGAATGGTTTACTGTGCTGAGACCATATGCAAAACAAACGTTCTTATGCTTGACGGAGCATACAGGGCATTTGTTCTGAAAAAGCCTCTATAACCAAACTAATATGCACAAGGCATAAAAACACATTTCAACCTGTTACAGCTGCGGTCAGCAGATGAGCCTAAGAAGTTACTGGGAGCTTACAAACCCAAACATTGTCTCTCTGCTTGTATTCACGGCTTTTACTTCAGCGATTATGGCAGGAGGGCTGAAAGAGCCTTTCAGAGTTGCTGATATAGTTGTTGCAGTTGCGTTATGCAGCATGGGAGCAAGGACTTTGACAAACTACGTTGACAGGGATATAGATGCCCTCATGAACAGAACAAAGCATAGACCTCTACCTTCAGGAGCGCTCTCTCCATCTTCAGCGCTTGCATATGGGTTCAGCCTATCCTCTATAGGCCTACTAGCTGCTTTACCTCTTGGCGTAATTTATCCTGCACTGCTTGCACTTGGAATGGTTGACAATATAGTTGTTTATAATGTGCTGACAAAAAGAAAAACGGCATGGAACATAATACTCGGCTCCCCAAGCGGTGGTGTACCTGCTTTTGTTGGCTATCTCAGCATAGCTAAAGCAATAAACATAACTCCATTCTTTCTTGCTGCTATAGTCATACTTTGGACACCAATACATATCTGGAGCCTAGCTATAAGATGCAAAGAAGACTATAGCAGGGCCTCAGTTCCTATGCTACCGGTTGTGCTCGGGGTAAGAAAAGGAATAAGATGCATAGCATCTACAAGCATTCTTTTGGCTTTGTTTACAATACTTTTACCTTTCTTACCAGGTTCTCCTTTCAGCCAAGTTACTTTGTTTGCTTCCCTGGCTCTTAGCATTCCTCTTCTCATCATATCGTTCAAGCTTGTAAAGTCACCTACTGAGAAGAACAGCTGGACTCTTTTCAAATTTACCTCACCTTACCTTGCCATCCTTTTTACAGTTATGGCTCTTGATGTGGCTTTAATTCATTGAACTGTTAGAGAAACTGGTTGCATCTATGCATCTTGTATATCTCCCTAAATTTTCAGCCTGCTGTTTATCCCGAACTATGAGAATAAGTTTTTGTCTCATTGATATATATACATGAGCAGCGTCGATAAAACTAAGTCTGTTTATTCTACCAAACTTTGAAATAGCAATGTAAAAATCCGGTATGCAGATTATTGTATTCATTGACTTTAAAATTTGCTTTACAGACCTGACCAGCCTTTCAGCTTGACTCTTCTTTGTTTTGTCGCTAACCGCTATATCATAGATATTCTGGTATAGCAGATAGGAACCAACATCTAGTATGTTAGTCTCAGATATCATCCTGTTTAATTTTTCCTCAGACAGTATGCTTAGAAGCGTTTGGAATGACTCAGGATGCATTAGGTATTGCCCTTCTTTGCTGCGCGGCATTGTTTGCACCCATTTATGATAGCTTTGTTAAGATGCTCTTTGCATCACTCAACTTTTCTTTTAGCTCCTGCTTCTCCTTTTTTCTAATCTCAGACTTCAGAGCAGCTCTGACTACTTTGCTGACTTTAATCTTGTACTTCTTTATCTTTCTCCTAGTTTCCTTGTCTATTCTGACTGTTATTATTGTCGACACACAAGGCGTATTACAGATGTGTATATAACGTTTTGTAATACATTGGTGAGACAGTTAACTTATTTGACTTTTAGACTATCAGAATAAATTTATAATCATGTTATGCATTGCCATTATTGTTGAGCGACGGTAGAGATCATAGAGAAGAAAATCTGGAGTTGGCTATAGAGATGTCGGACGTAACCTTAAGTATATGCTGGGATTCCCTGAAGCAGCATTATCCTGATGCTGATTATAAGCAGTTAGTCAACATATTCAAGCAGCGAATAAGGGGTAGGAGCAGATTTATGTCAGAGAAAAGCAACAACTGAAATGGAGCATTCTTTGTTTGAATTTTTCCGATTTTGTTAAGAAGGTTTTGATTAAGCTGAATGAACTTGGCATAGAGTATGCCATAACTGGAGCCCTTGCAGTCAGCTATTATGGCAGGCCAAGAACAACTATAGACATAGATGTTATTATTCATGCAAGCCCTGAAGAATTCGAAAAAATAGCTCAGGCTCTTAACCAGATAAAGGTCAGATGCTCTGCTGCCGAATTGAAGAATGCCTGGGAATCAAAATACAGAGTTGCTACATTCAAAAACGATAAAGGCCTTCAGCTGGATATAATCCTAACTCAGGAAAGGATACCGAGAAGAGAAGCAACTATACTTGGTGTAAAAACTTACATTCAGGAGGCAGGGCCTTTACTGCTTGAGAAGTTACGGTTGATGAAAAATACAATCGATGAAGAAAAGAGAATAATCGATAAAATGGATGTTCTTTCGATCCTGAAGAACGTTGAAGAACTTGATGTGGAGGTACTGAAGGATAAGGCAAAAGCGGAAGCTACCTTAGACCTGCTTGAGGAATTACTTGTTGAAGCAGAGTCAGAATAGCAAGCTAAGCGCTTAATTATGCCATTTTATCAGGCTTTAGAGCATGTACACATCCAGAATACTTTGTGATGAGGATTATGGGTTCAAGGTGATGCTGGAGATGGAAAAACATTTCAGAGAAAACGATGAAGAATTCTTTGTAAACATCCTGAAAAAAGAAGATAGCCTTGTACTTAGGCTGCATGCGGTAACAATACTTGCAGAGATAGGGAAGGAAAAGGCTGTGAAAGAGCTTGGAGATGTTCTTTTGAACGACCCAGACCCTCTTGTGAGGCATGAGGCAGCATTCTCTCTAGGTCAGATAGGCTTATCTTCAGCAAACGAGTACCTATGTAAGGCTGCTCTGAATGATAATGACCCAGTTGTCAGGCATGAATCTGCAGCAGCACTTGGTTCCATAGGGAGCAAAGAAGTTAAAGATGTGCTTGAAAAGGTCTCTAGAGACCCTGAGCCAATAGTTAGCAATTCTGCAAAGGCTTCTCTATTCAACATAAAATTCCTCGAGAAATATTTTGTCGGCGCAACTGCAAGAGAAAGAGCTCCGAGACCATAGATTTTCAACGATTCATGAGAATGCATAAGTAGTGATTAATGACATATTAAGGCGTATTGACCAAATGGGAATGTTACAGGTGTGGACATGTAGTAGAGTCTCGTCAACCTCCAGAGGAGTGCCCATCATGCCACTACTCTATGGGTATATGGCTTAGGCATGTAGAAAGAAAAGTGCCAACAGTGGGAGACTATGTTAGAAAAGACTTTCTCAAGCTTGATGCCGGAGAGTCTGTATGGAAGGCTGCTCAGATGATGAAAGAGAAGAATGTTGGAAGCGCAATAGTAATGCTGAAGGGAAGCCCTGTCGGAATAGTTACTGAAAGGGATATTTTGTATAAGGTTGCAGCTGAGGACCTTGTTCCTTCAACCATAACCTTAAGAAAAATAATGTCTTCGCCTGTCATTTATGTCGATTCAAAGACACCTGTTAAGGATGCTTTGAAACTGATGGAGGAGAAAAAGATCAGAAGGCTACTTGTGATGGATGATGGGAAGCCTATAGGAATAGTTTCACAGAGGGCTGTAGTAGGAGATTCTCTAAGAGGGGAGAAAGCTATTCAGGAACTTGACAGACCTGACTGAATCACACCATCTCATGGGAGCCTGATTCCTTGAGCATGCAGGATAAAAGAGATGAGTCACTCGAAGAGGCTCTTAAATGGGCAATACAAAGAATGAAAGACTCAGGCTATCCGATAAGGTCAGATGTCAAGCTGATAATTGACCCTAGACTTCCTTTCATGGGTTATGCTAGAGAAAAAGATGGTGTTCAGTATATAGTTGCTTCAGAATGGGCGCTTGATTCTGAAATGCTTGGAGGCTTTCTCATTCATGAGCTCGCTCATATTTATGCATCTGAGAAAGGAATGCCTTCTCATGACATGGATATAATAGATGAGCTTGTTGATGAATACAAGACAAGGGAAGGATTGAACGAAAGAGAAACAACGTATTTAGTTGATGCATTTAGTCACTTGCAAAACATAATAGTTGATGATATAGTGTTTGAAGTTATGAACGAAAGGGAAAGGAAGATGGCACAGAAGTTCTTCATCAGCTGGATAACAGAAAGACCATCAGGAGACCCTCTTGTAGATGCATCATCCCTCATTAGGAATGCGTTTGCAATCGCGTCTCTTAAGCGTAGGGGCTTGCTGACAGAGGATAGCAGCATAACTACAGCAAACGAAAAATTCCTTTCTCAAATGAAGAGCTCTTCTAGAGCTAGCTTCAATGCAATAGAAAGATTTCTTGAAAATGTAAAAGCGGACAATGATGCAGAAGAATTCAAAAAGATACTGAGAAACTATTTTGAAATGGTAATATCTATAGCTAGGGACAGACCGCAGCTAGAAGACCTTCGCTGACAATCTCCTCAAAACGTTTATTCATTGACCCTGATGATTAGCTCTATGACTGAATCTATGTGCGGCATTCCAAGTTTGGCATATTCATCTTTGGAGATGGTTAAAACCGTCTCTACAGACGGTGCCCTTGGGCTTAAAAGAAGATGCCCTTCTCCTACACCATGCTTGTGTTCAACAGGCATTGATACCTGAGGCAGCTGCAAATCCTGCAGAACAAGGTATATCTCTTCTCCTCTAAATTCTGGAGGAACCATCTGCATTCTTGGGTCTACGTGAGTTACTGCAATAACCTTCATCTTTTTAGTCAGCTCCATACCATTAAAATAGTTTGACAGATATTTATAGATACAATATTTACTGCTAGTTAAGGCAAAATAGTTGAGAGATTGTCAATAGAAAATATTGTTTTGCAAAACATCATAATTTATAAACATGCACTTGCAACCTATCTTGATGTCGAAAGCTGATGAAAAAGAAAATCTGGTAAAATGGCTTAAGCAAGTACCGATCTTCGAAAATCTAGAGGGTAAACAGCTCAAAAAGTTGCAGTCTGCCTTTACAACTAAGAAATTCAAGGAGGGAGAAGTGATTGCAAAGGAGGGAGAGATGAGTGTTGCTTTTTATCTGGTCTCAGATGGTGAAGTGGAAGTCAGAAAGGGTAACAAGACATTAGCAAAACTTGCAAAAGGACAATTCTTTGGTGAAATGACCTTGCTGGATAAATATCCTCGCTCTGCTGATGTAATAGCAAAGACAGATACTACATGCCTTGTCTTGCCTTCTTGGCAGTTCGAGTCTCTTATCATGACACAACCCAAGGTTGCTCTTGAAATTATGAGGGTTCTTGCCAGGCGACTAAGGGAAGTAGAGAAAAACATCATCTGATATAATTCATTTCTCCAGCCCTAACAGGAATGTTTAACTTATTTTCTGGTGGAGGTATCAGACTCTCCAATGAGCTGTCATAAGCACAGTCAGGGTTATATGAAAGATTAAAGTCAATAATTACTTTTTCAACTCCTTGAGGAGCTTCAACCTCAACATACCTTCCCAACTTGTATGTCTCTGAACCGTTAGTCAAATCATTAAAAGGGACGAATACATCTGGGTCTTTGCCACGGAATGATAAGAGAACAAACGTACTAATACCTATAACGAAATGCAACTCTCCAATCATTTCAAGAGGCCTTACATTACCCAAAGTGGTTTCAACATTAAATTCCTTGGGTTTTCTCTTCAATATTGCTCTTATCTTGAAATTGGGGTCTGGTGGAAAATACCTAACGCCAACAAACTTTTTTCTTTCTTCCTTGGGTATAGGAGATTCCGGACTGTATTTTAGGAACCTATCTCTAGCTTCCCTTGCCAATTCCACTTCTTCTAGCCAACTTTCCGGCATCAATCAGCTGTTATGATTGGCATAGATATCATTATCGCTTGTTAGCAAAAAGAGCTACTTTTTGACATGTGGTAACAACCCAAGACAATTTAATCACTTTTTCCTTTTCTAGGCAAAACCCATAACAAAGGTTTTTGTTGAGCGGACACCAAGGTCTCTTATTGAGAAAAGGCATAAATAATTAGTAGGTAGGTAGGTAAGATGCCATGATGCTGCATTGCAAACATTGCCATTACCAGTGGGATTATAAGGGGTCTAGCAGATATTATGCAACTTGCCCAAAGTGCCTGTACAAGGTTAAGGTTAAAACATCAGGAAAAAAGTGAACGTTTTTCCTGAAAAGACTGGTATGCTTACATATAGGCTTATTCTTATCTCTTAAGATGAAAGCCAGAATCATTCTTCACGGAGGAGCTGGCGACTGGAAGATAGATGATTCTAGAAGAAAAAAGGTAGAAAGCTGCATGAAGAAGGCTGTAGAGGAAGGGTTAAGAGCCATCAAGAAAGGTAGTGCTGCAGATGGACTTCTAGCTTCGATTTCTTTTATGGAAGATTCAGCTTTGTTTAACGCAGGTAAAGGTGCATACCCAAATATCGAGAACGATATCGAGTTCGATGCTGGTCTGATGGATGGAAAGACGCTTAAGGTTGGGGCAATAGCTGCTGCAAAAAATATCAGCAACCCTATAGCTCTGGCATACAGGATAATGACAGAAACAGACCATTGCCTCATAGCTGGAGAGGGGGCTGAAAGAATTGCAAAGGCTTTCAATCTGTGGAAAAAAGCAGAGCCAGACGAATATGCTTCAGAG
>Ga0080006_1261277_pt1 | contig 74194 bp, 64 predicted proteins | sample RS3BMetagenome_FD_69209 | JGI IMG/M metagenome (GOLD analysis project Ga0080006, IMG submission 69209) | Ferric oxide microbial mat and aquatic microbial communities from Rainbow Spring, Yellowstone National Park, USA - RS3B (SPADES... ... | reverse complement strand
CGCGCCCCAGGCGAAACGTCTCCATCTGTTGTCCAAACGCCTCGCAGTTTTTTGGACCGGCCATCGACTACTGCTTCCACCTTTTTCTCATATGGTTCGACTTTAAGTGATTGTCCAACAAAGTTCCCTCTTGTCAGCTCTGGAGGTCTCGTCTCCAGCACCGCACATTTCCTTATATTGATCGCGGCGATAAAGTCTCGATTCAAAAACTCCATACGTTTCTTGCCATCAATGGTTGTGCTAACCAATACGAGTAGCCCTCGAACTTTCGCCATCCTTTCCATTTCCTCTTCCGTCAGCGGTCCGTGCTTTGCTATATCTTCAGGGCTCCTCTAGCGCCTTTCCATCTCGACCCTTTGAAGTGTACACCCCAGTTCATGGTGTGTAAACGTCGTTCGGAACTCATCTACAGGTATCGTAACAAAACGCCTTGTGCACTCCTTGTGCACCCTCGTCGTTGGAGCTGGTGTACACCCTTTTTGTGTCTTCCAGCGCCCTGCTCCGTACGCTACTACGAGCCTTTGAATTTCATTCTCCTTCAAGGCGCTCAACTGATTGCAAAAATTCGCGAACGCGCGCTGCCTCCCACCGTATAGATTCATTCGCAGACGAGCCCACCGGGGCTTGGTATACTCGTCGCACAGCGCATCCCGATGCGCAATGCGAAATTCCATGAATTTTCGAAAAGCTTCAAAGTCCGCTCCGCGGCTCGTCACCTCGCTCAAAGCTTCCAGGTGCTCTTTCACTCCTGCGTTCCAAGTCTCGATTTTCTTCCTCGCATTCATTATACCGGATTCTCGATCGTATCACGCTCTCGAGAATCTCAACAGACGCATGTCTTTCTGACGCAAGTTACCGTCAGCACCATCTTCCGCACGCTTGGGAGCAGCGATGGCTATGATATTCGTATTCCCAGGGTCCGCGCCAACGACAAAGTCGTTATCCTGGACTTTCTGCGTCTCAATACCCGCCTCCTTCTTTTCTTCATGCTTCGTCGCGTCAACCGTAAAGTCGTTATCCTGCACTTCCTGCGTCGCAGCACCAGCCTCCTCCTTTTCTGCATCCTTCGTGACGGGTGCAGCCGGGGACGGAACTGGACCATCTGTCTTCAAGCGCCGATAGTGTACACATATATATGGATACTCCATCGGTTTCGATCACACCAGTGAATACCTTTTGTTTGCTGACTTTGAGACGTTTGAAATTGAAGATGTTCTTCCAATACGTCTCCCGGTTTTCGCCGGTAAACTCCTCCCTGCTAACATTGAACTCTGGACTGATCTCCCTCATGATGCCACGAAGGATTCTGGAATCGATTGTCACAAAATATGACTTGATGTTGGACAACGGATCGACGTTGAAGCGCTTCTCCAGCAGCACAGCCTTCCGTCTGTCTATCTGTCTGTCTGTCTCTTCTTTTTTTCTTCACTTTGCTCCATCTCCGCCTTGCGTTCGAGTTCTCGGTTCAGGAATACGAAATAGCACAGGATGAGGGGAGAGCATCATTCCTCATCTTTTTTCACATCTGATACCTTTTCTGCTGGGTTGACAAGCCCCAAGACTTCACGATGCTCTTGAATAGCTGCACCGATCACAAAAGCTTCATTCTTTCCCCTGCGTGATGTCTTCTCTTTGACGAATTCGGTCTCCTGTTCACTCGTACTATCGTTCGTGATGCCGTCGATGATGGCCCGTATCCCTCTGCGAGAGAGGCCCTGGTACAGCGCAGAGATGGCGCGTATCATGAAACGTTGGAGGTTCATGGTCGTACTGTTCTTCAGATTCGTGAGGTACTTCATCGCTTCGTAGGTGTACATACCCTAGTCACCCTTGCATCGAACACCGTTGAAGCGGTACTCGGAATGATTTTCATGGAGGGCATGCACCAGTTCATTTCTCCTCGGCGCTTCCCCTGTGCCAAGCGTCAGGTGACGAATAAAGGTCTTGTTGAAAAATTCCTCTGGAATATCGACTGTTTCCATATGCGGCACGTTGTCGTACATCTCCTTCAGCAAATGCATGAGTCCTAAAGAAGCCTAATGTTCCCTCCTGGAGTACGACGCGACAAGGATTCTGACAGCCTCTTGTGATTTTTGCTTGTACGAATCCTTGAAATGTCCCAGAAGACAGGCTTTCACTCAAATCTCGCGGTGTTGTCGTCTTTCTAGTTGCTTTTGACGCCTGGCTTCCTGCTTGTGCTTCTTCGCCTTCTCTTGTTCCCCTGGGATCGGTATTGTTTTCCGTTTTCTTCGCCGAACCCGGCGAAGATGGCCCTCCAGGATCCCCGACCTGCATGTCGATAGCTTTCCATTGGCTTGTTTATTTTTGAAATAGAACACACTTCTTCATGCCCCCAGGTAAGAAGCTTCCCTCAGGGTGAATCACTTGCGGAAGAGAGACGACATGTGCCCCGGTGTGTCACCGTGTGCTGAACGCATCAGCGATTCACCCAATGCAGAGATCATTCCTTTCTACGATAGAAAACGCTCCTTCGATGCGGTTTAACCACGGGGAATAAGGGCGAATGTAAATCAGCTCTATTCCCCGAAAGCATCGGCAAAACCGCGAACGCAAGGTGACTGATGAAATACCGCGTTGTCCATTAGGAAAACGTCGCCAGACGCCAGGGAAACGTCGACAATGGTTCGACGAAATGGGTGCTGTTCGATGAGCCTTCTCTACGATCGAAACTGAGGCCGCCGATGAATCCGTCCCGCCAGAACAGATGATGTCATCGTTCTTTTTGAGTTCGATCGTACATTCAATAGGCTACCTGCTATGCGAATATCCATATACGCTCCGACCTTTTCGTCCGAAGCAAGCACCATCAACTGAGAAAATAAACCGACGTTTCTGTGCTTTATGCCAATCGCGAGCTTCCAGGAACGCTATCATTGCAATTTCAGTGGCAGATGGCCATGCTTGAACGATGACTCTGTTTTTCCTACTGTCTCTCAGTGTTTTCATGACCTTACGCACAAGCTGTTGAGAAACAGGGATGCCCGTCGTGGCTACCGTCATCGATTTTTGCTCTCCGTAAGATGATGAACTGTTCGTTTTCTACCACTGACCGCAAACTGTCTTTAAGGAATATCAGTTTTCACGCGGACCGCGTACGCTACATTCTTTCCGTGTTCCTCAACCATATGCGTACTGAGCTATGACTGACCTGAACGATGAATGCAGTCCTCCATGGGCACTTCACTAAAGAATATACATCCTACAGGCAACCCATCCCAGCTCCATAAGATACTTTGCATCGTGATTTCGATCTCTTGCGCTACCCTGAGAAAAAACAGTGGATTGCACGCAGCACGCTCGGAACAGAATCCAGTTGAAAGCTCCCGAGCGGCGAACATCTTGACGTTATTCGATACCCTCTTACTCGTTGATTGTTTTGGGTTTCCGGGGAAACTTTTCTTTCTTGAACACAAACCATGACAGAGAGTGTAACCAACAGTGTACATGGAGAGGCTGCCTCCCGACCTCCTCGAGATTCGAGTGAGTTGTCCTCCATCGAGGCGGCGTGGGAGAAAGCGCTGATGCCTCCGTTTGTCACCAAGTTGCGGGCTATGGTCGATGATCCGGCTACCGACGACCTCATCTCCTGGAGGGACGATGGGCTTTCGTTTCAAGTTCATTTACCCAGTGAGTTCGCCCGGACGGTTCTGCCGCGTTACTTCAAGCACAGTAACTTTACCAGTTTCGCTCGACAACTGAACCAATACGGCTTTCGCAAGCTGGACAGCGATCACTTTGTGTTTGGGAACCGGTACTTTGTGCGAGATCATCCAGAGTGGCTCTCCAAAGTGACGCGTCGACGACCATCAAGAACGCTGGTGCGGAAAGAGTCGAGCCCGCCACACACCGCAGCACTTGAGATCGGCAACTACGGGTTCGGGCCGGATAGCTCCGTCAGTGCTCCGGACGTAGAGCTGCTCCGCCGCGACAAGAAGCTGCTTCTGCAGGAGCTGCTGGCTTCGCGGCATCGCCAAATAGAACTCGAGCGCAAACTCCGATACAGTGAGCAACGCATTCAACAGCTAGAGAGCAGCGTCGAACAGATGAAGCAATTCATTTACCAGTCGTTCCAGTTGCTGCTGCAACAACACGGGATCAAATTGGATGAACGGAAACGCAAGCGGTTGATGAACGTGCCCACCGAGCCGGTGGCAGGCACAGCGGGTCGCTCAATAGGCAGCATTGAGTATAAGGGGGATACCGGGGAGCTCATGACCGACAGCGTGGTGGAGTCGTACCCGCCGTCCTCGCCGCCGCTGCAGGGCCAGCAACCGCAATCGCTGACGCCCACATCCCAGTCGCTGGTGCTACGGAACGCTCACCCCGAATCGATTGAGCTCATTCGCAACCTCATGGCGCAGCTCCAGATGGCCAATATGGCCCTGAGGAACACCGCGAACCCGACGGTTGCAGTGGTCTCCACCTCAAGCGACGCGGAGCGTGACACCGGCCTGCCGAGCGGCGAAGCACCGGCTTGGGATGAGTCGAGCAACACCGCAGTCAATCGGCAGCTTCAACCTGATGGACCGCCAGCGATGCCGACGGACATTGCCGACTCGCGTCCGAAAGGCCCCTCCATCCTTTTACTCGATGATGAGAACGAGCCCAATCCAGGCATGGATACAGAGGCGGCAACAGAAAGCATGCATCCAGGAGCGGGTGCTCCCGAGGAAGACTTCGACCTCTCGCAGTACGTTAATGTGGAAGATCTTCTCGACGTGGCAGGTACCGAGTCCATGACACTGCCTCCCGGCCAAGATGCTGACATGCTCGCCGAAGAGGTTCGACGTCTACTTGAAGATACACCAGAGCAAGACTAAGTTGCCGAATCTGGTGAGATAACAGGTACGATCGGTTGCGCATAACGAAAACGCGGTCAGAAGCGTTACGTGACCTTCGTGACCTGGCAACACCGCTGCAGCGCTCGAAAGCGTTGCATGGCCAAGGGAGCGCGGATGCTAGCGATCTTGGGGTTTTGTGCAGCGGTCTCAGCGTATGAGCCAAATCGCATGTACAGTGAGCGCAGAGACGAGGGAATTGATTTCTTTAGCTCAACGAATTCGGCTGGAGCATATCGTCAATTTTCAAAATCATCTTACATAGCTGCGTCGCAAGCTGGAATTGTTGCTTCTTGCTCTCCAGTGTTTCGTAAACGTTCTGCTCACGCATATCCATCGTGCCGATTCCGAGACAATCGATGCCGTAATACGGTTTGCGCTCAGCGATTTGACGGGCGCGAACACTCGACAGAGTCTCAATGGGCGACAGACCGCTGTTCTCAGCGAGGGCAATAGGGATCGAGTCCAGTGCCTCGGCAAAGGCTCGCATCGCGTACTGCTCGGGTCCGAGGCAACAATCCGCCGCCTCGGCTACGGCGATAGCGCCAGCAATCTCAGACGCACCACCGCCGCACACAACCCGCTGATCCCGAATGAGGTTGCGTACAACGCAGAGCGCATCATGCAGGCTGCGTTTGGTCTCCTCGAGCACCATTTTATTGCCACCGCGCACCAAAATGGTGACTGCGCGGGTGCTACGGCACCCTTCGATGACAATGACCTTGTCATGTGTCGTCCCGAAATGTAACTCACGGACGGATGCAGCGTGGCCGAGCTTCTCAGGAGTGATCTCCTCGAAGCGCGGAATGATGCGGCCGCCTGTGGCCATCGCGATGAGCTCGATCTCGACACCGCCGACCCAGCGAACTGCACAGATACCATTCTGGTACAAGAGCGAATTGGCTTCATCGTCGAAACCCCACTGACATATAACCAGGTTTGCACCGCTGTCTCTGACTCGTTTAACCATGTTCGTGAAGTATTCTTGTTCAGCATGCTGCAGCTCGCGATACTGCTCGACGCTGCTTATCTCGAGGCGGTGCTTCGTCTTCGGCTTGGGAGGTTCAAAGGGAGTCGTCAGGATGCAGATTTTGGCATCGGTTATTTGTTTGGGCATCTGCGGGTGCGACATGTCCTTGTCGATGACAATGCCGTCGACAAAAATCGTGTCCTCGAGGCGCCCGCCCACTTTGCCTTCGATTTTGATCAAGTCCAAGTTCACGTCGCGTCGCTCGAGATCCGCAACTGCAAGCACCGCTTGCACACACACGTGCGCCAGTGCCTCACTATGACGCTTGACGACCTTGGAGTTGAGCGCAGTTACTGCCGCCCGCACCAGTTGTGACGTGTCCGCCTTGGTGTGCTCCATAACTTGGGCGATCTTTTCCAGATGATCCACAGCAATCGCGCACGCACGATCGAAGCCGTCACTTATTCTTGACGGGTGCATGCCTCGGTCCAGGAGCTGTTGCGCTTGCTCGAGCAGGGCCCCTGCTAGCACGACGACGCCAGTGGTGCCGTCACCGATCTCATCGTCTTGTGCGCTTGCCAGATCAACCATAAGTTTCGCAACTTCATTGCTCACGTTCATTTCTTTCAGAATTGTTGCACCGTCGTTTGTAACGGTAACGTCACCGTCGGCGGAAACCAGCAGCTTATCCATGCCGTTCGGACCCAGCGAGCTTCGCAGGGTGCGCGATACGGCCGTCGCTGCGGCAACGTTCGCCCGAATCGCCTCTAAGCCCTTCGTCCGGACCTTTCTGTCTTGATCCTTGAAAATAATAAACGGTCTACCATACTCATCAAAAACGAGCGACATGCCCCACAAAGTGCGGTAACGTACGTTTACCACGAGCGGCAGCGGCAACAGGAGCAGAGGCCGCGCTTGCTGAAGGCGCTTGGAAGCTAGCCGATGCCGCAGACACGCCCACGTCGGCGGCCTGCGGTGCCGGATCTTCGCGGCGGCGCGTGCGATAGACTGAGGCGATGCTCGTCGCTAGACGCTGTGGGTCTATGCGGCAGTGCTGCGTGCGCTGACGCTCGACACTGTCTCATTTCACGATTGATATTTTTCGCATCATATCTGTAGTTTGCACTGGAACGATTCATGTGCTGGTAATGTTCGAGGCGCGGTAGTTCTGCAGCATATCGGTGCCAGTAGACTGGGTCTTGGCAGTACCCAGTTGCTTCTTCATGCAGCTCTGTCCCGTGGTCTATCCCGGTCTCATTCACTGAGGCACTCTCCGTCCTCAGCGCTTCCTTATGAACGATTGGTGTGAGCCCCAGGCACTTTTTTGATGGGTCCAGTCTCGATCGAATGTAGCGCCAGGTCTCATCTTCGTTGGTGCTCTCTAGCATAGATTCCGTCAGGGAGGCGATTTTGCGGTTTCGATCCTCTCGTTTGTCTTCTCTGGAACGTTTTTTCGTTCTTTCGATAGCTTCCTCATGTTGCGCCTGTAGCGCCGGTAGCGCTGCCTTCGCTTCCTTGTCTCCGGCGTTGGCGCGTACGGCGGTGCGGTTGACGATCTTATAGAGTCAGTGGCATTCATCAATCCGAGTTTTGGTAAGTCGTTTGAGGTACTGCGGCTTGCTACTGTTGCGTTCTGGTGCAAGCAGTCCCAGTTCTCTGGCAATCTTCTGATTCCCATCTACAAACTCGAGTGCCAATTGGTCTAAAGATTTGCATGCACGGCTTTTCGGATCGTCAGCGCTGTGAGTAGGTGACTCGGTTTGGCGACGGCTCTCTTGAGTTCCCGCTGGGGTGCCCTTTCGGGAAATGACTTGTGATGGGCTCGTTCAGGAGTTCTTTTTTCTATTCTTCTGTCTTTTCTTGTTGGTCTTCTTCTTCTTCGGGCTCTTTCCTGAGCTGCTTTCTCTGGTTATTTTGCATCTAGGTGGATCATGAGGACTTTTTGCCTCCTTCTCCGTATCTGGTTGGGTCTCTTTTCCTAACGCAGAGTCCTCCACTTGTATAAGTTCCTCTTTACTCTACTGGTAATTCGATATTTCGTAGCTCAATTCCGAGGCTATCCCGCAAATATTCCATGATGCGAAACCTATAGAGTCGTAGCGCACAAGGGAATAGGAGTAACGCTGCGGTGCTCCAGAGATACGTTGTCGATTTAGATGTACCCTCGACGGGGTGTGTGAACGCACATGCCACCAGCGCCTCCCGCATTCCAGTCGTTCATTGAGTGCTTGGCGCAGCGCTAGCATAGAATCAGAGGTACATTAGTCAAGGTCGATTCGAATGCGACCTTTATCTTGCCGGACGCGTGAAGCTCCCCTCAATCACTGGGAACAGTCTGCAAACCACCTTTTCAGCGGCTTCGCATCCGCTCCCCAAACACATAGGCGGGCAAGTCGTTTGTTCCAGCATCGATCGCGAACATACTGCCAGCCGTCTTCCAAAGCATCCGCCGAGATTGTTTCCAAAGTTGAGGTAGGTACCCAAGGTAGAGGGTTAAACTGAGCCCGAATTCAAAGATTGATCCAGTATTTGTGCCCGAACCTACAGCGTTGTTTCGGGAGGGGCGGATGACTGCTCAGAACTCTCGTCCATATTTTCTGGTGCTACTGCCTCCGCGCCTCCGTGCATTGCGGTCAAGGACCTTGTCGTGGGCTTCCTTCCTATCGCCCGAACACCCCGCGTTAACCCATTTTTAGAGCTTCTCCGGAAAAACTAGACCTCTTAGGCGGGCGTGGTGTGTGCGGCTTCAAGATAGTTGTTCTGTGATAAATGGTTTGTGACTGGTTTGTTTTCTTTCAATGTTTTTTCCAGCGACCCTCCGTGTCTTTCGGCTGTTGTCAATTCCGTTCGAAATCAGTGCCGTGGAACAAAGAGCAGAGACAAACGAGTCATTGCCAACGAGATGACAGTTTCTCTCCCCAACTACGATAAACGGTAAAAGAGGGAAAAGGTTTTCATACTGTGGAACGTTTACCTTATTGGCGGAAGGTACTGCGCGCCGGACAAGTCTGGTAGGCTAATTCGTCGTACTCTCCCCCGTTGGCGAGTGCTTTAGCGAGACCTGAGCAACTCGTCCGAAACGCAGGTTATTTTGGGGCTCGGAGCGGGTATGCTGCGTGTCTGGGCATCGCCCTGGTCGCAGTGGACTCCTAGTACGTCGCTTCCCGCTGCCGCAGGTACAAGGTCTGTCTGCGCAGCATGCAGGCTCTCAGAATGATCACGTACTCCGACCCCTTGTTGAATGAATCACGCCTCGTTAAGACACCCTCAGTGATGCGACAAAGGCGTTCTGCCTCCGTGATGGATCTGCACAAGCGGCATAGCTGCGATTGCGGGTGCAGCAAGGCAGGCACCTTACGAACGATTGAACGTACGAAACGACCATTACATCCTAGAGGAAGTATACGTAACGGAGCTTGGAGATAGGGTGCATCATGATGGACGCCTTTTCGATTACGAACACCCACCCGGAAATCAGGTATCCATGGTCAATGTAAACGTTTTGTCATCGAAATAAAGTAGCGGTGGCTGGCTGGCTGGCTGGCTGGCTGGCTGGGCAGGTAAACCGCACACGCGCGATCACGTTCAATTGGCGCATCATCGCCGGCTGCAGGCCAGCCGGTCAGTGGGGATGCTTGCACCGCGGCAACGTTACTGATGTCCGGTATGTTCGATTCTGGGCGGTTATACGACCGCCCGTCTGCATGGTGTGCGCGCTAGAACATGCGCAAGCGCTGTACTTGTGGGACGTTATCGCGTCCTCCAAGCGTACCGCGTCTACCTGGCAAGAGGTCTAGCACCAAACCGGGTGAGAAAGTGTCTTTTCGGAAGCGAGCCGATCTAGCGATCTATCCATAGACCAAAGCTTCTGCCCCAAGTTCTGGCACTGAACGATTTTGTTTGAAAGCAAGCACCACGCTTTTTTGATGGATCAAGCAGCACGTGAGAAGGCAATTTACCTCGCCAAGCTCGCGGAACAAGCCGAGCGTTACGATGAGATGGTTGAGCAGATGAGGCAGGTTGCTCTGCAGACGAACGCGAACACTCCGGAGCTTACGGTAGAGGAACGAAACCTTCTCTCAGTCGCTTACAAGAACGTTATTGGGGCCCGGCGAGCGTCGTGGCGCATCATCTCCTCGATCGAACAGAAAGAAGAAGCAAAGGGGAACACCGAGCACGTTGCAATCAATAGGGAATACCGTATGAAGATCGAGGCGGAACTTGCGGAAATATGCAAAGAAATATTGGAAATCTTGAAGAATAATTTGATTCCGAGCGCCAAGACGGGTGAATCGAAAGTGTTCTACCTGAAAATGGAGGGAGATTACCATCGTTACCTCGCAGAGTTCAGCTCAGAGCAGGATCGCAAGATTTCTGCGGAGAAGAGCCTGGAGGCGTACCGGGCCGCCACGGATATCGCGATGACGGAGCTGGCCCCGACGCACCCGATTCGCCTGGGCCTTGCACTCAATTTCTCGGTGTTTTATTACGAAATCTTGAACTCTCCGGATCGCGCCTGCAAACTAGCAAAGGACGCTTTCGACGAGGCCATTTCGGAGCTGGATACACTGAGCGAAGAGTCTTACAAGGATAGCACTCTGATCATGCAGCTCTTGCGCGACAATTTGACCCTTTGGACTTCGGATATCGGCGGCGATGAGGAAGAGGCTCGTGGAAATGAGGGTGACGGTGAAGGGGAAGCAAAGGCGTAACCGCATGTCTTGTGTGCAAGCGCCTTGCTCGAACCCGCCTGCCCACGGAGGGCGACGAACGCATGCTGGAAAGCTTGGTTCCTCCGCGGCGGAGTGCCCGGCGCCGGCCAGATTCTCGATGCTACGCATCAGCAGAGCCTTCAAATGACACCATTTTTTCTAAAGCCATTCCCATGACGTCCGCAGTGGATTGTGGTCTCTCTTCGTGTTGTGCGCGCAAGTCATGCGCTCTGGACGCGCATCGATCCGGTGTGCTGCACGCAAAGGGCAGCACGAGCCCTTGGTGCTTCCTGAGTTCTGTTTGCGTGCAGGTACCAGCGTCTGCCTGGCGCACGAACTTGTGTCGCAGCCGCCGCACCCGCCGCACCCGCACACCGTTTTGAACACAGCGGCATGCGTCGGAAGCGATCCCCGCGCGTCCGCTGCTGCTGAGTGTGTGCGCGTCTGTGGAGAAATGTCATGCCTACCCGGCGTTATGTTGTCTCTGGGATTGTGTCGCTACCGCCGTAAAATCCCTTAATGTAGCGCGCGACGTGAATGCTCACAGCGTTTACCCTGTGCGCATGTACATGCTCGCATGTGCGACCACTGGGGCTGGAAACACAGCTCAGACGGATTTCGGAACGCTGCGCAGTAGAGCATCGACCAGTTTGGAAACTCAAGGACGCCACCGTATTGCACTGCTGGACTTGTGAAACGCAATGAAATCCGGATGCTCGTAAATCAAAACACTGAAATCTATGACTTGGACCCGCTGTAGCACGTACGTGCTTCCTCGGGAAGCAGGTGTCGCAGCGAGCGTGGGTGTTTTTCATCGATAGCCAGATGAGCTGTTCGCAATGATCACACATTCCAGCATAGCGTCACGGTGCACGAACTGCGCGCACTAGCATCCAAGCGTGCACCAGTGGCACCCACGTCCCGAGGCTGCGTCCAGAACACCAACCGCGAATTCCGGAAAGCAAAGCGTCAACACGTTCGGAGCACCATGGAGCTCTCATCTGGCGAGTTTTCGGGTGCCATGCTCGTAGACAGCAGTGGGCAGCATTCCATTTGACCTCGAAAGCGTCTACTGCCTGCCAGTATCGCTGGTGTTGCGAAAGATATTTTGCGCGTCATCGCAACTGACGGAGCTAGCGCCGTCCGAAGACAAACCGCTGTATTGTTTGCAGCAAAATACCAAGTGGTGCATAGGTTTCGTGGGCAACGCGTTCCTAGTCGAAACTGTAGGGTCTTGTTCTCCGCAGCACGGTTCCGCGCTCACGATGAACTGTGACGCGCTGCACGCGGCTTGGTGGACGCTGACCTCATGCTCGTTGAACGCGTACTCCTATGAGATAGGCGTGCGATATGCGAGAGATGCAGGCCAGCTTATCAGCTTCGTCCAAATGCTGGGCGTTGCACTACTCACGACGCCGCAGGCGGCTCGTGAGCTCCGCACCCACTGGCGTCAGCAGCAGAGGTACCGCCTGCACAGCCCTCGCACGTGGGCGCTCTTCATGGGTTATTTTCTCACTTTCTATGGAACGGCGTTCCTTATAAACCTCTCTGTTGGGCTGGGCGTATCTATCCAGCTCGTGCACGTCTCCCGTGCCGGCACGCTAGTTGCGACGTTGATTCTATCCGTGATTTTCCAGCGAAAACGCTACACCGCAGTGCAGTATATTTGCGTGCTTCTCGTGTCCGCTGGGCTGGTGTGGGCGGCTCTTGCCCTGCAGGCAACCGGGACACTGAGTCAGTCGAGGCGGGATGCACTCAGGGCATCGGCTTCCCTCTGGGTAGGTATCTTTCTGCTTGTGGTGAACTGCTTCCTTTCACCCGTCATGGGGATACTACAACAGCTTTTGATTGCCCCGAGACCTGGTGCTACTGGCGATACTCTTACCAGGTCAGAGCTGCTATGCATGCAGCACTGGGTGGCTGTGCTGCTTTTTCTAATACAGGCGCAGGAGATGGAGCAGGCATCCCTCGTGAAAAACATGAAACTTCTCTGGCGTGCACCAGTGCCGCTATCCGGTGCTGGCGGCGGAACTCCTGGTGAGCTGCTTCTCATGGTGAACACCATGACACAGTATTTATGTATGCGAAGTGTGATCCAGATGCAGGTCACCAGCCGTAGCATCCTCTATGTTCAGCTTGTAACCGCGCTCCGGAAACTAGCGAACTTTTTGCTAAGCGCGCAGCTTTTCGGTACGAAGATGCACGGCTTCCAATGGATGTCCTTGCTGCTCGTCTTTGGAGGAACGCTGGGCTATGCGCTCTCGCAAGACGATTCCCCGGATGTGCAAAGAAGCCATAAGATACCGAGAAAGAATCTCGCTTTATGAAGATCGACATCCAAGTGCAAAGCGAAACACCGTGTTCGACTAACGAGCAATGATGCGAACCGGTCATGCGATCGCGAGGAGGAAGCTCGTTTGACGTACATCGACATCCGAGTGGACCTCTAAGCACCGTATTTGGTCAACGGGCATCAGCATCTATCGGTGCGTGAGTGTACCTGGTCCATGCGATCAGGCACTGCTCCAAAAGCGCTCGAGGCGTATCACTCGGAGCGCGTACCCAGTGATGAGCACCGTTGCGAAACTTTTCCATCCACGAAGCGAGCGTCGCGATGATGCTTTGGCGATAGAGCGCAGGGCGCTCGCTGATCGCGGCGCAGAGGCAATGTACCATGGCGAGAACGGCCTCAAAGATCGTTCTCGCAAGCGGTGGCTCAGCTGTAGCCATCCAGAGCTGAACAACGAGAAAGACCGCATCGCCCTTTTGCAGGCGCGCCGGATTCATTTCATGGAGTGTGAAAGGAATGGCTTGCTCTGGCCGAAGACCTCGATCTCTGATCTGGTGCAGTACCATATCAGCACCCCGGAGCTCACGCTCTGCACCTGCATGGCATACGTAATAGAGGAGTTCGATGACAGCTCGACATCGTGGCTGATGGCGATGCGGATCGAAGACGATTCGTGCCGTTGGCCGCGGTGCGGCGATCCCGATGCAGTGACGATGTTCCGCGGCGCTGTCTGAGGAGAATGTACCGAGACAACGAGGTTTGCCATACGCGCTACGAATGAAGCCGAGAATGGACTCAGGGCTGATCTGGTATTTGAGAGCGGCCAGGCCGAGCATGGTCAGGGTATAAGTTCTCGCCGGAGCGCTCATTTGGATGCAACCCGCGTTCTCCAACAGCCGGACAAGGGCCCGCGCATGGGCATCGGGACCGCGTCTAGAGGCCTGCTCCGTACGTTGCCCTCTATGCATCAGGGCGGCGTGAAGCGTGTATCGCATCCACTCTGCTGCTGCTGCTTCGTCGACCAGTGGTGTTCCACAGCAGTTCATTTCGCGGAGCAAGCGAAAGCTCAAGCCTTGGCTAGCCGTCCTGGCGACGTGCTGTATCCACCAGGCTGAGGTGCCTACCTCATGTTCAGCGGCGCGTTCACCTACCGGGAGGTTATCCCCGGTGAAGAGCCTTCCGGTCGCATGCAAGTAGACCCAGGGGGCGCTTCTTTGGCTCGTGAAAACCATCAAGCGATGCAGAGCTTGACACGTAACGTGCATGATTGCAGCCTGCGAGTGCCGCGTTCTGTCGAGGACGCCAGTCGGCTCGACAGCGACACGAAAGATGCAGCGGGAGAGCGCCCGCAGCACTGACGCTTGGAAAGATTTTGGCTCGCCATGGTACCCCGACCAGTGCGTGGTCTTGAGCACCACAACAACCGCATGCTTAGACCGGTGCATTTCATCCAGAATTCGTGTTACGTATTCGATTGTAGCGAATGGTTGGACCGCATGCGCCGTATCCGCACACTGCATCGTTGTTGGCGGCGATTTCCGCGCACCTCGGCCGGCGCTCGCTGCAACATCGGGGCCTTCAGGTTTGTCGTTGCGGCCGCGTACGCTCCGAATAGCCATTGCGGCGATGCGGAGTGCGCCACTGCGGAACAGCTCTTGCAGAAGCACACGATCGCTGTGAGCTGCGGGTTTCGACGCGCTGGACCATGCGCTGCTTTCCTCGTCGCCAGCATCTGGCTCCAGCGTACCAATACCGAGGAGAGCTCGTCGCTGTGCTTCGGTGTTGCGCAGGAGCGACCCCAGCGTCTCCAGTTTAATGCGAGAGTCTTCAGGGACGTTACTGAGAATCAGAGACGGCACTGGAGCAGTGCATGCTGCGCCCTGAGGTGCGAGCCTACTCGCCAGAGCGGCAAGGGTGCGCTCTGTGGATCGTTTGGTTGGGCACAAGACGAGCGCCTGCTCCTTCCCATCAAACACGCCTGTGTGCGCCTCCAGCACCTCGTAAAGGTATTCTCGTCGCTGGTCGATCACATGATCGAGCTGGTGCTCCACCGGGACCGCAAATGGTATGATCGTGTAGGGCCACTGATGGGCACCACGCTCCAAAGCGGCGCTCGGTTCCGGGGTCGGTGTCTGTGGAATAATGTGACGCACCGATGAACATCGCAACCACTGAGCGAGCAATGGGACTAGTTCTGTTTGAGCTCGCGCTGAACTAGGACCGGCCATCTGTGCGAAAACACGCAGCTTCCCTGGATGATAGAACAACAATCTGGTGATCGCATCTGCGAACTCCACTGTTTCGGAGAGGTTTCGGGCAGAGGCACCAGCCGCGCAATGCTCAGAGCTGTCTCCGTGCAAGCCAAGCACAAGGTGGACACCATCAACGAGCAGCAAGCTCGTATGAGCGATGAGCGGCGTGCTCAGTCCCTCAGGCGTAACAATGGTCAGTTCTGGATGCTGCGCTTCGCGTGCGTCGATCTCTGCAATGAGGGATTGCCAATACGCCGCTCGGTTGACATTCGGTACCAGCAGTAACTTGCGTCCTGGTTCATCTTTGCTCTTCGTTGCCGCTGCATAGAAGTAAAACCCCGCGATATCTTCGAGGGATGTCGCATAGGTAACGAGGAACATATTGGACTCTTGCTGCACATCACTGGCCCAGATGTTGCGCAGGCCTCGCGGTCGCGCAACAGAAACTTCCTCGCGTCTGTTGCCGTCATCATGAGGAGCAGCTTCAACCCATGGACGCAGAAGCAGCGCCCTGTAGTCGTTCATCTCACGACTAACAGGTCGTCGAGCAGCTGCAGTGCCACTCGCTGGATCCAAACGGATCCTATCGCCCTGAATCAGCGGCTATTGTGGACGGAAGTGAGCGAGTCGATGCCTTCGATTTTAGAAGGATGCTTATGAATCCAGTAACAGTGCTCCTTACAACAAGAGCGTCGTAAAGACTGAGAAAATCCCGCCAAATAATGCTCCAGAATTTTTTCTCGCATGCATGAACCGCTTTCGATGCATGCTGCTGCACGCATTCGTGATGCATGCTGCATACGTCAAGGTACACGTGTCCGGGGCATGTTCAGGGGGCGCTGATGCCAGACGCGGACACGCATGGTTCATCGCGAAGCGCTGCATCTGAGCGGCGAATGCATCCTCGCAGTTCATATCAAAGGTGTCGTTGTTCATATTTCGTGGCGCTTTCGAGTAAAGCGTGCACAGCTGGGCAGCGGGGCGGAAGCCGCATTCACGGCGGCAGGGCAAAGGTTCCTTTCGGCACGGTCCGCGGTGACCTCTTTTTTTGGACGGGTCGTCTGCCCAAGCCTTGCCCTGGCGCCGACAAGATGCTCTGTATCCTGCTCGGTTCCGCTCGCGCATGTATCATCTGCGGAACCGTACTGCCCCGGTGCCTTCTAAAAGCGATTATACCTTTGGTTACCAGCAACCGTTTCCAGCAGATCTGGACTGCAAACGGGTTTCAGTAATTCAGGCTGGACATCGCCGTGCAGCGGCAATCCCTCGCCTGAATGCGAAACGCGAATGCGTCCAGCGGCGGCCTGCCCGACTAGCCACGTGTCGTGCGTTGGCGCAGCGCGCGATGTGCCGGTGCGTCGCAGGCTGCGCCCCAGCGCACCAGCACTGATCAGGGGCACGTGCAGCGCGCCCCATTCCATGTACCGAACGGCTGTACCGCATCGGATGTATACGCAGGAACATCCAATCATGGAACATCACAGTCGTTCCGGACATTTATTGAGGGCGGTCTCCAACTATTCACTAGATACGAAACCCGTCGGTCCGTTGCCCAGAGCTGTGCGATGAGCTGGGACGGGTTTAAGCGACGCTCGCGCCGGTTGCGACACAACTTCGGAACTCGCTCTCGCCGCGGTATCTCCCAGGTCATTGTCTGGCGATTTATTTATCTTTCCCTTCACCTGGCAGTTTGACAAGAATGTGGTCGCCATTTTCGATATCCATTCTGGTTCCTCGGCATTCAGGTGCGCTCACGACACCGTGGGACTTGAGTTGCCGCTCCCTACGCACGTACCTGCGAATCCTTGACAAAGCCTTCGTCATCCCCTCGGTTGCGAGCACGCCCACAGAACAGTGCGCACCTTTCCACTCTCTCCAGCACACGAGCAAACGAGCAACACGGCATTTCAGGGCAGCTGAGGGTGGCGAACGATTTGTCCAAGAACTTCAGCGTCATGGGTTGCGAAGGACTCGTCCATGGATCTTTGGGCATCGACACGGCGTATTGCAATAAAAAAGACGCTTGCGACTAGGTCGACCAAGTTTCATAAGCTGGTACGAATAGCAGCTCGAGCTCGATCTCAATCTCAGCTGCATTCTTCTTGACCTCTTTCGGGAAATGGAAAGCAGCATGGTCAAGGTGCAGGACGGGAGCATTCGGGAAGGAATAACTACGAAGCGCGATTGGACATTTGGTGAGATATTGAACGATTCTATCCTACTGACGATTTATCATGGACCATTCCATGGATTTGCGGCTAGGGCTGATGCTGGCGCAATGCTCCATTGTCTTGTGTCTCGACGAACAGCAGTGGATCAGCGCTCTTGACGCACCCACATACAGGCCCATCATCTCTCCCGAAAGAAGTCTCATCAAGTGAGACGCACACCTGTCGCTTGTGTAGTAATCGTTCACGTATCAGTATGAAACGAATAGAGCGCTACGCAACGTGTGACGGTCTCCGATACGAGCGCACTCTTCTCTGTGGTCATGCTCGTCTCTTTATCATCGTTCGTATCAGCGGTACGGAAACGTCACAATCGGCACGATCATCGGCAGTATTTCATAGAGGACGTATCCAGCCGAATGGATGGACCAGGGGGCAGTCGTACCTTCTGCCAAGTTATGCGCTGGGTGTTCGACGTTCAGGGTACGGGCTACCAGAAAGGTGCTCCATCCAGCTGCTGACAGAGGAATGTCTGGCTTGTACAAGTAAGACCGTTTTTCGCTTCGCAACAACAAGTCTGTCCCCGATCGCTCTCCACTCCATAGAACACGTTCATTTTATGCGATATCTGAGAGAAAAACAAACAAAAACCAAAAATACGTGCTGGTTCACGTATTTCAGAGTTCGTTGCACTGTGCGTCATGTATTGGAGCTTGGCGGCCTGGCACCAGCCCAGTGGCGAACGTGCGATACGCCGCAACGTCGCAGCACCAGCCATCGAGGCAGTCCCGCGTGCGCACTGCATCCGCCATTCGATGCTCTTTGCAACGCCAGCGGAGACTCCGCGTTATGACTTTCGGCGAAGGGCTTTCAAACCTTCTCAGCTCTGAGACTCTGCAATGGATAGCTTTTACAGCAAAAGGAGGCCAAGGGAAAACAACTTGTGCCTGTGCGACAGGTATTCAGGCCGCGTTACGGAGGCCGAACCAACGCGTTCTCGTGATATCCACAGACCCGGCCCATAACGTGAGTGATGCGTTCGGACAAAGGTTCGCTCGAGATCCGCTTCCAGTACGAGGTTATCCCAACCTCTACGCTATGGAAATCGACCCAGAGCGCGACTTCGCGGAGACGGATCTCGGACGCGCCCTGCTGGGAAACGGCTTTGGCGGCGTTGCGGCCGATGGCGAGGAAGGCGCGCGTGCCGCGCTCCCCGGCGTCGAGGATGACCCGTTCGGTCTGAGCAGCCTGGTCTCGGAACTGATCTCCTCGGTGCCTGGCATAGATGAAGCGTTATCATTTGGGCAGATGATGAAGTCTGTGCAGGAAATGACGTTCGATTTGATCATATTCGACATGGCACCGACGGGGCATGCCCTAAAGCTCCTCTCTTTTCCCGCCGTATTAGAAAAGGGCTTGAGTCGCCTGTTGGATCTGCGCTCTCGCCTTGCGCCAATGCTCAACATGGCGTCGTCGATGTTACGCATGAGCGGCACGCCGGACATGGGCGCCACAGCTAATGCATTCGACGAGGAGATCGTGGGCAAAATCGAGGAGTTGCTCAGCATTGTCCGCAGAGTGGATGCGCAGTTTCGGGATCCCTCAAAGACGGCCTTCGTTTGTGTGTGTATGCCCGAGTTCCTGTCACTGTATGAGACAGATCGGCTTTTGCGGGAGTTGCGGCGAATGCGAATGACATGCTCAAACCTAGTGATCAACCAGGTGTTGTGGGTCGCGGATCTGCCGAGCCATGTGCCGCAAATGCCGCCAAAGTACTTGCCTGTGTGTCTGCCGCAAGAGCCCTGTGGTTGGAGCGCTCTGACCCTCTTCCAATCCCGAGTTGAGATACAGTCCAAGTATTTGCAGCAGATCGAAGATTTGTACGCGGAGGATTTTCACATAACTAGGGTGCCGATGCTGCGGAATGAGGTGCGCGGTGTCGACGATCTTCGCGCTTTTGGCAGACGACTGCTCGTAGATAGTGGCATTCGGCCGCTGGAACCGGCACAAAACTCGCCGTTTGAACCCACGCTGCGCAACGTCCTTGAGGCACGCAGCCTCGAGCTCATTATTGCCAGCGGCAAGGGCAATGTCGGGAAAACCACAACGACTTCAGCGCTTGCAATTCAGTTGGCAGAGGATACTCGACGTCAGCGGAGGGTGCTTTTGGTATCTACCGATCCCGCACATAGTCTGAGTGACGCGTTTGGCCAAAACTTTACCGTGTCGCTTTCGAACACCCAGTCTCTGAGCGTCAACGATATCGACGAGGTGATGCGCCCAGTGCGCGTTCATGGCATTGGAGGCCCTGGCATCCTAGATGTCTTGGAAGTCGATACTGCGCATTTCCTGCAGGATATTGGGAACGCTGTGCAAGATACGAATCTTAGTGATTTGGCTGCCGGTGCCACGAACGCAAACGATCCCCGAACTGCGCTGGCCGCCATGATGCTTGGGGCGTCACCGTCCGACATTATTCGTGACCTGCTCCAGGCTGTTCCAGGCCTGGATGATGCGATTGCATTCACCCGCCTTATGCAGCGCATTCAGGGACTCGACTACGATGTCATCGTACTGGACACGGCACCGACAGGGCACACGCTGCGTTTGCTCTCCTTCCCTGCCCTGCTGCAGAAAGGCCTCCAAAAACTAGAAGAAATGCGCCAGAGATTCGCGGGTGCGCTCTCGATGGCCTCGAGTCTCGCGGAGAGCTCCGGCCTCGGCGTGGGCGGTGGTCGAAGACCCGACGAGGAGATCGCCGAGCGACTGTCAAACATGCAAGAAACCATTCTGCGCGTTGTGAAGCAGTTCCAGGACCCCGAGCGAACCACTTTTATATGTGTCTGCATCGCTGAGTTTCTCTCTGTCTACGAGACCGAGCGCTTGATTCAGGACCTGGCAGAGCACGACATCGACGCGCACAACATCGTCGTGAACCAGCTCTTTCCTCCGAGCGCCACTGAAGCCGAACGCATCGATATGGTATGCGCGCGAATTGGCATGCAGCAAAAGTATCTGCGAGAGATCGACGAACTCTACGCGCGAGATATGCGGCTCGTCGTGCTGCCGCTGGAGCCTCAAGAGGTGCGCGGCGCAGAGGCGTTGCGTCGCTTTGGCCAACGTCTCGCCAGTTAACCAAGGAGGACAACGCCGTTTCCGCTTTTGTGGTAGCGCGACAACGTCCCAGGCCGCTATGATAGCCACATAAAGCGTTGTGCACTGTTCACGAAAGAGCGCATCCCATCGAGATGCGGCCCTGTCTGCCTGCAACATGATCACCAGGTATCCGCACTGATGCAGCCCCATGCTCGGAATCCGTTGCACTGCGTACCGAAACGTAGCGATGACGCGTCTAGAACACCAACCGTTGTCCGACATTGTCTACGAGCACAAATACACACCAAAGTACCGCTGCCGTTCAAGACCCGAAAACATAGATGCAGAGACGAAGCGCGGCGCACGCATTGCAGCATTGCTCGCGACGGGACACGTGTCCACATGCGCACCGCCTTCCTCCGTTTCTGCGGCGATGCCAAGTTGGCCTGCTCCTCGGATTGCGTACCAACACCCGTACCCTGGCATCATTCTCGCTCGCGCACTGCTGCTCGTTTGGTTTAGGCGAGCGTCTCGCACGCGACTGTTCGGCAGGTGGTTTCGGAGACGCCTCGCCAGCCAGCAGGGGCAAGCGCGCGCGTGCGTAGATCTCCGAAAGCCTATTCAGTTTCCAGAGCGATATCCATAGATCAACGCTAATGCATATCCAAGGCAGTGCGCGTGTCGTGCTGGTGCACAAGGCACCCCAGCACCCGTGTCTTCGTCGTTTCGCGTGGCTCGTCTCGCAACCTCCATCACGTGCCGCGGGCATTGCGGAGCGCTTGCTGATCGGTTAACGCTCCCTTGCTGCTTGGGATTTCTCCCTGTCGGCGGGAGTCGATCTCACATGCCATCCTGAGAGCTCTTGCAAATGCTTTGAAACTTGCCTCAATGATGTGGTGGGTGTTCAGACCCGCGAGCTGGCGAATGTGCAACGTCATTTGGGCGTTGCTCGCAAGGGCCATGAAAAATTCTCGAACCAGTTGCGTGTCGTACGTACCGACGCGCTCCGTCGGCATTACTAGCCCATAGTCCAAATAACCTCGACCCGAGAAATCCATGGCCACTTGAACGAGCGCCTCATCCAGGGGTGCCAGAAAGTGACCAAACCGTTGGATACCTCGTTTGTCGCCGAGCGCCTGCGCCAGCGCCAGCCCCAGTGCGATACCCACGTCCTCGTTCGTGTGGTGGTCATCGATTTCATAGTCGCCGCTGGCTTGAATATCTAAATCAATGAGACCGTGTGCGCTAATCTGGTGCAGCATATGGTCCAGAAACGGGATCCCAGTCCGCACGCGACACTCGCCGGTGCCGTCAATGTTTAGCCAGACGCGAACGTCGGTTTCTCTGGTCACTCGGTGCACTTGCGCTGTCCGAGAGCTTGCTGGTGGTGCACGAGTGGCCCTTGGCGCAGCACTGGCTGCGCCCTCACCGTTCATGCATAGAAGGAGCGATGCGCGCGAGTGCCCGCCTCTACCTGGAGACAACCATAGTTGCCTGTTTCTTCCACTGTTGACACTGCGCAAGCTTATTTTTGAGCATCTCCAACAGCGGCGTGCGACGAATGGACCACAAAATGCACTTAGGGTTCGCATCCGACCGTGGGCTTTCGTGGCTTTGGAAACGCGTCGCGAACCGGCTGTACTCGATACAAGCGACAGGCTGAGGAGGCAGGTGGCGCGGACCCCGGAGGCGCGTAACGCCCACACCCGTACGAAACTTTCATCGGGGCGTGGCGGTACCTGGAATGCCTTGCAGATAACGTCAGGTTGATGACCCGGTCAATAGCGGCGTCTGTGGTTGTAGGAGCGCCATACTAGACACAATAATCCTGCCTTGTTAAAAACGACACCGGTTGGTAGAACGCGGTACCTCGTTTCAGTGCACGCAAAAAGGGCTGGCGTGGCGACGTCGCGCTCTGGGCTGTTTTTATGACCAGATTCAGTGGTTGATAGTAACGTATGCACTTCCAGACAATAGTGAGCTTTGAACGACAATTAAATGATTCCAAAAATCACTCCGATCTGTTTTCGAGACTGACACGATTCGCGGTGGTTGATGCGTAAGCCTCAGAAGTTGTTTCAGATTTTCGACAGGGTCGGACCGGCGGGCCGCTCCTTCCGCAAAGGACTTTCATCGTCCTCGTTTTCACATGACTCAGCAGTGCTCCTAGACGCGCTATTACATTGTTACCGGTCTGTTCAGTATAGTTTCGTGACAGGCAGGGATTGTGTCTTCGCTGAACCCGCAACAGGCCTTGTGTGTCCTTCGCCACGACTCGCCGCGCGGGAAACTGTTCGCCTCGTTTGCAGCACTGCTCCGCTCAACGTTTAGTGACGGTGAGCGGCTAGCGGCATTGTCCATTGGTGTCTTGGGAGCGATATCCACGAATCAACGGCATCCAGAGTGTGCATCTTACGCAGTCGTATTGCCGCACAAGCCATCCCGCTGATCCTGTATATACCAAGGCTGTGAATCAGTCTGTAATAGGGGCGCGTTTCGCATCGCAAGAGCAGTGCAGAACGCGTGGGGAAATGTTTGCGACTCGACCGGGAACTGCCTTCATTTCTGAACAAGAACCGGACATTGCTTCCTGAAAGCATGCAGGAACAAAAGCAAGAAATACTACGCTCTGGAGGCCAGTGACTGGACACCTAGCCAGCGGTTATAGGATATGCTGCATCCGCAGAATATTCGCAGAGAAAAGTCTCCTACCTAAATCATAGCGTCTTTGCAGGTCGATCTGATTTCTTCCGCTGCTTCCTCGAAAGCACTCAGAATCGCCTGATCTATCCCATTCTCTTCTAAATAGAACTTGTTCCCATATTTACTGGATATTCGACTCCAGAAACGCGGGGAAATGCTTTTGTCCACATTCGCCCCGATGTTGAACTTGAGCACGTTTCCGACGCCGCCGAAATAGTCCACCACCATGACCACAGTGTTCGCGTCAACACCCCAGTAGTCTTTGATGGCTAAACCAGGTGTCTCAGGGTAGCGCTGCGTGAGTATTCGAAACTTGACTCCGCACGCTTCCTCTAGAGCGTCGATTTCGCGTTGCAACCTACGGCGCTGGCCGCTGACCAGGAAACGCTCCCGGTCAATTAGCTTCTGAACCGGACCAGAAGGCAGGAGGTCTGGGCGATTGACTCCCTGCAAAGCCTCTACCGCGGCTGGCGCACGAAGCGAGAGCAAGCTGCTGAGCAGCAGTCCACCGCTCAGTGTCCCAAGGGTACGGAGAAACGCTCGCCTCGTCTGCGCCCAGGCTGGTTCTCGCACTGTACAAAAGAGCCTGTTATGTCGAGGTTTCAATATGAATATCCGACGAAGCGCTCTGGTCTGTGCTTGTGATTTGTTCCGAGGCCATGGAAGCGACACAAACAACATCATTTGCGTAAAGCAAGCACCCAGGTATCGGGACCTGTGCGAAACGCCTAGGCTGGCGGAGTGTGCGTCGGCGCGCCAGGTCAACGCAGCACAGTGACGTCTGTGACGCATAACATGCTTGACGAAGACGTTCCACGGGGAAAGCATGCTCCGACGGGCGCATGCCACGAGGATTTGTGGCACCGTGAGAGCAGTTCTTGGTTATGCGGTACCTTTGAGGGCACGATCACACGTCACAGCCGCCAGTGACGCGACAGCTCCAACGGAAGCAGCGATAGACGACATCGTTGCCTGGCTGCAGAAAGACCTCCTTCCGGCAGTTACCGAGACAGAGGAACCAAGCCCTTACATCGAAAAGGAAACTGAACCAATACAGCATCTTACCAACTCGCAAGCTACCGATAGCAGCGCGCATGAGAAAGCGGGTACGGAGCACCCGGTACCAGCGGCGTCCTCGGAGAGCGTTTCGACCGCGGGAGCCGCGGGTGCTCCTGCGACGGCACCGCTAGGTGCGCTCGCCGCTCTGGTAAACACAACTTGCCCGGGATTTGTGCGGGGCGATCCTAAGGCTTCGCTGGTTCCAAGAACTGCGGACGCTCTCCGACCTATCGCGCACGCGGAGGAAGTCATTCGAGTCAACGTACGATTAACAAACCGCAAAACTTTTCGCAGTATTCTAGACTGGACACTCGACGACTACGTTCAAGCGGCGAAGAGCATTCAAACTTGGGATCGAAGGTTTCTTATCTCTGTGTACTCGGGGTTAATACCGCACACGCGTATCCACGGGATCCTCATGCGCCAACGGAAATACCCGGAGGTGCTCAAGGTCCTCGATAAGGTTGTGACGAAAACTCCGGCTTCAGTACAGTACAGCTGGATCGCTGCTTTAGAACAAATCTTTAGTTTGCAGCGGATTGTAGAGTTACCGCAGAGCCCACCAGCGGAGTACCTGGAACAGCGGAGAAAGTGCGCTGAGCGAAAACGTGCCGCGATGGGCACGGTCCCGGCGCGGCCGCGGCGTCTCTGGACCGTAGAAGAGAACCGCCTTCTGCTCCGAATCTTTCGAAGCATTGGTCCAGACTGGAACAAAATCGCAGCTGCACTGCCGGGGCGGTCGCCTTATGCCTGTCGTGATCGCCTGCATCGATTACTGGGTTCCAAATAGGGAGCACTGGTCACCGGGCAGCAGTCGTAACTCGGTCGCGAATGCGGACTCAATTCAAATCATCTTGCAGTGCGAATAATCACGAATTACGGGCTTCTGTGCGCTAAGGAGGTACAGGGATTTGTTGGCAGGCTGTTGCGGAAACTAGATGAGTTTGCGGCACTCTTCGCGTAAGCGTTGTTCTTTTTCGTGCTTGCATTTGCTGACGGGCCGCTGTGGAAACGAGCGTGCTTTTTGTGCGCTCTTCGCGAACGAGTCGCGCTCGCTCGAGAAGACTTTGCCCGCAAACCGAAAAGACACGATACCTGCAAGCGTGCATCGCTCAACTACATTGTACACCAAGCCCGTGATTGAATCGCACAGGCCTGCACTGCATGGCTCAGCGGAGCGAAAGCATTTCGCGATAGTAAGGTAACTTGTTACCTACCTAGCTGCAGACGCCTGCCAGACTTGTTTGACCGGCCATCTACTACTGGCTTCAACTTCTCCTTATACAATTCAACTTTGAGAGGTTCCCCCACGAAGTTGGCTCTCGTCAGCTCCTCGGGCCTCTTCTCCTGCACCGCTCATATCCGTATATGAGTAAGGGCGTCAAAGTCTCGGTTCACGAACTCCATGCGTGTCTTGCCGCGGGTGGAACTGACCAGTACAAGGATTGCTAGAACTCGCGCGCTCTATGTCACTGCAGTCTCGTCATCGACCCATTGGGCAAAAACCTTTTCTCGCCTATCTCTCATCGTCATCTTCTTCTTCGTCACTTGCTCTTCTTCGCTCCATTCTCGACGAGGAAAAGATTTTTCGTTTTTATCGAACTCGTCGATGACGGGCCCCCAGCATCCTTCGACTACCTTATCCATAACTTTTCCTCAGATTTTTTTAAAAATCAGTATACTTCGAACGCGTCTGCTATGAGCCGCGAAAAAGCGTACAGCGACACGCCCCAGGAGATGGACCACAATTGAGGGGAACGACTATAAGCGATCCCGCCGAAAGCACGGTACTCGTTCTGTGATTGCAGCATGGGGCTGGATCAAATCTGAGCCGCTTCTGCTCGATTCTCGCCTGCTGTCCAAGTCAAAGGGGACACCAGCGAGGCGAACCGTCCAAAAAAGATAGCATCAACCACGACTTTCGAGTGCAAAGCGATCGGAGCTGGCTTCGCAGGAGGCGTCATTTGTCTTGTCGTTTCACGCATGCTCCCAAAAATTGGTACGTTTGCAAAGTCCTTTATTTGCATCAAGCCACGGAATGGAAGCATGTCCCTGCAGTGAGCGTTACAGCACGAATCGTCTAATCGGGAGACAAGCGATGACGTCGGCTTTCGGCGAGGATTCGATACATCCGCTGCGCACCTGAGCGCTGACGCGTATACGCTTCGGGTACGCGAGCACCCCGGAGATGAGCTGTGGAAGCATACAGCTAACCTGCAAGTGCGGAAAACCGCAGTGGTAGCGCTTCTTCGAATGCTGTACCTCTTGAACCGCAGGCTAACGTACACATGATGCTGCGCTTCGCTCACGAGTAGGTAACTGGACCTCGCTGAGTAGGCATGGGATGTTAGGGAATTACCAGGTGGCGGCTGCTCTGCAGCGCGCCCCAGTCCCTCTGAGCCTGGTGAATCGCCAATTGGTAATACGCTTCGCTTGCTGGAACGGCACGGAAGACGATCCAGTGATGTACGTCCAGCGCTCGGTTACGATCGTGATGTTTCAAACTGCGATGAGGCGACGCGTGCGGGCTGCGGTAGGCACTACTGCGAAAACGGTTCTTGTCTGTATCATGCATCGAGGCGCCATGGTTCATCCAAGAACGGGGCATTATCTATCTGATGTTCGGTTCGCATCGAGTGCTGGTGAAGCGGCATCACATCTCTCCAGTTGCATGATGCAGCGCACATGTTTCCTGAATGGCACAATCGAGATCACGACGCTTACGAGTACAATGGAGATTCGGACGAGAATAGACTCGAAGACATCTTGGATGCTCGGGTGATCCATGTTATTCGTAAACGAATGCATTGCATTCACAGACCCGAGCGTGTCATGTTCTGAACGCCATCACTGCAGCGAAACGCTCAGGGGGCTTTGTGTTCACTGAAAGCATGCAATTTGCGTGTGAACCCGCCAGAGACGTTGCCAAGCGCGAGCACGTTGCTGCTCACGACCAGCAAGCGTGTAATGCCCCATTCGTCAATGCATCCAGCGCTACTGAGGATGCTCAGCCATGATAGGCCCGCGGCTTGGCATCCTTTTCATACCGCATCAGTGGCGCTGATGAGCCATGTGGGCGGATGCGTCGGCCAATGACGAGCTCGAATGCCAAAGTGGTAGGCTTGCGGTAAATACGCCGCGAAGCGAGCTTGGCTCCGCTCTCTAAGAGAATACAAGCAGCGCCTCGGACATCGCCATGACGCTGGTACACCCTAGTTCCAGTGCAACACTAGAGGTGCTGCCAGACTCCTCCAAGCGTCCGCGACAACGTCAACTCAAAACTGGCACTGGATCATGCGTGAGCGGGATATAACGCTGCGATAAACTTGCGCCTGTACAAGATCGTCAGCACTAGACACGTAACGCACACAAGCGACGACAGTACAAAGGGACCGCCTGCGCCGGCCTTGTCATCTAAGAAACCTGCGAGCGTCGCAAATGTCAGACGCGCGACGCTTCCTGCCGCCGAGAAGATGCCGAGGAATCCACCAGTTGGTACGTTCGTCAAGACCTTGCTGAAGAGGCTCAGCGTGGCTGTTTGACCTATCGGGTAGCCGATGCTCCAGATAGTGGACAGCGCGATAAAGTAGATCCACAGCGGCAGCGTGTAGCGCGACTGGGCCACCAGAACCAGCGTGCCTAATGTCATCATAGCGAGACCGCCAACCACGAGTGGGTAATCGCCATACCATGCAGACAGGGGCCGCAAAGCCAAGTATGCCAACAGACCGATGATGCCGAGGACTCCGATGCTCAATGATGTTTTCGTGATGGACAGGCCCTCCCCGCTGACAAGATTCGGGGCAATGATCGTCTCGACGACAGCGCATACGCCCCGAAAACAAATATTGATGAGCAAACAGGTGATGAGTACGGCTCGATCGCTGCGATCGCTTACAGTAGCCGTGTCATATCCTGAACCGCTTCGTCTAGATGCCACCGCCGGTTCATGGCACTCGTCTACATTCTTGATTCGATCAGCGTGAAGCATGGCGTGCTCTGCGCCAGCTCTGTTCAATGATCGCACCTCGGGGCCTGCTGCACAGTATGCCGACTGCGCTGCATCTGAAACGTTGTGCATGGCATTGTCTGCAGTTGGCCCTGTTTCAGCGTCCGACCTCGTGGCCGGGCTCGCTTCAGCTGCGGCCTCGGAAGACTCGAGGCGTTCGATATCCGGGCGCTCAGCCGTGCATGGAACCATAATCGTTCCGCGGGTATGTTTCGGCGGGTCTCGATAGTAGGCGAAGAGCGCGCCAATGGCGCTTAGGTTCAACAAAGCGAGTACCCAACCGGGATAACGGAATTCATCGAGAATGACCTTCCCAAAACGCGTTTGAGGCAGGGCACTGAAGGCGACTCCTAGAATAGGTAACACCGCGAAGCCGATAAACTGAACCGCTGAAAGATATGAGAAATATGCCGTGCGCTCCTGCACGCTCGTTGCTCGAGCAATATGGGCGCGACAAACGCTTACCGTCGCGCTGCCAACACCCGTGAGGATTCGCGTCAACAGCAGCCAGGTAAAGGAGCGCGCCGTTGCATACCCGACACTACCAATGGTTGCCAACATGCAGCATATGAGGAGGATAGATCCAGACGACCACGTGTCCGACAGATAGCCCAGTGGTATGGTGGCCAAAAGCCGACCCAAGGAAAAGCTCGAAACCAGTGCTCCAAGTTGCGTCTCGGTTCCGTTCAGAGTTTCAGCGAGGTAAGACCACTGCGAAGGCAAAACTAGACCTCTGGCTGCCTCAGAGACAAACATTACATAGAAAATGACGAGTGTGGAGGCCCAGTTTTCCGAGTGGCCCGGTGGCATCGCTCTCGGCGACAACAAGGGCGTGTGACTCGTGACTTTCTCTGGGACAGCACCCAAGGTCCCGACTCTTTTCTCGTCTTGCGCTTTTGGCAGTACTTCCAGTGTCATTTACTGGATGAGCATGATGTTACCCAAAAATATCTTTGAGTAATTGGGTCGTTCCGCGCAATACGGAGTTACTAGAAACAAGTATGCAGCCGGGGCGCTGGAGCGGCTCCAGAAGCTGCCATTCGTACCGTACGAGCGGTGCAACCCATGTGTGTTTCGCCCTCGCCGCGGTGTCCAGCAGGCGATGGAAATAACGATGCAAGGTACCGTATATAGATGGTACACGAATTGCTTGTAGGATACGTATTCTTTACGCAACAAGGCATCGAGGGCTTCATTCCCCCTTCAGGTTAGACGTACCACAGTACTCAGATGGTTTAGGAGCACTGAAACAAAGAGAATACGATGCGCTCCGCGCCAAAAACCGATCATCGTAAAGACAGCTTGCGGTCCATCGTAGAGAACGAACCGTTGATCACTTTATGGAAAGCGAAAGCCACGATACTAGCCGCTACAGACGTCTCTGTTTCTCAACAACCTGTTCGTGTTATTCTGGAAACACTGGAATACAGTTGCGGACAAATAATTGCGGTTTCATGCACGGTCATCTTCCACTAAAGTCGTAACGACAGTGTTCCCGGAGCGTCGCTACCCAGACAAAGCCCAGGAACGTCGGTTCATTTTTTCAGTCGATAAGACTTGCTTCGTGCGATATAGGCAGAGCGTAAGTGAGTATTTGAGGAGCAGGGCGCCCGTTGTATTTACGATCGAACTCGAAGAGAACGATGACATCAACAGCTGTTGTAGCTGCAGTGGATTCATTCGGCGGGCTCAGTTTCCTTCGTAGATATGCCTCATCCAACAGCACCAACAACTTTGTCGAATGATTGAAGACTTTCCCCTGACTTCTGGCGACGTCCTTCTATTGGACAACGAGGTACTTCTCTATTCCCGTTGCGTTCGAGCTTTTGCCGATGCTATCGGGGTCGAGCTGCTATGCATTGCTCCGCACACCCCGTTTTGCAGGCCCATCGAAGGAGTATTTTCTATCGTGAAACGCAATGATCATTCTACTGGGACAGTTTTTTTTTCGGTTTGACAAAACGTTTACACTGACTATCAATCCCAGATTCCTAGATAAACATTGGTATTCTGGAAAGCATTCATCAGGCTGCCGCCCCGTACCTGCAAGTTCCATTCCCTCTCCTCGTATATACTGGTCGTTTTGTGCGTTCTTTCGTGCGCCAAGTGCCGGCCCTGAGCACCCGCCGTAGCGCCGGTAGCGCGGATGCAGCCTTAGCACGGGGACAGAGGGGCTTTGCCGTACCACAGATGGCGTCGGCTCGAGGCGTGGTGCACACGACACAGGGTCGGGATTCATCATCATTCTGGGAGATTGCAAGCTGGACAGACAGATGTTTTTCCATCGACAGTGCAAAGCGATAGTCTACGAGTCAATCGCGACCAGGGCGACGCCCAGATACAGCGTAACCTCTCCTAGTCTCAGAAGAGACTGCGTCGCGGACGAGCTGCTCGGGTCGCGCCTCTGCACCCGCCACTGGGCGGAGCATGAAGCACGAGCCCGTCAGACTCGTCCGGTTCGCGGTTCCCTCCGTCCAGAAGATGAACCTTCGAAAATACGGAAAACTTTTCCCCGTTATCAACGCTGGGCTTAGAGAGGGAAATCAATTGTTATCGAATTGCCAACAAGTGATTCGTTCCAGATTACGGTGCTGCGAACCCGAATCTCCTGCGCACGGATTGCCAGCGCTTGATACATGAGAGCTTTCTGCTAGAGCGCTCGAAGGCAGCGCAAAGCTTGACGCTGTGCTGGAGCAGGCACCTGCTTTGTGGAGCGGTAGCAATGTACCCTCTGACTCCGGTGCTAGAGAGCAGCGAGAGCGGTTCGCGTACAGAGTCTGCTTCACAGGGGCGGGAGGCCTCACCGTCGACTGAGGGCGACCTGCTCCCCGCCTGGGACGTAGGAGAGGATCGCGAGGCTGACTACTCTGAAAGCTTCGACACGCAGCCGCTGCCTTCAACGCTACAAGAGACGTCTCCTGGGACAATGGGGCCTCAGACGCGGCCTCGTACTGCTCGCAGCGCTGGCCTGAACCCGAGCGGTCCGCTGAACCTCTGGGATCGCGTTCGCCACAAGTCAGCGAGGCCAGCAACCGGTGTAACCTGCCCGCTAGGGAGCGAGTATTCACCGCTCACGTGGGATCAATTCTTCGATGAGAAACGTTTCGTTGGGCCGGGTTTTTGTGTCTACATCAGCGGGTCTACGGTTGATCCTTCGATTCCAACACTGTTGCTGCTTCACGGCGGTGGGCATAGTGCACTCGCATGGGCCGCTTTTGTTCACTTTCTACGAAAGCAGATTCCCGCCACCGAGCTATGCGTCATTGCATACGATGCCCGTGGACATGGAGAAACCTTCAATGTACAGCCTGAGTCGGACCTGTCGACAGCTACCCAGGTCCAAGATGCCATGGACGTCCTGGAGGCTTTGTTCGGAAGCCGCGAGCGGATCCCGGCGCTCGCGCTCGTCGGACATTCGATGGGTGGTGCCATTGCCGTCCAGCTAGCCGCCAGCGGGAGAATTCCCCAGCTCAGCGGCCTCATTGTAATTGACGTCGTCGAGGGTAGCGCCCTCCAGGCTTTGCCCTACATGAAAAGCTTCCTGGCATCGAGGCGCAAAGAATTCACTTCACTGGAGGATGCCATTTCGTATATCTTTTGCGGGGGCCACGTGCGAAATCTCATGTCTGCGCGGTGTTCGGTGCCGGCTCAGCTTGTACCGGTAGAGGCTGGAGACGGGCCAACGCCGACGAGCACATCAACACCAAATAAGCATTATCGATGGCGTACGCAGCTGGAATGTACGGAAATCCACTGGCGTGACTGGTTTACCGGCATGTCGAAGCGCTTTGTCAGCGTTGCCGCCCCCAAAGTTCTTGTGCTTGCCGGCCACGATCACCTGGATCGAGAGCTTATGATCGCTCAGATGCAGGGGCGATTTCAAGTCGTCATCTTGCCGCAAGCTGGACATAGCGTTCACGAGGATCTACCAGAACAGGTCGCGGAAACCGTGGCGGAGTTCCTGCGCAGATACCGGCTAGTGCAAAGCGCGAGCGATCATGCCCTAGGGCACATGAAAATTGGACCTATCACGCAGGAAAAGCTCCGGTACAGCTCGTGATCGGATTCGCACAACATTGCCCGATGGAGCACCTTGCGTGATGTGTGTTAGCGATTGTAAGCTGGCGATATGGATTGGTGTGCGGGTTTTCCTCGTTTGCGTCCATAGGGCAGCTGTTTCTGGGGCGAATTTTTTTTATCGAAAGAACGTTCATGCTGACCAGGCATCTCTGATTACGTCATGGAACACCAGTGATCGGGGATGCGTCCATTTTGCCGCCTAACATCAACGTCCACAATCCATGCTGCCCCTCGGAGATACTGGTAAATGCGAACGTTCCGTTGTGCACACCGAGTCTGCCGTGAGCGTCTGACAGAGCGCCCGCCTTGCCGGTGCGGACGTCGCACGGAGTCTGCGCTGCTGTGTCATGCCACGGAGGATGTCGGCTGGAGGTGTGGTTCACCTGCAGCGCGGTCGCGTCTCGTGGTGATCCTGGGATCCGAGAGTCTTTGTATGTAGGCCTGCCTTTGTGCTGCGACCCGTTGTAGAAACTTTGCGGATAGGATGAATATTGGGGAGCGAATTTCCCCTCCGCCAACGTTTGTGAATTGCACCGCAGTTGCGCGACGCAGGCCTTTGCTTGGCACCCGCTGGTGAGAAGGAACACCTATCCCTCTACCCGCGTGCTTACCCGTTTCAGGAGACGTTCCGCCGTGGAAGTAACCCTGCGAGCGGTACGCATCTGTACCGTTTCCAGTCGATTCCTAGAGATGATATTACCGCCTGCGCACCCGCTCTATGAGGCGTTGATCGGGTGGCGCGTGCCTGCACCCACTGACATGCTGGTGCGAGTGCAGATGCTTGGACCCTGGAAAACACGCCTGCAGGTGACCTACCGCCTAACGGGTCCAGCTGTTGACGCACGGCGTCTGGCGGGATTCTGCAGCGCCATAATCATCAGCTTTGACGCATCGCCAGCGCCAAGTCATGGCAACATAAATGCCCTTCTCTGAGCAACATACTAAAGTGAATGACTACCCATGCGCAGACGTCTGCAGCCTTTCATGACCGGTCAACTGCTATCGTTTTCAGTTTATCGAGGCACACTTCGAGCCTGAGAAGCTGCCCCACAAAGTTGGATTGCGTCAGCTCGGCGGAATTCGTCTTCACTACACAAGACATCGTCACGTATTGGTAGCGGCGTTGGAGTATCACTTCACGAACTTCATGCGTGCATTGACGTTGTTTGGAGTCATCCTTGCAAGGATTGCTAGAACTCGTTCCCTCCGTTCCACTACAGTCTCGTTCCAGTCCCGTCGGGTAGACACCTTGTCTCACGGATTTCCGCTCTTCATCATCATCATCATCATCATCATCATCTTTGCCACTTGCTCTGATTCGCTCGATGGTTGACAAAGAGAGGATTGTTTCGTTTTCTGGTCGAACCCCCGCGATGATCGCCCTTCAGGACCCCTGACGTGCAAGTCCATACCTATGTCATGGGTTTTATATTTCTTCAAGTAAACGCACTTCGAACACACCTGCTCTAAACCGCAAAAAAAGCATACGATGAAACGAACCCAGGTATGGAACACAATTCAGGTGAAAGTCTAGACGAAGCAGCCGCGCGCGCCTTTGCTGTCATTGCTGCCCGGCACTAGTCGCTGCGTACCTCTGTGACACCGGTTGCTTTTGGGCAGCGTTCCAGTGCGAGCAGTGCACGCTCATGGGTCTGTTCGGATCCGGTGACAAAAAGCCTGTTAGCTCGCGCGAGCGTGACCCACGCATCGACGAGGCATACGTGCTGCTCAACGCGGGTGAGTCGACGTTTGCCGCAGCGGAGGCGGCGGCCCGCTCTGTCGCACGTCTATTCGGCCTCTCATCCGCGTCTGCCAAGTACGAAGAGGCAGCCAGCTACTTCCAAAGGGCAGGAAACTACTTTAAACTTGCTAAAAAGTGGACTCAGGCGGGAGAGGCGTACCGGCGCTGCGCGGACTGCTATGCTCACATCAAAGACCACGAACACGAGGCGGCCTCCGCGTACGTGGACGCAGCCAACTGTCTGAAAAAACCGGAAGCCGACCCAGCGGCCGCGGTGACTGCGCTCGAGTCAGCGATGAGCATCCATACCGAGCGGGGACGGTTCGGCATGGCCGCGCGTTTAGCCAAGGAACGCGCCGAGATCCTCGAGTCTATCGCGAACGAGACAACCGGTGGTGCCGCCGCCGACGAGCGCGTCGCCGAAGCATACCAACAGGCTGCCGATCTATACCTTGGCGAGGACGCACGTTCGCACGCGAACTCATGTCTTGTGAAAGTTGCGGAGTACAAAGCGCTAGCAGGAGACTACGCACAAGCGATTCAAGCGTTCGAGCAGGTCGCCAAACTCTCCCTCGAGAACGCTCTCCTCAAATATCATGCGAAGGATACACTCATGCGAGCCGCCATGTGCCATTTGTGCGCCTCGGATGAGGTTGGAGCGCGGCGGGCGCTTCAGAACTACCTGCAATGGGATCCGTCGCTGGCGGGGGCCCGTGAGGAGCGCTTCCTCCAGGACCTCATGGACGCAGTGACGTCGGGTGATATTGAGGCGTTTACGCAAGTTGTCTCCGAATATGACTCGATTAGTCGTCTGGATCCATGGAAGACCAGCATGTTGCTTCGAGTCAAGAACCAATTACGGCAAGCCGAGGAGGATCTTACCTGAGTGCCGCTTGCGGACGCGCAGCCGGCAGCGAGAAACGTGGATCCGCTGTGATGGTGTGCAGAACTTTCTCGAGCTCCGTGATGCGATGCTCTAAATCGTTTTTCTGTGTGCTCAGGAGCTCTAAAGTGTCCAAATGGACATTCAGAATCGTTAGTAGAGGCACCTGCTCATCGTCCGTGTACGCTGCGGGGTAACCAAAGACTCCAGCTGCCGCGTTCGATACCGAACTGGTGCTCGCCCCGAGCTCTCCAGACGAAGCTCCTTGGACGTGATTCAGTTCCCGAATGCACTGACCAATGACCTGGTACACTTGGTCCAGTTCCTGTTTGGCTTGCTCGGCAATTCGATGATATTTTTCGCGCTCCTGCTCGACCGCACCTGCTAGTGACGCGGCAAACTCTGCTTGCCAGGCTTGTTCACCTGCAGACGCCAGGCTCAGGGTACCACGGACCTGTTCTTCGATTGTCGTCAAAGCTTTGTGGAGCTCACTCTGTTGCTGCAGGATAAAATCGAGTTCCTTCTCCATGTGTTGCATCAGAGACTCGGTGTGCTCGGTTTCCTGCAAAAGCTGCACCAGGCGCTCTTGCTGCTCAATGACCTGTCGGTCCAACCGAGCCACCTGTTGTGCCTGACGATGGAACTGCTCTACCAGTCGACTGATCGTGTCTCGAAAGAAGACTGTGATCTCGCCAACGTTCTTGTCCTCTATGGCGGATGGCATGCGAACTGGGCCCCAATTCGGAGCGGCCTGGGCGGCATGTGTTGGCTGAGTGGTAGCAGCCGCACTGGCCGCAGTCTGTGTTGGCTGCTTTGTTTCAGGTCGGCCTGCAGATGCATTTGCTTGGCTGGCACTCCTGAAAGCACCATTTCCTGCGCCTGCTACTGAAGCATTGGGCGTCGTACCGGTTGCTGCACCCGGCGATGTGAATAAAGAGACCTGCGGCTCACGATTCACGGGGCCCGCCTGCTTCAGATCACGAGATTCGGATTTCACTTGCGTATCTGTGCTCTCGCGCTGTTGCTGTTGCTGTTGCTCATTTGCTGTTCGCAGAGACGCGGGCGTGGTGTTCCCGGCTCCCGTCTCGGCGGCATTTGGCTGTGTTGAACCGAAGCCGCCATATCTAGTCGAATCGAATGGAAGCGATCGGTTCGCAGCTGCGTGCCCAGCCACTACGGCATTAGCCGAGCCCACTGGCAGTGCCTGTTCCGCTCGAGACGCTTGCTCTGAGGCCTTGGGGAGCGCCTGAGACGCAGCTGCACTTGTGTGCTTTTGGGAAACATCCTGAGCAGGACTCGGTGCCGCGGCATCTGACCCATTTGATATCACGATCCCCGTCGCAGACGCTCGCGGTGCCGACGTTGCCCAAGGAGACTCGGTCTGCTGCTTAGTCTGCGCCGTGTTCGTTGAATCCTGGTTGGTTGTGCCGCTCCCTGCTAGGCTGAAAGGTGAGGCAGCGAGAGGTCGCGCCTGGGCCGCTGGTTGCGACGTTGCCGCGGTGGCTTTCTCTTGGGCGGAGGAATCAGACCGAGATTGCATTCCGAATTGAAGAGACGAAGAGGCTGTTCCAGATGCCTCCTGAGACAGACTCGACGTCGAGCTGGGTGCAGTCGAACCTCCGGCGTTTCCGCTAGCACCGCCAGCAGCGTTCGGAGAGGCACCGAGAGCGGTTCCCGGCGCCGCCTTACTACTTCCAGGTATCGTTGGCGCTGCAGCAGGTGCTCCTTTTGTATCTAGTGGAGGCGCGAAACGCAGCTGTGCGCCTCCAGTTGTGACACCAGATGCAGCACCAAAAGAGAATGGCTGCTGTTTCTGCTCCGGCTGGGCTTGTCCCTGGTTCTGCTGATTCTGCGCCCCAGACTGTACTGAGCTGCCAAACGAAAATGCCGGTCTGTTGGCACCAGCAGTCTGCGACTGCCGGCCCTCATGCCCCGTGGCAGCAGACTGGGAATTATCAGGAGCGCTCTTCAATGTACTGCTGCTCCCGAAAAGGGCTGTGCCCGTGGAGGATTCCCTAGCGTTGTCCTGTGTACTCCTCGCCAGGAAGCTGAAAGGAGGGCTTGGATTGGGCCCAGTCCCTGCACGATCCGCATTGCCGGGTGCTGTGGAGGTGCTCGTGCTCGTCCCTGTTGCACTGCTCGGCGCTGCAGACGAAGGGATATTGAAAGGCGCTGTCGGTGCTGCAACGCCTGAGGCTGTACCTGGGTGCTGCGCATCACTTGCACCCTTGCCTACAGGGACGGAACCGCTACTGGTGCCAGCTGCGAACCAGTTCCCCGCCCCGGAACTACCCGCGGGCGGTGTCGCAGAGGGCTGTGGCGGCTGCCGAGCAGCCGCAGCCGCAGCACTTGTACCGGGTGCAGCAGCGGAACCAGCCGCTCCGAAACTCGACAACGGACGTTCCTGGCCTGCAGCTGGGGCGGAACTCATGAAACCTGCTCCAATTTCGAAGCGAGGTACGTTGGAGGAAGCCGTGGCGGCTGGTGCCGGAGGCGCTTCCGCACGAGCCCCGAAACCGAAACCTCCAGGCAAGCCCGTTCCTGGCGTCGACGACGCTACTCCAGAGGCAGTGTTTTGTGCTGTCGCTTGCTGCTGCAGAGATCCGCTGGCGGGATTCAGGAAAGAGAAGCTCTGTGGTGTTTGTGCAGCCTGGCCGAAAGTACCCGGGAACGGTGCTGCCGCGGCGCCTTTCGACTCTGTCCCAGCACCGAAACCAAACTTCGCGCCCAGAGGTTGGGAGCTCGTCCCAGAGCCCGACCCAAATGAAACGGAAGCACCAGAGCCAGCTGTTGACAACGCGCCTAGAGCGTTTGCCGACATCAAGCCGCCTTCTGGCTTCGCTGCGCCAAAAGAAAACGCTGGAAAAGGTTTCCTCTCACCAGGATCGCCTCCAGAACCACCAGAACCTGCCTGGCTTGGCAAAGAAGACATGGCTCCGTGAACTTAGAGACAGTTTGCCCAGACTCGGTTACACAAAACGCTGTCGTAGTCGGAACACTTGTCAGCAGCGGCTGCACAGCCGCGCGGCACGTGGCCGAGACACTTGCCTGCGATGCCGATCATTCATCACGCCCCGATGGCAATGATCCTACAGTCGCTCACTTGCATTGTATTCCATCTCCAGGTGCGTATCGCCATATACTTTTTCGCGGTTTATAGCAGGTGTATTCGAAATGCGTTCATTTGAAGAAATAGAAAATGTTAGGGAAAGGTATGGATATGGAAGTCGAGGATCCTGAGGGCCTCTAACCGCGGGGTGCGCGGCAAACCGAACGATAAAAATCCTATTGTCGCAGACTTTCGAGCGAAGAAGAGCAAGTGATGATGATGATGAAGAAGAGGGAGGAGGGGAGATATCCGAGAAAAGGTGTTCGCATGACGAGACGATGACGGGACTCTAATCGCACTGAGGGCACGAGGCCGAGGAATCCTTGCAATAGTGAGTTCCACCAAAGGCAATGAACGCATGGCGTTCATGGGCCGGGGCTTCAATGCCGTCATCAATACCAGGGGATGTGTGGTGCTGAAGACGAGACCAGATGAGCTGAGACGATACGACTTTGTGGAGCAGTCCCTCAGAGTCGATGCGTGCTGGGATAAACTGAACCGGATGGTAGAGGGACGGTAAAAGAAAGGTTGGGAGGCGCCTGCGCGAGGCTGTTGATACTTACCTTCCATTGTCGTGAGACGTTTATCGTTTCATGGACTCGCTATTCAAATAAAACAGAAACCGAAACAGCTCGCTCAGTATCTTCTTTGCAATTTCAATCTGAATTTTTTTGTAATTAAAACAGCCTCAAAATTGATGTCAATCAAAAACGGCTGACAGATTCATAGGTAGGTTTCGGATTCGCGGTCGTCTTTTCGGAATCACTCGTGCAACGCTCTGCTGTTGGAGTTCGGTATCAATGGAATCAATGGGACTCGCGACGCACTCGACAAACGGTTCATAAACTAACCCACTATCATCACCCAATGCCCATGTGCAAGTATCCACGCTTCTCCGTGTCTTTCGTGTGTAGCGTGCCACAATTGCGGTTTGTTCAAGTCGCCAGGCTTTCTCGTTCGAGGCAACTCGTGGGCGTAGCAGTATGCGCCACTGGATTGAAGAGGCGAGCAACGCGACGTCGTCCCTTGAAGGCGTGATCACATGTTCATGCCCAATGTTCTCTGAACTCGTCGCGTCAAACGATCGATTTCATTCCAAAAGCCAATTCCCCCTGGTGTATTTGTGGATGTAGACGAAATACCATTCCACAACAGCATCCGCTGCAGCTGCAGCGGCATGATGGCTCTCACGGGATATGCTCACAGGGGCGGCCGTCCCTTCTCTTTGCACCAAATCGAGTCTCGGGCTCGGACTTGAGCCATCGAGGCATTCGCTTTCAGTGGAGCGTGCGTCGTCGTTTTTGCACAATAGGAGCGTACACGGATCGAAGTTTCCCGAGTTTTGCTCGAGCCTTGCTTTTCCTTCGAGTCCTCGTTTCATCATGGACAATATCGCGTTCTACACACCCTCTATCGTATCGAAGAGCGTGCACTTGCGCGTGCCGCAGAAAGCGTACGAACCAAAGTGATCGTCCCCGAGGAAGCCCGTGGTCTTGGGATACGGCACCTGGTGCTGAAAAATCGAGAAAGGCGTTGAGGAGGTGCTCTGGTGGCCACACGCGAAGATCCGACCACAGCAAGCTGTCGCTGCCGCGAAATGTGCACCGAGGCCGCATGCAAAGCGGGTGCAAAACGACAAGCGAAGCGTAGGGAGCAGCTTTTGTGTGTGCATGATATGCATCTGCAAGCGCCGGAAGCTGCGTAACCGGAACTTGAACGCTGTCATGAGCATTCTTCAGTTGCCGACAACGAAGCTCGAGCGGCACGCGAGATCGACATCTTCCCAGACAGAGGTACCAGAGAGAAAAACGATGCCGGCAGAGGAGAAGCGCGCACACGCCGTTGTCCATGTCAGCGGAAGCCGAGCCAAAAGTCAGCCTGAACGCCAGTTTTCAGAGGCCTGCTCCCATTGAATCTGGCAGAGGTTTCGTGAGCATATCCGATTGATGTAAATGGAGCGCTTCCCTTTCATTCTAACGTGGGATTTATGGTTGTAGAAACGGCATGGAAGGCGCAAACGTTCACATGAACGAGAGACATGAGCGTTATAGTCGTTCCGGTTTCATGGCATTGTGGCTGGATGCTCGATACGCCCTCGCTCGGGTCGGGTACGCCATACACGACGCGTCTTGAAACCAGCTAACGGGCGGCGCGGCATCAGCGCTATCCTTTCGAGAAATATGCATACAAAGGGGCACGCTCGTCAAGCAACTTCGCCTGTTGGTACAAAGCCGCTTTCAGCATACGTAATTGCTGGTATAATATCAAAATTCCGTGGGGCGGCCCACAAGATCGAACCCGATCCGTCGTATTGGACTGATTAAGGCTGCATTCCGCGCATGCTTGATCGCACGTGCTAGCCACCGTTGATGCTTTGCACAGCAGTGCGTCCTCCTTCTCGGCTGAATGCGACCCGCCTCGTTCACGAATCGAACAAGCAAGTCCACGTCCCGAAAGTCTACCACTTCTCGTTGACTGGCAGCTTCAAGTTCGCGTTGTACCGTTTCTTCAAGAAGCGGCATGAGCGCCGCATCGACGACTTGGTCCGGTGTGGCGGCCGCAAGCTGCGTGCCTTGGGGGCTTCCTTCGCGTAGAGCTTGTTGCCGTTCCAAGACATCGCTCGTAAAGGAGTCTATGAATGTTTTGATCTGCCGCTTGCGCTCTCGCCGAGCCCTCTTGATTGCCAGTTCGCGTGCCTTGCCCCCGGCCAGGTCACACAACGGGCATCGATGTTGTTTCCGCGGCAAAACCGAAGGCGTCCTGGACTGGGCAAGCGCTGCGAGCGGTCCACGACTGACGCCTGTCCTACTCGAACGAGCCGTTTGTCGGAGCTCGTCTGCTCCGGTGGTACGCTCATCGACCCGTTGCCAGAGTGTCTCCAGGTCTTCACGATAGACAGAAGGCGGGAGTTCACTCTTTGGGCGAGGGATACCTCCCGCCTCGGTATCCCAGACAAAACCGGGATCGAGGAGCTCCAAGGCTCCAGCGACTGCCGGCGGATACTCTCGGCGAAAAGCAGCAATCACTGACTCGGGAACATGAACACCAACAGGACTGTCTTTTGGTCGACCAAACTTAGGAAGCACTGGATCTGCGAGCAATGTCCGTGGTTGTTCCTGCACCAGCTGAAAAGTTGTCAGCATTCGAGAGAGTTCCTGTACCGGAATCTCTGCTGCGTATGGAGCAAGCCAGGCCGGGTTTCCGAACAGCTCGAGCACAGCGCGTCTTTGCGCCTCTTCCCAGTTGAGCTGCCTACCGTGAACAGGCGCACCGGAACGCCTATGCAGTTGCGCTCGTCCCACACGGTTCTCGGCGCGCTCTGGTCCACGCTGTGACCCTGCTTTCAGTTCATCCGTGTCGCGTTCACCGGCCGGTGGCACCCGGTTGCCGCTATGCTTTCTCCCGTCGCCGCTGGAACCTGTCTTGCCCGCTGCCGCCGCCGAGAATGCGCGTGAGCGCTCGCAACTACCGTAGTGCCCTGCTGCAGACTCGATCCTGTACACCAGTCTCTGCACGAAGCTTAGGCGCAGAGAGCGTACCACAAGCTCGTGCGGTCCGTTCCGAATAAACTTGTGTGCAAGGTTCATCTGTCCCTGTGTCGCTGCAGCTGCCGGCCCCGCGGAGCGCTTCTGGACACGACAGCGACAGTCAGCGCTTGTGAGGAAGCGTCTCCAACGTGACGCGGTTGCTGGTGCCGGCAACACACTTCTTGAACCGCCTGGTACAGCACAATCAGTTGCCTAGTTCCCTCCAAAACGTCCACTGCGTGCCGCCAGCACCGATTGTCTTAATCAAAACAAAGACGACAGAGGCTTCGCCAAAAGTGCAGAGCTCTGCAGACACCGTCTGTCTAGACGAAAGAGCGAGCGCTCTATGTCGCCGGCCTCGTGCCAGCCGCAGTGCACGGCAGCGCAATGACGGCTTTCTGCGGCACACCAGAGAATGGCTCTGGAGTACCTGTTCAGAAATAGCTTTGTTTAACGACCTTGAACCCGTGCTCGTGTGTCAAGCGACGTCACTGATCACTTTAGAAGCGTTTGGGATTAGATTTTTCGAAAATCCTGTGACTGTGCGCAGTTTTGAAAAGGAGGGCTTGCGCTGTGCCCTGTCTATCGAATAGTGAGACTCGCACTTGCGGAGGAGTACGGTGACCGGCCGACGTCGCATTGTCCTTGAGGGCGAGCAGCGTACGCTTGCGACGCTGTCAGCGGGATACCCTGCGCAGCGCTGAACCAAGGCTGGCGTAAGACCTTCCCCATGAGTCAAGGCGCCTGCCAAGGCTCTTCCCATACCTCAGAAACAACCGCTGAGCCGCTTGAACACTCAGAGCACTTCCAGCAGGTGCAACGCTTTCGACATCAACACGGTATCCAGGTCGATCGCTTCTTAACAAGGCGCGATGGCTACAAGAGCGTGTTCGAGAGCGTTCCGTGGGACCTCATACCGGACCCTATTCAAGCGTTCGTGCCGGATCTTTTCGAGCGATATCCGCAGTACAGCGACGTTCTCGAGCAGGTCCTAGGCGTGCTTTCGGAGCACTTTGGCGCTACGTCACCTACCGCAGTCCAGTGCCAGGCGGTACCGTTGCTTCTTGAAGAGGCTTTCGACGTACTCACCTGTGCACCCACAGGAAGTGGCAAGACACTTGCATATCTTCTTCCGCTGTTCCTCAAGAAGCAGTCGGGGTTGGTACTCGTTCCCACTCGGGAGCTTGCCGAGCAGGTAACGCGAGTTGCAGCACATTTCTGCGGACCTAGAGGCGTCCTTACGCATGAAATCCGCCGACTTTGTCAACCGAGTGACGTAGCCACCTGGTGGCAAGGCAGCGGTGAATCACCGGCATCCACAAATCGTAAGACAAGCAGCGAAACAGCGACTTCTGTCCAACGTCCAGCGTCGGGACCTGTTCTTGTCGTGGCGACGCCGTTGACGGCGATCCATGCGCATGAGTATGGTGCTGGTCAAGCATCGGGGAGCGCCAGGTCTCCGTTTCCAGCGCCTTGCGAGACGATCATTCTAGACGAAGCTGATCGTCTGTTGGAATCCTCGCTGGTGCCGACAGTTGATCGGATTCTGCGCATTGTCCTTGAAGGATGCCAAAATGAGGGCGCATCCAGCAAACGACCACGCATACACTTCTTTTCTGCCACGATGCCACCCAATGCGGATGAACTTGCTCGCACGGTGTGTGTCTCGCCGCTGCGAATCAACATCGAAGCCAAAGGTGGTATGACCCGAACCGTTGCCTCCGTGGAGCAGCGGCTGCGCTTCTGTGGCTCAGGAAGCGATCAGGGCAAGCTTCTTGCGCTGCGTCAGATGGTCCTCGACGGGTACGAGCTTCAGCCACCAGCGCTCATCTTTGTGGCAACTCAACGAGCCTGCGAAGCTGTAGCGAAGGAGCTCCGCTTTGCACTTCTGCAGCATCTCATGAAAACTACTGCTGGCATTCCGCAAATTGTGCGTGAACGACAGGCCATGCTCCTGGGTACTCGAGTAGCTGCACTGCATGCAGCCCGAGATCGGGAAACACGGCGCCAGATCTTGCACCAGTTCCTAGTTGGCCAAATATTTTATCTAGTCTGCACGGATCTCGTAGCGCGCGGTATTGATTTCAAGTGCGTGAATACAGTGGTGAACTATGATATACCTGCAGACGGCGTCACTTATGTGCATCGCATTGGACGCGCTGGCCGGAACGGTCGCACCGGGAAAGCAATCACGCTTTTCTGTGCCGATGAGGCAGCGCAGGCGCGCACGTGTGCGCATGTGATGCGCCTCAGTGGCCAGAATGAGTCTGTGCCTGAGTGGCTGCTCGGATTGCCGAAGAAACCACGGAACAAGTCCAAGTCCAGGGGAAGCAAGCGAAAACATCTCGATCGATCAGAGGGAATGCGTGGATGATTAGCGACTTGAAGAGTCGCGTCGCACAGCGGCTGCTGCATACCCTTCCTGACACGAGCGTTGCCCGCGGCGTTTGATCACTGGATCGAGGAGCGCCAGCCGCGCCTCCTGGTGACGTCGCTGGGCATACGCACACGACAGTAGAGCGTATCGCGCGGTTCGAATGGTGGCCGTTCCGATGTCGTCGAGTGCCAGCCGAGCAGGGTCCGTGAAACCGGGAAGGCTTTCCCCAATGCGTTCCGTATACGAAAACAAGCATCCAGCTGGTCTGGAGTCCATCAGAAGATTCGTTGATGCAATGTTTGCGCATGTGATGCCCCTGGACATGCTGCATCTGGAGTCGACGCTGCGACGCAGCACCTGCGACAATGCATGTACACAGGGACAGCTGCCGCCGTTCACATGCCCACAGGCAGGTTCGGATCCATAATTGGTATCTAGCTGTACTTATCAGGTCAAATATGTCCATGGATGATGCCCTGTGCACGCGCGCGCCCTGCATCCGCACACCATCGGTCGTTATATGGAATCTTCTTCTGCCCCGGGTTCTATCATCCCGCACGATTCCCGGGCAGCGCATCCTGCTGCGCTGCTGGTGTAGTGGTAACATGGAAGATTCCCAACTTCGCTTAATCGGAGCGTGCTGGCCTAAGTAAACGTTTTGTCAATTAAAAAAATCCGCACCATCGGCAGTGCGTGCTGGTGCGGATGGTGTGTACGCGCGCCGGCCGCGCGGCGGGATCCCCCGGGTCACAGTTCGATTCGGGTGTGTCGCCCATTCGCCAAGAGCAGGTACGTATCCATGGTGGTGCTTGAGCTCGTGCACTGGTGCTCTCGGAGTGCTTCTCTAGTGAGCAGTGATAGTGTTCACGCTTCACGGGATCAGTGGCGAAGACTGTGATCGAGTGCAGGCCCCTTTTTCATCAGAAGCTCACGAGGCAGATCATGCTTCCTGGTAGATGCGAACGCCTGACATCGATCCGCAATGCGCTGATGATGACGGGCTCCGCACTGCGCACTGCTCGAAACGGGGCCAAAGGTGTCTCTGGGCATCTTGCAGCACCGCGTCGATCGGATGACTGCCGATGTCGCTTTGCAAGGTGCCGCTGCCGCCGCCGCCGCAAACGCTGTGCCTAAGACGATCGGTCTGGTCACCATCAAGTGCTTCACGGTACGTGCAGCTTCTCTGCTTCAGTACAAGATACGTCCTGGAATCATGTCTTGTAGGTATCTGTCTGGGCAAGGCGCGATTCCAAATACCCGCTGATCCGCATGTTTTGCGAATACACACGCGTCATAAACAAACGAATCCGACAAATTGAAGATCGCCTTTAGAGCAAGGTGGCAATGACGGCATGGCTTGCGTTGCAGACCTCAGATCGCTCGCCAGCGTCATGACTCGGGATGCGCGGTCTGAAAATTGTCCGCAGTTAGTCCGCTGCATCTGACTCACTCGATTCTGCAACTGCAGTTTGGCTCGCGTCCTCTAACACCTGCGAAATGTGTTGTTCAATGCATTCTAGATAAAACGGGAGTAGGTTTGCACGTTTCCAGCAGCTCTGCACTGCGTCGGTATCGTCGCGCTGTACCCGCTGCGTCCCGTCAGTGACCTGTTTCCCTGCATACAACAGTAAATGGTACTTTTCTGTCAATTTTTCCGGTGTGTGCACGTATACAGCGTAGAGAAGCTGTGAACCAGGTTTTGCTGATGGAAGCAGGACAGGCGAGTTTTCCGCAGTGGGGCCGCCCCAGTCCCAAGAGACACCAGCACCGCCCGTTCCGCGAGCTCCTACCGTCGTGCTCCCAACATCCTTTGCCTCCCTGAAGCGCAAGTTCGCCTCCAGGAAAGGTACCAGCGTCAAGAATAACTCCGAAACAGCGTCAGCTTCCTCGCTAGCGCCAAGGGCAGGGCCCGTTGCCACTCCGTCCGCAGTGCTCGCGCCGGAGGCGGTGACAGGTTCCTCAGTCGACCAGAGCGCGTGGTAGCCCCGTACCAGGTACACCGCCAGGAAGAGCTGCGGACGCGCTTCGATGTGGAACAGGATCCGACCACTCATGCATCCAAGCTACATAGTCGCCGCTGATGGTTTGCGGTGGTCAAATACATCGCCACGAATGCCCCGAACTCTTCGTGAAAGTGCGCTGCACCGGCGCGGACGCAACGCTCCCGGCATGCAGCGAGAAACTGAACATTTCTGGACCAGTGGCGTTCAAAACAAAAACGTTTCTGGTTTCTCCTTCAAAAAATCTGTTTCTTTCGGACTCGCTGAACTCTCGACAAGAGCCCATCATGTCCTGGCAGCAATACGTTGACACTTATTTAATAGGTTCTGGGAAGTGTGCGGAAGGAGCGATCATATCGGCTGGTGGAGACGGTGGAATCTGGGCACGGTCCCCGGGACTGCGGGTCACACCGGACGAAGTCAGCAAACTGTTACGAGCGTTTGTGGACCCAGGCGATGCAGCAACTTCGGGGATCCGTGTGGGCGGACGCAAGTACATGTTCTTGAGGAGTGATGGAGACGCGGTCTACGCAAAAGAGCGTGATGATGGACTGGTTGCGATGCGAACGCGCACGGCGCTCGTGCTGGCGCTTTACAGCAAAGGAACCGTTCCCGGTGAGTGTGCAACAGCTGTAGGTCGTGTTGCGGACTATTTGCGTCAGCACGGTTATTAACTTTGGATTCGATGGAGCTTGCCGTGTTTACATGACGTAGAGCGTGCTCTGTGCGACGGGAGGCCCCTGAGGTTGCGTTATGTTCGCGTCTATGTTGACGCGCGAAGAAGCAAGTTGACACGCAGACTAGAATGACAACACTTCGCCGCGATGGCACGCGTTCCTGTAGCACATACAAAAGATATGCTACCAAGCAAGACCTAGTTATCAACTGATAGACGCATACCATCGGTTTCTGAATAAAGGCTTGGAAACATCGTTATCCACGACCCGAGTAGGATAGATCTGGCGGCTGCTCCTGCACTTGGTTCTGGTGCTGCTGATGATGGTTATGATGATTTCGGGTTCGTTGATTTCCAATGATCCGCGCAGCGGTTTATGTATCAGCACGCTCGAGACAGCCAAGCGCGCTGAAAGCACCCCTGTACTTCACTTGACGCATCTGCAGACGCCTGAGCAGTACACCAACATAGCCACGCACTGGTAAGCACCCAGTCCACGATACTCATCGTTCGAAGCGGTTCGCTGCGCTGCGTGACGCAGAAGCAGCCGCTCACGTGTCTGCGTACGCTCAACGAAGACCCATCGATTTTGGGTGCTGCGGTACACACGAAAAGCGGCCGGTATGCAAGGCACCCAGAGACTTGGTGCGATCAGGTACCCAAACGACAGCATTCCACAATAGTCGCTATTAGAGGTATCAGGGTCCGTACCGAGCGCGAAAAAACGTTCTCGTCCGTTCCACTGTAACAAAGCGCAGCCGAGCCTCTACATCAGCATTCCAAGCCGTGGCGTTCCGCGAGTTGCTGTACACTGATGCTTCGATCGTGGCTGCAATCCTTCCAATAAATGATGTGCATCGCTGCAGCAGTTGCTGGGGTCGTTACACAGATGCTGGGTACGGAAAATGGTCGCCTTGCCTCGCAAGGTAAGCTCGAGCATCAAGAAAAAAGTCCTTGCGAGCCTAAGCGTTATCGGGTTCAACAGGTTACCTCATCAACACGAAATCCGTCGTAACACGGGACCGAGTATCTCGGGAGCCGGCCTATGGAGGTTCCTTGCCAGGGAGGCCTGCGAACAAGGCACATTGCGGCGACAAGGCCGCTCTTGGTCGTCGACCTCAACCATAGCGTACCCCAGACAGACAGACAAGCACGTGAACTGATCCTGGATCCCGTATTTTATCGGATTTTGGCGAGCCATCGCAGCACCGGACCATCCGACGCTAGTACCGAGAGCGCTTCATGAATCTCAGGTGATGAACTATGCAGAGAGTCTCAGGTATTCGCATAAGACACGCAGTATGTACAACGCCATGTCATTGTCCGAAACTTCCTTGATCCCGCTTGAAACACGCAGCATCCACAAGGCCAAGCAGACGTCAGCGAATAACGTTCAGGAGACCGGCCTCGTCTTGAGGTGCGAGCATCGACCACACCCCAAAAAGTCATGTCGTTACCGGTTCATGCTCATGCTCTCGAAGGCATGCGATTCCATTCCCGAACTCGATGACGTTGGCATGCGCACGGCGGCAGCGAAGATGCGAACGTGAACATCGTGTCGTGCTTTGATTTCAAATTCTCGATGAAAAAGCACATCTTCGGCGCACAAGCCCATCACCCGGGTATCGAGCACCGCGCGCTGCTATACAACAAAAGCGCTGCGGTTGCTTCGCGCTCCGTCCAAGCGTAATACGCGAGCTCATTTCCCCGAGTCAGCGCTCGGTGCTACTGTAACCATGGAATCCATCGCGGACGCATCGAGTAGACTTTCCAGACACTCTAATACATCATCAACCCGCTCGACAAAGGCATCTGCGAGACTATTCTTGCGTCCAATAGTGCAAGTGAAGAGGGTGACGTGCCTCTGCGCCCTCGGCTCGTCGACCAGCTTGGGACTCGTTTTCGGATTCGTTTCTCGGACACCGACATACTCCATGCATGCTTCGAACATGCGCTCGTCACTCTTATCATCGCCCATGCAAAGGATCCAGTCTGGCTCCTCTATTTTGAGTTGCTGTAGAATATATCGCACGGCGTTGCCCTTGTGAATACCCCGCGGATGCACGTAAACAATATTCTTGCCGCTTAGTACCTCTAGTGGTGTATGCATCAACGATTCTTCCAAGTGTGCGCGTAGCTCTTGCGCTTGGAAATACGCAAAGTCCGGATCCGCTTCCGAGTAATGCCAGGTTGCAGAGCTTTCTTTGATCTGAGTAAAAGATCCCGGTGTATGATCTTCGAAACGCAGCATGATGTCGATCGCGGTGTGCAAAGCGCGACTAAGCACCTCGGGATCGTGGTCGAAGAGCGGTTGCGTCCACATACGGGATAGAGGCGTTGCTCTCGCAGGTCCGTAAGCACCGACTGCTCCAGTTCCAGAACGAGGCTCCAATAGAGCCGTCTTATCGACTGGGCTCCGCAAGGCTGGGGCGGTGTCGTGCGCCACGGCCTTGACGGCCGCTGGTCTCATCCGTGGATCAAGTCGCTCGGGGGCGCTGCCGCTGCCGCTGCCGCTGCCACTGTCTAGCGCCGCAAAGGCATCATCTGGCCAGCAAAAAGCATAGCCCTGTTCTGCAACGAGGCCGCAACCGGTTGCGGCCAGCCAGCGATCCAGGGTGGCCCTCTCTCGCCCGCTGATAACAAAGACAAGCGTCTTCGGGTGCTGGATAACGAGCTGTCGCAGCAGCCGCTGTACGCGTGCCTCCGGTTTAGCGAGCTCCGGATGCGAGTGATACGCCGACAGCGTGCCATCATAGTCGAGCAGCAGCAGTCGCCGGCGAGCAGCACGGAAACTGGCTGAAAGCTGCTCGTAATCAAGCCGTCGATATTGCCGCCGAGTTTCCGTCGTTTTCACCAAGTCCGTAATGATGTTTTCAGCCCATCGATCCGCAGTGTGCATCTGCACGTATTTCGAGAGTTTCTGATACCGCAGTTCTCGTTCCATTTTTGAGAGCGCCATGGCCCGATGAAGCGTTTCTGCAACCTCATCAATGCTCCACGGATTGCAGAGTACAGCGCCGGGTAGCGAATGCGCTGCGCCGCAGAACTCGCTCATCACAAGCACGCCGCGTTTCTCACCTTGACAAACGGCGAATTCATACGACATGAGACCCATACCTTCGCGAAGACTCGTAATCACAGCAACATCCGCGATCGAATACAGGACAACGAGATCCTCCAGATCCGGCTCCATGATGCGAACCATGATGGGTAAGTCTTCGACCGTTCCAAAGCGTCCATTGATGCGGCCCGCGAGTTCTTCTACCTCCGCTCGAAGCGCCAGATAATCACTACTCGCGCGTTCATCGACAGCGTCCAAGCTCAGGTCCGGAGCCGACGGGACCACCACCTGCAGCAGCACGGCCCTCCCGATCCATTCTGGATGCGATTCGAGTAGTTGCTCAAAAGCTAACATTTTGTGTGGTATTCCCTTGATGTAATCGAGGCGATCAACACCCAGAAGGACCGTTTTTCCAGCGAAAGGGCCCTCAAGCAACCGACGCTTGCGCTCCTGTACCGCTCTGCTTCGTGAAGCGGCGATGAAGCTCGTACTGTCAATGCTGAACGGGTAGATTCCGACGTGAACCTCTGCCCCGCGATTGTCGATGCCGTTAGGTCTGGTTTCCAATCCCAAAAGTCGCGAGCAGACACTGAAAAAATGACGAGCGTAGTCATAGGTATGGAAGCCGATCAGATCCGAAGCAAGCATCCCCTCGAGAAGCGGCCTGCGTACCGGCAACATCCGGTAGATCTCACTGGACGGAAACGGTGTATGCAGGAAGAATCCAATGCGAGCATCAGCCTGACGCGAGCGCAACAGCTGTGGTACCAGCATGAGCTGAAAGTCATGGACCCAGATGAGATCACCAGGCTGGCTCTCCCGAGAGATTGCCTCGGCGTACAGTGCGTTCACTCGACAGTATGCGCTCCAGAGCTCTGAACAGAACGCCCGCTCCCCTTCCACGCCAACTGGAATGTAATGAAATATGCGCCATAAAACGCTATTGCAAAAGATTTGATGCATTCGGCACAATTTTGCGTCAATGAAGAGAGGTATGAACCCATGCTCAGCTAGAAGGATACGCCGCGTAATGTCCTGCTGCTCAGCGCTGAGCTGTTGTATCTGCATGAGTTGCCCGATCCATCGAATCGTATATTCCTTTCGCAGATGACGCAGCGATGCAAAAAGCCCGCTGGAGTTCAGCAAGATTTTGGGTTTGTTTTTGTTTTGTACCGGTGAAAAATGGACCTGTACGGGCAAACGGTGCGACACAATGAAGAGCCGTCGAGGTTTCACAGCGCCGTCCACGCCCCCAGTCAACTGGGCGGAGGTCTCTTCCGTGCGCAAAAGCGAGGTTCTTGCTTCTCGGATTTCGTTCAACTCAGCTTGAACTTGCTGGATGCAGTTCAATAGATACTCTTCTACGAAAGGCGCATTGAGATCGATGGACTCGATCTCCTCATGGGAGCGAATGAGACTTTGCAAACTGTAGTTTCTGGCCAGGCCCGAGTCCGTGATGTCCGCCTGAGAGTACGCCTCACGCTCCAGACGCTTTCTATCTCGAACCGTGTTGAGGTCAACATCTACGTCCACACCGACGCGCTCTGTTCGCAGCAGAGGGTTAGCGTCGCCAGAGCTGCAGAGCTGCCCACCGCGCTGCAACCTGCTGCCACCTGGTGAGCTCAGCAGACTTGCCAGGTTTCCAGGGCTGCTCTTTTCCCGTTGTACTGCGGGGCGGTCCACCATGGACACTGCAGCGAGAAATACCTCCGACCTTGACTGGAAACAGTGCACTAGCCGTGCATTTGGTACTCAGCTGGACGTTGATTGGACGCCTCAGCGCTCGTGCGATGCCGCAGGTGCCGTTACGCACGCGACGGCACTGCACCTGGGTACAGCCGTATCGGTGCCGAATGGAAGCGATCTACTGACATTACTTGGGCGAAGACGATCAAGTTCTAGTTGTGGTCACTGTTCGTGACACCAGCCTTGGTTGGCTACTTCTCCGACTGCTTCCTTTCTCTCGATGTCTCGCTCTTTCGGGTCTGGCGTAAAATGCGCTGGTCTCGACTTTCTATCAATGGCCGCTGTCGGTAGTCCAGGGATGTTGATGACAGCACTCAGGAGTCAGTGTCGTCGCTTTCGACACTTGACGATGCATTTTATCCACAGGCGGTTGATGCGATCTACGAATCGCTTGCCACATCTATCGTATTTGTGTACAGCCACGGTGTTGCATTCGAAACGGCGGCGGTCTGCTATGGCCAGGCTTTCGGATACATCGACGACACCGGTATCGCCCAGTGCCGCCCTGTGGCGCGTGAACGCATCCTCCATCGCTCGATGGTTGCTATGGACAGGAGGAGCAGGCCTGCGTCGCTGCGCTTTTCCGTTTCTGCTTCCGATGTCGTGTTCTACGATCACGGTAATGTTCTGGATGGCCCCGGGGGCGAGTACGCTGTCGGCTGCAGTTGCAAGCGGACGCGATTTCATTCAATAGAGAATTTACGGAATGCGATAGTGTCCTTGATAGAACAAGTAGTAAATGGAAAATCCAGTGCGAAAATCAAGTCGAGAACTTCTGATCCGTTTACGATCCCTTCGTGCAACCTGGTTACGCACGTCCTAATAGACGCGATCGCTGCAATGACGAGAATCCGAGTCCAAGACCCCTTTCCATACAGACAGAAGAGTCGGGAGCGTCTCGGGGCATATGCAGCGAGAAGTATCAGTCCGGCTTCGCGTGTTATGCGGTCAATGGACACAAAGAGATGCGTAGTTGTCTTTCGAACGGAATCGATTACGTGACGTGACAAGTCCAGTGAAGTTTCGTCATGAGCTTGAGATGAAGTTGTCAAGCGATGACGTCGAGTATTTCTCGTCATCAACCCAGAGGCACGAATCGCTGCATTCACGACTTGCCTTGAGACACACGGGTTGAAAACGTGAAGAATGCGTGATTTGCGCATGATCAACATATGCAAGAGGAGAAGATTGGAGGCTTGTACCTATGGATTCGATGATGGCGTCGGTCATGTCATGAACCTTTTGGTCGACTGCATCCCGAAACACCTTGGAATCGATGACAGAACGAAATTGAGCGGCGTAGAGCCGAAGAAGCCACTCCAAAAAGACGACCGAGAATGCTAAGGCTACGTACGGATCCTCAGCCCCATATTGCCGCACTTCGAACATCGAGGTTGTGCATCAATAAAAAAAGTTCGGGAAAGATCGTGGAGCGCGAAGTGACCGAGCAGTTCAGTGTGCCTTTTCAAGTGACGCGGGTGGAGCAACGTATCGTCCAGTTCGGCGCACTCAAGTTCTTAAGCAACGGCTGCATCCGTCGAGTGCCGTTCGGGCCGAATGCTTTGGAGCAGTGGAACACTCCTGATCGATAGGTGAACTGAATCGGGCAATGAATTAGAGACTGTCCGGCGCTTCTGAGCTTTCGAAGGTCGGAGGTCGCACCATCATTTGAGGAGACGGGACAACTGCACCAATGATTACATCATCAAAAAGTGTTTCCTGGTTTCGCACCGCGTGTCACGTCTCTTTCCCGACCAGTTCTAGCGAAGAGAAAGCTTTGCTTGCGCGGGGTTTCTTTTTTTCTTCAAATAATTCGGCTGGCATTACTCCAGCAATGGCGTTCTAGATTTCAATGAAACCGCTTTGAAAGCGAGTATGACCCATGCAGGTTCATGCGCCTGAAACGCTGACAAGTGTCGATTTCGCTATTTGTTCTGGTCTGGGCATGGAAAAAGGATTTCTAATGCTGCGTCGCCCTCGGGCGGAGGAAATTATGGTCGTCCAGTCGATAACAGCAGCACCAGGGACCAAGTTCAGCACTGAGAAATACTCCGCACTGTGCGAGGTCGAATTTGTCGATGCTGAGGGACCTGTTCGCTCCGTCCTCTTCGCTGGACCATTCAGCGACAATAGATGCGAGTCGGCATGCAAGATACGGATCTTTGAAGCATTAAAGCATCGTCACGCAACTGCCGAGTCACCAGTAGCATATGGAAGCTCTGCGGCGCGCGCATCTATTCGCTGAACGGTACGTTGAGCCCCGGGATGCTCCATGCTGGAAGCAGACACCCAGCAAAAGGCGATGTCGTCTAGTCGCTCCAGCCGCCCGAACATCGCGCAGAATAACTCGGTAGCCACGAACGGAATCCGATGATTCGGAACACACGTGCTGGCTGTTTTGCCGGAGTAGAATCGACGGGTTCAACGCTTGTCCTCTGGTCTCGCAAACGCTCCCAGTGCACACAGAAGTGCATCAAGCAAGCACAGTTGCACAGCCGTGATCATCGTCCTTCGCCCGTATTGCGTTCCTCTGCCAGGTGCGTGTCATCAAGTGCTTCTTCGCGGTGTATAGCTGACAGGTTCGAAGTGTGCTTACTTTTAAAAAATCTACGGAAAAGTTATGGATATGGTAGCCGGGGTATCCTGGAGGCCCGCCATCGCCGGGTTCGACAAAAGCGAAACGAAAAATGCCCTGCTTGACGACTATCGAGCGAAGAAGAGCAAATGACGAACAGGAAGAAGAAAACGAGGGTAGGTACGCGAGAAAAAGTGCTTCCCCGACGAGGCGAAGAAGAGATTGTAGTCGCACTGAGGGCACGTGTTCGATGAATCCTCGCACTCGTGAGTTAAACCCGGGGCAATAAACGCATGGAGTTCGTGAACCGGGACTTCAACGCCGCCATCAGTATCAGACGATGTCTGGTGCCGAAGGCGAGACCCGAGGAGCTGACGAGATCCAAAATCGTGGGGAAGCGTCTCAGAGTCGAAATGTACAAGGGGAAAATGAACCCGGTAGGAGTCGGCCGGTCAAAAAAGGCCGGGTGGCATCTGCGGCCGGATATCAATGTACCCTAAATGATCGTAGAACATTTTTCGTTTCACAGATCACCTTACTGAATATCATGTGATGCATTCCGTGCTGGCAGCGTGTCCAGCGCGCGTCTTCTGGCTCTTGGATGGTTCACGGCACTCACGTGAGCATGCACAAGCGACGTGGTGCCTCATTTCCTTCTCGACAGTGGAGGCAGCATAGCGTTCGAGTTGCGCATTCCGCCGCTGGCGCCCAATACATCCACTGGCTTGCAGCCCGCAGACGCCCTTGGACTGGAACGGCGCCAGAGCGAAGGTTGTCGTCTATCACCTAGCAGATGCGGTGAAGTAGATGCACCGGATGGTCTCGTAGTCGGGGTCATCCGAGCACCGTGGTCGTTCCCGAGGCCTAGTCAGGGCGCTGACGGCAAGTCGTACAAGAAGAAGCGCCCATACGGCCGCAGATGCCCGCACACGTCCATGTTGCGTGTCGCGTCATGCACGCATCGAGCCGACGCCCGTCAAAGCAGCAAAACAGCGTCGTGTCTCCGTTCGACACCTGCGACTGACACCATACCCGCAGGGCAGCAGGATCAATCGGGCCTGTGGTCTCGTGGGTAAGCCCGGTATAAAGCAAGCGAAAAGTCGGTGCTTCTGCGCAACAAGTGAGGTTTCGTTCCAGATCACCAGCAGCAGCAATCATGTATCCGCAACACCTTGCCAGATGCAGTTAGTATACCCCTTGAAGAGAACAATATCTGCGCTGGCGATTGCGTGCAAGCATGTCACGGACAGTTCAAGTGAGGGCGCATCGTGCGCATCAGCGTCCCAGGTCGTACACGTGTCCCAGGTGGCATCCGTGTCGCCATACATGCGTGCTGCGGCACGCTGTCCGTCGGTGCAAGTATCACGGAACAGAGACTTTCTTTCGTGGTTTCAATCCCCTGGAAACCTCTACGCGCCAGAGTCTCGGAAAAGCCGTGAAGCGAGACCTCAGCTTTCTTTCAGGCAGTTACGAAGCAAGAAGACAATCCCAGATGAACCACGAGCCTTCCCCAAGCAGACCCTCGCCTGCTTCAGGGCTACTACATTCGGCTGTAAAACGCGGTCATTCGCAAAGCGCTTGCCCTAGGGCAGCGCAAACGACGGACTTGGTGGCTGAAAGCTCCGCGAGGCCAATGAATCTGGACCATCAAGAATCGGAAGATCTCGATGATCCAATGAATGCGAATCGAAACTACTTGATGGCGATGGATATTGCGACCGGACTCGCGGATATTCTCTGGAGTGAGCGCACTGTGACACCAGGCCTGCGCCAAGTCGTTCGTTCGCTTACCGGCGCTGACCAGCGTGAACAATTTGTTCAGTTCGTCGTGAGACGTGTCGTGCAGAACGGGAACCGGGGATTCCCTCGCGTTGCAGACGCATCCACGAAGCAGTCTTGTAAGCTGGAAAGGACCACATCGACGCGTGATCGCTCAGAAGACCGCGCAGGAGAAGCCACATCTGGGCCTGCCCGTAAAGAGCGGCGCACGTGCGAAGCACCCTGATGCGCCCGCAGATATCGTGCAAAAGATGGACGAAGCCAGCGCCGACGCCCCGCAGCAATCGGAGGGGGCGCAGATGCACCCATTCTGCCAGCTGCGACAGTGGGAGCATAGACCGAACACAGGTTACCGTCCAGCGACCTGATCGGTCGTAATGAAGCGGGCAAATTCTCCCGCCGAACGGATACACCGGTCAGTCTGGTTGCAGGTGCTCTTGGGCGACGCTGAACGCTGCCGGCATCTACACGGATATCGATTCGCACCGTCGACCAGCGGTCTTTGGCTCTTGTCGCCTCGATGGCACCGCTTCAAATCAGTGACCGTCTCGATTGCAGTTGTTGGCATAGATTGAAACCATTCGGAAAACGCCGCTGCTCAATGATGTTCTTCAAGTCGACGAACGTTTTCATCTCAATGATGGCACCTGTGGATCCTCCTGAAGGTCACCAGCAGTCGAGTGCACCGGCGATGCCTCATCATACTCCGGAATGTGTCCGTGCGCCTTCGCCATGGGCCTCGAGTCCAATTGGAACCAGGTGCCATATGCTGCATATACAGACCGTCAACGAGAATGCCATGCCCAAAGTAACTCGGTAGCAAATCCCGAAGTGCACCAAGACCGTAATATGAAACCAAAGCGCGATGCTGCAATGTACAGGTGAATAGATTCGACGAATGCTTCGACCAACACACGGCATACCTAGCGCGTTCCCAATAAAGACGCTTTTCGCCCCAGGAAACATCCCGGCGGCTTTGCATACTTCCACGCAAAGCAACGCAACAGCGCGATCCGAGCTCAAGGCGTCGATCGTCTTGTAGCGGCGGTCCAAAATTTATCGGTACGAGTACGAATCAGGAAGTGCTTCGAGTACGTTCGAAACCGCTTGATTTCCGCAGCAGCATCCAAATGGAATGATCAAATGGTCAATGCTCATTCCAAAAACCTCACGTGGTAGTGGCTACTGGTTTCGGTACCGATTGAACCATAGGTGCCTCGGTTTGTGCTGCCAGTCCCCGAGAGCGAAACCATCGAAGCGTTCGCTCTAGGCCATCCTCGATCGAAAATCGCGGATTGTAACCCAAGTCTCGCCTCGCGGCTGCACAACTTACCCGACGCTCGCAGGTTGCGAGCAGAACACGTCCTGGGGTGAAATCCGTTGAAAGTGAACGCCCTAGTAAACGCGCGACCGCATCAATGAGCACCACGAGCCATGCAATGGAGTAGACCAGAGCGAACGGCAAACGATGCCGTGGAGGCGGGTATCCCAGACCTTGCAGGATGGACCCCAGAAACCCCCAGAAAGAGCGTGGGTCCCCATTGGTTATGAAGTAGGCCTTACCAGTCAATTGTTTGGCACGCTTGTCACTTTCCTGCAACGCCTCTGCAGCAAGATAGTGCGCTTCGGCAACGTTCTTCACGTAGGTCCAGTCCATAGCATTTCGCCCAGAGCCAATGATATATTTCATGCGACCCTGTCGTGCCCTACTCACTAGCGTCGGTATGAAGAGGGGGTCATATTCGCCGAAAATGCCCGATGGTCGGAGCGCAACTGCATACAGTACTCGTCGGGCAGGATCCGTAGACGATGAGCTCGCTGTCTGCAAAACCAGCTGCTCTGCTACCCTCTTCGTGTACGTATAAAAGTCGATATCCTTCTTAGCAAGCGGGGCAGACTCCTCGTCAACGTCGATGAGGTCGAGTCCGGCGAAAACAACCGAAGCAGAGGACGTGTACACCAGATACCGAATACCTCGTTCGAGACAGAATCGGATGACTTGTTTCGTACCTTCTATATTAACGTATTCCATCAGCTTGCGGTTCGCAGCGTTCGCGGCCGTCGGCGACGCCGTTGCACAGTGAAACACAGCATCGATTCGGGGAACGCTTCGCAACGCTTCCCAGAGCGCGTCATAGTTGCCTATATCCACGCTTATGTCACGAACTTGAGAGCGCAAACTTTTAACTAGCTCGCTTTCCGAATACTCCGTGAAAGGAAAGAGCTTCAGGTCGACAACGATGACGTTGTAGCCCCTCTCTACCAGCAGCTCCACGAGATGCCGTCCGAGAAACCCGGAGCCGCCTGTGATCAGCGCCGTTCGTGGCTCGGGTGTTTTCGTGGCAACCACACCGGTTGCGTTTTGTCTGGCGCGACCGCTTCCCGCCGCTGCCTTGCGGTTGGTAGGCATCTGCTTCGACGTCTAGACTATCTAGCAAGGCGCGTATCTCGTATGGCAGCGAGAAAGAAAGCAAATCGCTGCGCGCGCTGCACTGTGGCATACGAAGCATCTGCAACAGCAAGTGCAGATTTGATCTGCTCTTACACCCATGTTCGTATAGCATGGAACGAGTCGACTTTGCTATATCGTGCTGACAAACTCAAGTTTGGGCCTGTTCCCGCTGTTATCAATTCTAGCTTTCATGGGGGTTTTCTGCGAATTCCTCCTTTCCTCCTGTCTTATCTGTAGCTCTGCATGCGCCGGTGTCTCAATTCCCTCAGGTGCGATTATCATCCGTGGAAGGAGGTTGATAGCAGCTTGCGTCCCGATGACGCTGCCTCCAGCTGTTGTCGGTGCGTTTCATGCACAAGCTGAACATGCGATCTAGCCTTGCGTCGCACTTTTCATCTTGTTTGGACGCAGCCTCGGTACGCCCGTGGCAGCGGTGACGCGTCACTGTGGTCAGGTGTTCCCATATGTTCAATATAGAGTCTTCTACGAGCGCCGCCCCGTGTCGCATGAAGACTTCCCCTATCGCTCGGCACGTGATCCTGACGGGAGCAGAAGGCGCCCCGATGATATACGCCTTCCTTATCTCCTCTCAGTACCGTACGCTATCTTGAAAGGTTTTTTATGTGCGATGTCCTCGAGGACAACGCTGTCCATTGCAGAAGCGAGAACACGCAGTTCTGTACCGCAGAAAATCAGCGGAACGCGATGCTGCTCATGGTGAAACAGAGACCGAAAGGATAATCCAGACTGACGAGCAGGTCGAGAAATATCGATCCATCTATGCTCATATTTTTGCAAAGTGTTGTCGTTGTCTGTACTAGGAGCGATCGCAACGTTGACTCTAGTCCAAGTTCGAGACTGTTTCTCATGCAGTCAGAAGAGACTGCAGCCCCTGGGGCCGGATCCCGGGAGCAGTTTCGAGCTGCTCCTTTCGAATGCCGCTTCGTAGATCGCTGCAAAGAGAGAGGGATCCGTCTTCCGTACCGAATCTATGATTGGACGTGACAAGTACAGAGAAACCGTCTGCAAGAGCTTGTTATACTGTTTCACCTCAATTTTGTTTCACCCCCGCTGTAGTGTATGTTAGGCGGTGGAAATCACGATGCAAGGTACTGCATAAATCGAAGACAAATTGCCTGCAGGATTTATCTTCTTAATTGAACCGCGCAAGGAGGACGGCATTCATCATTCATGTCATTCATACCACAGTATTCAGATGGTTGAGGAACACTGTAAGAAACAAGAATATTCGCTCCGCACCAACAACCCGATACTCTCAAAGCTTGCTCGTGGTCAATGGTAGAAAACGACCCGATAATCACCATTCGAGCAGCATAAGCGACGATAGAGGCTACCAAGGGCGTCTCTGTTTCTCAACAGGTTCTTCGTGTGGCGCACATTACACTGGGACATAGTCCCGCAAAAAAGACCTGGCTCACGAACGCGCATCCTCCATCGAAATCACGAGGACAGCGTTCCTGGAACGTCGAGATCGGTATGTACCGCAAGGACATCGGCTTGTTTTCTTCTATCGATAAGGCTTGCTTCGGATAAAACGGTTGGAACGTATATGGGTATTCGCAGAGAAGGAGCCTGCTATATGTTCGATCGAACTCGAAGCGAACTAAGACATCATCTATTCTAGCTACAATGGATTCATTTTGCGGCCGTAGTTTCTCGAGTGGGTAACCCTCATACAACAGCACTCACTTTATCGAATCATTGAAGACTTTACCCTGACACTTGGCGACATTCCTCTATTGGAGAACGTGGCATTTCATCATTCCCCTTGCGTTCGAGCTCTTGCCGATTCTATCGGGGCAGAGCATCTTTTCATTCCTCCGTACAATCCATAGCTCAAGTGCATCGTATGCGTGTTTTCTATCGTAAAACGTAATGGTCGTTCCACTGGGCGAATCGCTGAAGCGCTCAGCGCACGGTGACACCGGAGCACATGTCGTCTTTCTTCCGCAAGTCCTTCGCACTCCGTGAAGGTCCTCACCTAAGGGCATAGAGAAGTGCGTTCATTTTCAGAAATGCACAACACCAGGGAAAGTTGTGGGCATGGAAGTCGGGGAACCTGGAGCACCGTCATCGCTAGCTTCCGGGCAAATAAACGAAGAGAATCATCTTCTCTTCGACCATCGAGCGAAGAAGAGCTAGTAATGACGAAGAAGAGGAGGTCGATGAGAGATCGACTTGAAAAGATTTTTGCCCGACGGGAAGATCACAAGACTGTAGTGGCAAGAAAGGCACGCGTTCTGGCAGTATTTGCACTGGTGAGTCCAGCCAGAGGCAATAAACGCAAGGAGTTCATGAACAGAGTCTTCATCGACGCCATCAGTATCAGACGATTTGTGGTGCTGAAAACGAGATCCGCGGAGCTGCGCCTATCTAACTTCGAGGGGCAGCCTCCCAGGCTCGAAATGTGCCTCGATAACCTCAAACCGATAGCGGGCGGCCCGTCAAAAAACGTAGGGAGGCGTCTGCGCGTGGGTATTCATGTAACCCCACATGGTCATTTGGAGATTCTTTTGGTTCACTGATCAAACATATGAACGCGCCAGGTGACGACGACATCATGTTTTGTTCCGCCGTCGATTCAACGAAGCGAACTGTTGCGCTGAAGAATTGCCCTGAAATAGAAAGATGGGAAACTTGAAGCATGCGTGTTTTGTGCATGCCGCACAGAACAAAAGGAGAAGCAAGAATGGTTGCACATGCGAAATCTATTCGGATATGAGTTCTTTCGCGTACCCTTGTGACAAGGTGTCGCGAATCATCCTGATTCCGGTGACATAACGAATTCTGGCGGCAAAGCGTCGAGAAAGAACCACTTTGAAAAAACGACCAACTATTCAAAAATCACGCAGGAATCCGTAGAGCCATATTGCTGCAATTCAAATGTCCAAGCTGTCCATCTCAAATACATTTCAAGACAAAGCAAAAGTCAGGAACAGAGCGGGCTGTTCAGTGTTCCGTTTGAATGCGGCACGAGTACAGGAATCGTCATTGCATTGCGTGCATGCATGCATGCCGCCCAGGAGGTATGTTGCAGCAGGGTCCTGCGGCAGGCGATCGTGCCGGCATGCTGCACCCGAATACCCTGCTATCCGGATACCTGACCCCGTGCTGGATGATGGACGTCTCAAGCGAGCATGCAACAGTGAACGACAATGTCGTTCTGTCTCTGCGAGGTGTACCCAGCAGCGCAGTAGCCAATATTCTCGGCACGTTCGGTCGGTACGGCATCCAGCGGATCATACGTACTGGCTAATGTCCCCAGGGAAAAGTCTGTGAGGTGCTGGCTCGCGGAACTTGAACGCATGCTGTGGAATCGCGGATGCTTTTCGCCGGAGACCGAGACCCATCGTGCAATCGGAGATCCGCTGGTAACAGTAAACAGCCTTCAAGCACACCAAAAAAAGACGCAAGGATTCCCGTATCGTTGTGTAGCCGCTTTAGCTCTTGTGGCAGCGTTACGAAACGTCAGTCGTGCAATGCGCATGCCGTCTCCGAGGTCGGATGCGTGTAGCGTCATCCATCGCTCGCTACTTGCGAGAAGCGGCTTTTCATGATTCTGCAGTGTGATGACAAGCGCATTGGCGACGAGCAGCGTTCCATAGTTCGAAAGGCGCAGACAAGAGCCGGGCCCCACAGATGCACCATTTTTCATGCGAATATCTTTGGCTAGCTTGTTGCTCATATAAAATCCTTGATTCACCTGAGGCAAACTAGCGATCATCACCGAAAAGAACGCCGTGAGCTCCACATCATCCCATGGGACTTGTGCTGCACCAGTTCTGATTATCTTACAGAGTTAGCAAGCGTGGTCCTCTCCAGCGTCCCGTGCACTAGCGTGCCCTTCGTCCGACCAGAGAGCGTCATGATGATCTGGGGCCCTGCGCATCCGCGACAACCCAGGTACAGCAGGGCTGCTAGCTCTTTGGATGCCACTCAAAGACAGAAACTAGAGTCCAAACCGCGAGACTCCTCGGAATGCGGCTGCCAGGGATCCTGACTCTGTACACGTAGCATCATCTCCTCGATCGCGAGTTCGTCAAGCGGAAGACCTGCAGCAGCCGCAACAAATCCCACAAACGGCGGTGATGGTGCTCCCGGTCGGGATTTAAGCTCCGGATGGAACTGCGATCCCAAAAAGAAGGGATGCTCCGCGCGATCCAGCTCTGCGATCTCCATTCGTTGTCCTGTTTCATCGCGAGCAACGAATCGAAGTCCACATTCTTTCTCCAGGCGATCCACGTATTTGGGGTTCACCTCGTATCGATGGCGGTGCCGTTCCATGATGAACGGTTTTCGGCCGTAGAGTAACGATGCAATGGAGTTGGTTCCATCGGGTTGAAAGATTGTCTTACGGGCACCGAGTCGCATTGTACCGCCCATTCTAGTCTTGTCTACTTCGGGCATGAATATGACGATGGCAGGATCAGCATGCTCATCAAATTCGGTGCTGTTAGCCTTCGCGCCATCAGCGAGGCGCGATCGCGCCAACTCCACCGCAGCCAGCTGCATGCCAAGGCAAATGCCAAGGTACGGGACTCGATGCTCCCGCGCATACCGAATCGCTGCCAGCATGCCTTCAATGCCACGACAACCGAAACCGCCCGGAACCAAGATTCCATCAGCGGCGCTCAGTTCGCGCCATGCATTCTGATACGCCATATGGCGCTGCGTCGGCGAGCCGTTTGGCAGCAGTCTCGAATCACCCGATGCATCCACAAAGTTCTCCAGGCTCTCAGCTGCGATCCAGTGAATGTGAACCTTGCGATGGAGAGCCATGCCTGCATGTTCAAGCGCTTTGATAACGCTCAGATAAGTGTCCGCGAGACCCGTGTATTTGCCCACAATGGCGATCCTGCACTCGCCCTGATAGCTATCGAAAGCAGCCGCCATACGTCCCCAGCGCTCTAGGAGGACCGGCAGCCGCCAGCTGAGACGCAGCGCCGAGATCAGCGCATTCGTGACACCCTGCTCCTGCATCATCAGCGGTATTCGAAAGGTATTGCTAACGTCATGCAGGGAGACAACGGCTTCTACAGGAACCTGTGCAAAAAGTGCAATCTTCGCACGCGTCTCCGGGAGCAATGGTCGATCGCTGCGACAAAAGATGAGCTGCGGAGGTAACCCCAGGGACGCAATCGTCGAGCACCCTGCCTGCGTGGGTTTCGTCTTTTGCTCGCCAACAACGCCAAGACACGGCACTAGTGAGACAAAAGCAATACATACATTCTCTTGGCCGTGTCTATAGCGAAGCTGTCGCAACGCTTCCACGAAGGGGGCGCTTTCGATATCGCCGACTGTTCCCCCGAGTTCAATAATCACGACTTCGGGTGGAAGCCCCGAATCGTCAACTTTCTCCATCGCTGCCGCCATTATCTGATCCTGTATCAAGTCTGTTAAATGGGGAACCACTTGAACAGTGCGTCCGAGGTAATCGCCTCGTCGTTCGCGCTGAATAACTTCGGAGTACACTTTTCCTGTGGTAATGTTATGCCGCCGAGTGAGGTTCACAGATAAGAAACGCTCGTAGTTTCCAAGATCCAAGTCAGTCTCACTGCCGTCATCAAGCACAAAGGTCTCTCCGTGTTCGAACGGCGACATGGTGCCCGCGTCCACGTTAATATACGGATCGATTTTGATCGCAGATACACGCCAACCGCACGCTTTCAGCAGGACACCTATCGAAGACGAGGTGAGCCCTTTTCCAATGCCACTGATTACCCCACCGGCAACAATGACAAACTTGAGTTTCGGGTCGATGGAACCATAGCGCTCGGTTCCGTTGCAGCTGCAACTTGAGCAACCGCCGCCACTCATCCTCGTGTCACAAGCAATCACGTTACTAACCACAAACTGCGTAAAGCTATATCAGATCTGTGCACACAAACCCTGCAAAGATGAAGAGCGCAAACCACGCTCCAGAGAGTTGCAGCGTGGCCTGCTGACTCCGCTGGCAGTGCACGCGCCTGCAGCCGCAGCACTGCAGTGTCCTCGTCACGCAGCGGTCACCAAGGTACCCAAGAATACAGTCTAAGGCGCAATCAGAAGCCAAAGCCCGCCAACCCCGAGTTTCAGCAGCAATATGCGATGGATCTTGAGGTTTGCAAGCCGCCTGGCCCCACGCTTCTCAACCTGATTCGCTGCACGCACTTGAAGGGCAAGCAGTGAACCTGGAGCGCGCGACGCATTCGCGGTGGCAACACCCGCGGGCGCTCCGTCGACGGCGTTTCCCGCGTGCACGCATGCACGCATGCACGCACACCAACGTCATTGAGACTTGGCGGGAAGGGGTCGTTTGTGCTACTTCCCTGAGGATCATCTACGCGGAAATCGCTTCCGCAAACTTGCTCTACAAGCGATTCACGCATTCCATACCATGTATCTTGAGCGGCAATGAGTCAGATTGCAAGAATACCCGGGGCATTTCGCGAACATGATCACGAACAACTTGCCATAATCGCATCTGCGCTGATCGAGTGGATGCACAATCTATATGTCGATCGTGTATGTTCCACGAAAGAGCGTGTTTCAGAAGCGTACGACCACGCATTCATCAAACAGTCCCGCTCTGTCTAAGAGGAAGCGATCACATGCGTAGGCAGCGGCGTTCTGCTGAGCGTGTTAGCATTTCGCGAGTCGGTGCGTCGACGACCTCGCCCAGTTACGAATAAATCCAGCTGAATGCAGGCGTCACAGCAGCCTTCTCTCAACGATATCGAAAGAGACCGTCCACACTGGCAAAGCACCCTCGCCGGCGAATCGAAAACGGCGTGGATTGCTGAGCGCTTGCAGCGCTGCGCTGTCCTCGCGGAGAGCGCGGGTACCGGTGCGGCAACACAGAGCACCGCGAAAAGCGTTCCTACACATCCGCACACGGAATGCCCCTGGAATGCCATGAAAGATACCATTCGGACCTGGACAGGACAGGCATCCAAATGCGCCTCCTTTCTCGACGCCTCGCCAGCGAATGCAACGCGAGAACGCTTGCGATCACTCGCCGCAAAATGCGTTCGCGCAAGCATCTAGATGCTTACGACATCGACACTTTGTCTGGATGACTGGCGTTAGGGGCGCCCAGCGAGTCATGCGCGCGCACACACACACACACAGAGGGAAAGAGAGAGACACGTCTGCCCGGATGCGCGGATGAGGCTCCCTTCTGTGGACACGCACGTGGATCGCGCGCGCCTCAGCGGCATCCGAAGACACGTGTCTGGAGCGCGCCTCAACGCCGTCGCGGAACGGAAGCGGCAGGCGGCGATTTTTTTCATGTACAAAACGTTTGCTTAGGCCAGCGTTCTCCGATTATGCGCATTTTTCTTTTCTTACTTTTTTGGGCAGGCGGCGATGGGCGGCGCGCGTCTGGCCTCCCCTGCTGCATATCCGAGGGCGCGCATCGCGCGATCGATCGCGACTGCCTGCGCGTCACACTCGTGTCACACGATACGCCATAGGAACCGGAGGTCCAGCTTGTACGGACGTTGACGAGGCGGCAGTTTGCATGGCCCTGGTGTCGTTACCTCGCGACTACGTTTGTACACGTGGCATATGAACGATAAAGAACAAGCAGACGGGAAGGATTGTGTGATGTTTGAGGTCGTTGTGGCCAAGTGGCCGGGTTCGAGGGATGTTGCAGCAGTTGTGGAGCGGTTGAAAAGTCTTCCCGAAGTTGAAGCTGTCTTTCCGGAGTGCACTGGAGCAGAGGTAAAGTTGCGCGTGCGTACGTCGCCAACAGCGCTGTACTCCAAAATTATAGAGTTTTTACAGGGAGAGCTGCCCGCGGTACAGATGACGCTGCGCACGCGCATCTTCCAGATAGTGCACCTTCAAGTCGAAGGCCTTCGTTGCGATGGATGTGCTCGCAAGGTCACTGCAGCGTTGGAAAACGTGCCGGGAGTTGTTCGGGCACATGTCCTGTTGGGTCTCAAGCGGGCACGCGTTGCTTTGGATCGCCCGGTGCCTGTGTCGGCGCTGATCCAGGCGACGAACGCCGTTGGTAAGCAGGTCACACTCATATCAAAAGACGTGGAAATGAGTTGTATCAGTGACGCGGATGATACCTCCGAAGCGCTCCGTTATAACTGTGGTTGCGGAGAACCGAGCTGCGTCGGCGCACTCGAGCCGCGGCTTCGAGGTGATGCGGGCGTTCGCGTGAACCGCGAAGAGCTGGACACCATGGGATGCCTGGTGAATCCAGTGGGCATCCTGGATCTTTCGCAAGCTGCTTGCGGTTGTGGAAAGCGAGCCTCGACTCGTGCGTGTTGCTCATCGAAATCTCTGAAAACAACGACCGTAGACGAGAGCGCTACGACTGAGAAGACCTTGAAAAAGGAAGCGCTCCAAGACAAAACAAATCTTGTCCGTACAACTTTCAGTGTTCGTGGTATGTCGTGCGCTACCTGCGTTGGTGCCATAGAGACCGCACTTCGTCGTCTAGCTGGTGTCCAGAGCGCTTCTGTGACGTTGCTCAGTCAGAAGGCAACAGTAACGTATGATGGCAATATCGTAGACGCCGGCCGGATCCAGGCATATATTGAGTCCATCGGCTACGGCGCCGAACTGCAATCCAATGAGACACTCACGGATGGGTCGGCATCGCATCCGAATCGAAGCGGTACCGTGGCGGGCTCGGACCGAATGCCATTAGTGCTATGTTTTACAGACCGACTCAAAGCGGACGAGGCAGTAGCTGCGCTCCAAAGGACTGCTGTGGCGAAGACATTCAACCTAGTCGAGCAAAAATCCACAGGAGAAATGGACGCTAACGCGGCGCTTCCTTGGTGGCAAGCGCTTTATCGTCAGTGGCTGTGCATGCGCAAGCGGCCTGCACCGCGCTACGCGCTCCATATATGGCCGAGAGATGAGCAATCTATCACGAATATCAGCAAAAACATGGAGGTTTCGCCAGAGGCATCTCAACTGAATCCATACGCTAGAATCGTCGCTGTTTTGCAGAGTGCTGGCCTCGGTGGCAGCTTCGACATCAAAGATGCACCCAATGCCGCTAAGTCGCAGGACCCCTCTGAGACCTTGGCAGCGCGTCTACACCGAGAGGCGTTGGAATGGTTGGGACGTTTTGCCTTCGCGCTGGTGTTTACGATTCCTGTACTGGTTATCAGTACTGTTCTAATGAATTTACCAACGCCACCGCCTTCCTTGAGGGCTCAGGTTGGCGGCTCTGCGCTCCAGGTCGGCAATTTGGTTGCCCTGGTGCTCACAACTCCTGTTCAGTTCATTGCGGGCTATCCTTTCTACAGGGGCAGCTACTACGCGCTGTTGAAGAGGCGTCGAGCGAACATGGACGTGCTCGTTGCGTTAAGCACATCCATTGCCTATTTCTACTCGCTGATTCTCGTGATTCTGAATGGCGCCAATGTGCGGTTTGGAAGCGGTCCCGCATTTGACACGAGTGCCCTCCTCATTACCATTATCATTCTTGGTAAGTGGATGGAGACTGTGGCAAAACGCCGTGCCGCATCGGGTATTGAGTCCTTGTACGCGTTGCAGCCGCAGCGAGCCTTTTTAATGGCCCGTATAACACAGCGGTCAGATGATGCTTCCTGCACCAACGAGGGTTTGAATGAGGTACCCCAGGAACCTTGCGAGCGGAAGCCCGCGGCGGAGCGCGACGCCAATCCTGGACATCCGCCCGAGCCGCTTACTGCCGGCATACATACTGCCCAAGCAATGGAGAGCACCAGCGAGCCTGCCGTGCGAACCTCGGATGCTTTGCCTGTATCAACTGGGAAAAGTGGTAGCCTCCCGGTTGCCAGCGATGAGCAGTATCGCGGCATCGGAGATATCGACGCAAAACTGCTCGACGTTGGCGATATTATCGGAATCAAACCTGGTGAACGATTTCCCGCAGACGCGATTGTACTCGAAGGAAGCAGCACCGCCGACGAGTCCATGTTGACTGGCGAGTCGATGCGCGTCCCCAAAGGCCCCGGGGCTATCGTCTACAGCGGCACCGTCAACGGGAGCCATCCGCTCATTGTGCAGGCGACAGCCGTGGGCGCTGACGCGACGCTTTCGCAGATCATTCGTCTGGTTGAGGAGGCACAGGCCCAGCGAGCACCCGTAGAGGCCATTGCAGACGGCATCGCCGCTGTTTTTGTTCCTGGGGTTCTCGTGATCGCCCTGGTCGACTTTTTGGTGTGGATGGCGCTCGCCCAAAGTAGGGTGATTCCATCGAGTTGGTACAGCGGCAAGGGCGGACCAGTGCCATTTGCACTTCTGTTCGCGATATCCACCCTGATCATTGCCTGTCCCTGTGCGCTGGGACTCGCCACGCCCACCGTCATTATGGTGGCGACGTCGCTGGGAGCACATTTGGGAGTCCTTTTCAAGAGCGGCATCGCGTTGGAGGCGCTGCGCAGTGTCCGCTGCATTCTGTTCGACAAGACGGGGACGCTAACCATGGGCAGACCTGCTGTGACACGGCATCTTCTTCTGCAAGAGCTGGAGCCGTCCATCGAGCATGGCCCGTCTTCGAGTGAGCGGGAAGAGGCATTGCTTCTGAGTATCGCAGCAATTGAGGAGCACTCCGAACATCTGCTTGCTCGCACATTGCTCGACTATATTCGCCAACGGATTCCAGATGCGGTACTGCCGCTTGCTCGCGCGCTGCATGTGGAACCGGGCCTCGGCATTCAGGGCATCGTCGCAGATCACACGGTTCATATTGGCTCTCCGACGTGGATCTTGCAAGTTTGTCGAGAGACACCCACGGATTTCGCGGATACGCAGGCGGTACCCCTGGAACATATCGAGCAGAAACTCCGTGCAATCGAAGCTGGTGGAGCAACGGTGGTGGTTGCGGCGCGGAACTGGGTGCCGCAGGTTGCCTTCGCCATTGAGGACCCCATCCGACCAGAATCGGCTGCAGTGATAACGACTCTGAGCAAACGCCTGCACATATCGTGCTGGATGGTAACTGGGGATCAGGCAGCCGCTGCTCAGCGTGTAGCGGAACGAGTCGGTATCCCTACGACACGCGTGATTGCTGGGGCCTTACCATGGCAAAAAGCGCAGGCGGTTCGCGCATGTGTGGAAGCAGCCGAGCGCGGAAAGTTGCCGAAAGCGGCTGTGGGATCGGAGCCAGCACCGCCCGTGCCATGGATGATCGAGGCGCTCCAGGCGGAGTCGCCAACGCAGGATAATTCATCGAAGAAGAAAGCATGGCGTCATCGGTATCGCGTGGCTTTCGTCGGAGACGGTCTCAATGATGCGCCTGCACTTGCAACGGCAGACGTTGGCGTCGCGATGGCCGCTGGGACCCAGGTTGCAGCCGAAGCCGGACAAGTTGTCTTGATGCGGGACCAGTTGTATGATCTATTGGTCGCAATCGACCTCTCTCGAGCTGCATTCCGCCGCATCTCGCTGAACTATGTCTGGGCACTTGGCTATAACCTTGCAGCGTTGCCACTTGCTGCGGGGCTATTCTACCCGGCATGGCAGCAACAGGTTCCACCATATATTGCTGCGATCGCCATGGCAGCGAGTTCAGTCTGTGTGACCGTATCGAGTATTCTTCTGGAACTCTATCGCCCGGCTCGGTGGTGCAGGTTGTCTTCGACGGTCCACAGCCCAGCGTTGCGCAGTTCGAAACACGAAAGAACATGAGAATCCTCAGGCTGGCGGAGATCGCGAGTACGGAACGCGCACGCGCGTCTACTGGTCGTGCATGCGGGTGCGATTTTGTTGGATGAAATGGATTATAAATGGATTTAATGGACAGTGTAAACGCTGGGGTGTATCTGTCTCCAGGTCGTATCGCCGCAGCTGCCGGTCTCGGTAGCAGCACTGCCTATGCGTTGTATGCTTCCACGGCGGATACGATTTCATACGTTCCCAGGCGCTTGTCATGCGGCAGTCCAGGGCGGGCTCATCACTCTTATAAAGTCCATATCAGAAAACGTTGGTATATGTGCAAAGAAACTTGGGCTAGTAACCGCTGTCATTCGCACCGGCGTTTGCGCGCTTTTTCTGTGACTGCTTCTTCTTCCTGCTGCTCACTCCCTCTGATCCAGCTTGGAAGATGCAGGTTTGTCCTATATCTAAACCTTCGCTGTCAGCAGTTGAAGGATGTTGACAGCAGTTGTAACGTCCCGATATCGACGAGTCCAGGTGTTGTCAGCGCTTTCCATGCAGAAGCAGCAGTTGCTGTCAATGCTTGGCGTGCCATACTCGTGTCGTTTTGCATCGAGTCTCGGGGTGCGCTTCCCAGCGGGGACACTGCGCTGGGTTCCCGTCTGTGTCCGGCACATCGGCTCCTTCGAGAGGAGCCCTGTGGCGCATGGGCGCTTGCCTCGCCGTTTGCTGCATGCGCATGACGGGTACAGAGGGCTCTCCCAGATATTCTCATTTGTTTCCGCGCCTGTTGTCGTGGACGACGATCACAGGCTGCTTCTGGGTGATACACTGGGCGCGTACTGTGTCCGCTGTGCGTGCAAGCTTACGCTGTTCCACTCGATAGAATGCATGGGTGGAACGCGATGCTGTGTATGATGAAACATGTACCGGTGGGACAATCTAGGCTGGAGACCAAGTCGAGAAATCTCGATCCGTCGACGACCGCTTCGTACACAGCGATGACGCAGGCTTCAGTACATGCGATCCATTTGATAATGCAAGTCCGAGACCGAGACTCGATTCCATGGGAAGAAGAGGGACGGAAGTCTCATGGAGCTTTTCCCGTACGAGAATGATTCCGCTGCCGTCGAATCGCGATTCGCGGATGTCAACAAACAGGAGAGGATTTGTATTTCGAGGCGAATCGACGATTTGGCATGAGGAGTTTCAGGAAATCTCTGCATGAACTTGCGAACAAATCGTCGACGGACAAGGTTCTATCTGATTAGTCGTGAATCGGGCGCCACAGATTGCTCCGCGAACCAGTTGCCTTCAAATGAAAAAATCGAAAGCTTGAAGCGTACATGATGCGAGCATGCTACACGCTGGCATATGTGAAGCACGGCGAATGCTACACATGCATTGAATCATGATGTCCGTCATTTTACGAGGCATCGTTCGAGTGCGTCGCAAATCATCTCGATTCCGATGACGGACCCGATTTCAACAGCCGCGTCTCGAAGGAGCCTCTCCGAATACACGACCGTGAATCCGCAAAATACACATGAATTCGCAAGCCCTTGTCGCTGCACCTCCAATGTCAAGGAAGTACAGCGAAAAAAATTAGTTCCGAAAAGAATCGCACAGCAGGTACAACATGTCCAGTTCAGTGTTCCATTGTAATCTGGCAACACGTTCGGAACGACCTCGCGGTAAGCGCTCGCCCGTTTCCATGGGAACGCAGTCGTGTCTGCTGGGGCACTGCTGCGGCACCACGCCTGCGTTCACGGCAACAGGTTTAAGTTTCATCCAACGAAGAGCAGTAGGCAGCGGCAGCTGGTTCGCATCGCACCGAGCTGCTTCGCTCGACCTGCACAGTGAACAGCGGCGATGTCGAAGACGCGGGGAACGTTACGCTGTACCACTTCATGCAGCAGGTGACCGCCTGACACCGTTCAGAAGCACGCGCACCGATCTCTCTTTGTATCTCATTGCAGACGTAGCCTATGTTTCACAACTAGGGTCGAGGCAGTCACTAGAAGAGCTTACGGAGCGTGCGTTGGCCTCTGGGTGCGTGCGAGCGGTCCAGCTGCGAGATAAGAGGAGCTCACTGCGCAAGACGCTGGAACTCGCCAAACGACTGCGTGCGGTTTGTGCTGCAGCGGGTGTTCCTTTTCTCATGAACGATCGGCTAGACCTGGCGCTTGCGGTGGACGCGGATGGCTTGCACGTTGGCCAAGAAGATATGCCCTTGGAATATGTACAGAAGCTCGTGCCTGCTGACTGGATCATAGGCGCATCTGCTGGCTCGTTGTCTGAAGTCACAGCTTTGAAACAAGCGAGTACCGCGGAACGCCCCATACGGTTGGACTATATCGGCTGTGGCCCGGTATTTGGCACACAGACAAAACTCGATGCGGGTGCACCGATTGGTATCCGTGGACTGGCACACATCGTGGAAGCGGTTGCACCACTCCCGGTGCTTGCTGTCGGAGGTATTGGAATCTCTAACGCTAGACAATGTGTTTCCCAGGGTAAGGCCGCAGGTATAGCGTGCATATCAGCTATCCTGGGTGCTGAAGATCCGCGACGTGCGGCCGAGGACCTCGATGCTGAAATACGCCGCGGACGTGACTTGCGAGTGCATCCCGGGTTTTAAAGGAGCGAAGCGAATGAGGAAGATTCGATTTTGCGGATTCCTCTGGTATGCCCAGTTATACTGAATAATAGGACACCATTATCGTCGACGAAATGCCCAGGAAAAACGTGTCCGATCTATGGATATGGCGCTGCAGCCTACATGGATTGCTGATTGCTCCATGCCAGTGTCGTGCTTCAGGCGGTGGGAATCCGAAGCTCTCTCTCTCTCTCTCTGGTAGCCACTGAGTACTATTTTGATGGCAAGTCTGCAGCGTTGGACCTCAGTGCCCAAAGTGAGTTATAAACGATTTCCTTTGGAATTCGCTTCACACGAACACACTGGACGCGCCGGAAGCACAACGCATTTCCGGATGGTGATCACGGCGTTCAAGTCTCGGTGCAGAGGGTGCATGCAGGCATTCGTGCTGGTGCCATCCTACCATAGCAAGCTTCTCGCCTTTCGATTGCAGCGCCATCTGGCGTTCGGGCATCTCTCTGTACCCCATGTCGTGCATCGGGCTCCATGTTCCATTCCTTTATACTTGACTTGGCGTGCAGTCGTGCTCATGCTATGTGCACGTCGTCCTGAACACATCGATGGGAATCGTACAGAATCGATTCTCGCGCTGTGTACGCTTTCGTCGAAGGTCGATGCGTGCAGCGTCCGCGTGCGCTACGGTACGTCCAGCGCCAGAGTCTGTAATGAAACGACGCGGCGTACCCGTTAGTCCCTTTTCCAGTTCGTTGAACAAGCTGGCGAACATGCGCTTCCTGCCTCCGTGCCATTGAATCCAGTGGCGACCCCAGCACGGTTTTATGCACTCCGTCCGAAGAGCGCTGGCATGAGTCGTTCTGGATGCTCATCTAATCTCTGAAGTATAGAATCCTTTCTATCAGTCCGTACATTCCGCGGTCAGTGAGACGCGGGAACCGCGCTCACAGGGTGCCGTTCCTGCGGCGCTCCACATTGACCCGTGTATAGTTTAGGGTTTTGAGGTAGTCTTGATGCTTTTTTGGCACCTGGGCTATAGTTCATTTCGATCTCGAGCGTTGCGCTGCGACGTCTCCAAGTATTCTGGGAAGCGTGTGCACAATGCTCTGACCCCATAGCCAGGTCGTCTTGCATCTTCCGTCCCGGGCATTCGTTGTGCTTTCGCAAGAAGGTTTGATCGAAAAATTTCAGAGAAATTCGGGAAGCTGGCAGCCCTGCATCCCGGATGCTCACAAACAGTCGATTTGCGAGGTTCGTCAAAGCGGGAGAAGCCGGAAGAGCCCCCCTCGAGTAGGAAGCTACGCGATCCTTCATGACGCCCTGCATCTCGCTTTTTGATAGATTCTCCCTGTTGGTGTGTCCGGGATGACAGGGCTCGGTAATAGTTTAGGACCAATTTTTCGACTGTGACTGTTCCTGCTTTCTGTCCCTTCTGCTCTCTGCCCGGTGGTTTCTTCATTTTCTTCTGTTGAACTTGCGGCATAACATACATGTGGGCGATGTATGACGAATCCGCTTTACCTGGAGAATGAGACTCACTAGGTCGACGATGTGTGGGAAACTCGCCTTTTGCATACATCTATGGAATATTCCTCAAGTACGTTTTCGTCACCTTCTCCGTCGCGAGCATGCTCACTGATAAAGGCGCACCTTTCCGCTCCCTACCTCGATTGAGCAGAGCAGCAACAGAGCAGTTCATGGCTGGTGAATACTGAGGGCGACTTGTCGAAAAGCGGTGCACCGGATGCGAAAGACTCATCAATGTATCCATGAGCGTAGAGATGGCGTCTACCGGCAACGCCCACACCTTCGACACCACCGACCTACGGAGCATAGACGCGCA
>Ga0080006_1165232_pt1 | contig 74201 bp, 66 predicted proteins | sample RS3BMetagenome_FD_69209 | JGI IMG/M metagenome (GOLD analysis project Ga0080006, IMG submission 69209) | Ferric oxide microbial mat and aquatic microbial communities from Rainbow Spring, Yellowstone National Park, USA - RS3B (SPADES... ... | reverse complement strand
GAAGACCAAAAGCGGAATCGCCCCCCCCCCCCCGCCCAAGAACGGGCGGAACATCGGAAAGCCAAATCCGCCCCCCCCGCCCCCCGGGAATCCAACGGACCCTCCGCCACCGCCCCCCCCACCACTGAAGTTCCCGCCACCACCGACGCCGCCGCCATATGCCAACGCCGGCGCGACGATTCCCAGGACGAGAATCATCGCGAACAGGCCCGCGATGGCCCAGGTCCGTCGATTCATGATCTCACCTTCTACTGCTTTCCTTCGCCGAGTAGTCGTTGCTTTTTCAGCGCGGACAGTTCGTCGTCGACGTTCGAGTTGCCAGATTCTAGTTGCGCGAAGCGATCTTCAAGGGAATCGCCACTCAATTCATGATAGGCGGCTGCCTGCGCTTCCGCCTCGTTCGTTCGCCGTTCGAGTTGCGCGAGCGCTTCGCTTCCGCCGCCGGTTCGTGACATCTCTTGTTGGAGCACTTTCATCGCCTCGGCACTTCGATAGCGCGCGACGAGTTGGTTGCGTTTGAGCACCGCCTCTTGGAGGCGATTCTCCAGACCTTGAACGCTGTCCCGCAACTGATCGAGCGTGCTCTCTTGCGCTTTCAAACTCTCGGCAAGCTGATCCGCTTCGCGTTGATATTGCAGCTTGCGCCCCAGCGCTTGCCGAGCGAGAGTGTCGTCACCTTTGTCGACCGCCAGTTCCGCCCGCCGCTGCCAGGTCTGGACGGCCTCGCACCGTTGGTTGTATTCCGCGCGCAGGCGCTTCTCGGCGGCGATTGCCGCCGCGGCCGATTGCTTTACCCGAACCAGATCCTGACTCCAGTTGGAGATCATCTGGTCCAACATTTTCTCTGGATCTTCGGCCCGGGTCAGCGCGTCACTCACGTTCGCGCGCAAGATGTTACGGATGCGATCGAAGATTCCCACCGAGTGCTCCCTGTTTCGATCTCGGCAGCGCGGCCACCGGCGATGGACTCTGGGGTATGATACCTTGACTCGCATCCATATTATGGCACGTTTTCCTCGTGGTCGGGAGTATCCCGCGATGTAAACGGCGCTCCCTCTGGCCGGTCCCTTACCCACCGGCGCGTATGGCCCCTCTCTCTTACGCTGCGGACCGGCAAATTGTTGCAGGCAGAGAATCGCCCAACTCGGATATTTTGATGGAATATAATAAATAATGAAATGTGCGGTTTCGCATGGCGAACGTGGAAGTGATCGATCTGTCGCGGCCGCTCGTCGAGCTGATCCGCCACGTTCTGGTTCACGATTACGACGGTCTCGACGTACGCGCCAGGGGCGGCGTTCGACAGCCAGCAGGTCACCCTGGTGAACGGCGAGATTATTCCCAGCCACACGGTCGTCTGGGCCGCCGGGGTTCGTGGCGCCGAGATCGGCGACCACCTTGGCGTTCCGGTCGGCCGTAAGTCTTAGCATAGTTATGTCTATCGCTGAGAAACCCGGGCACGATCGCTCTTTTATCCTAACTCTACTCCGACGAAGATAGTCTCAGCGAGGTGTCTTCCACGGATGGAGGGTTCCGGATGGTCTGGGAAAACGGGCGGTCAAATAGCGCGGTGGGGACGGGTGACAACTACCGAACGTCCGCGCGGCTTACCCTAACCTCGGTGCAAGTCGCGATTAGCGACCTGGAAGCCCAGCTTGCCGCCCCCCGACGCGACACGACCTCGGTTTGGCCAACCGGCTTCGTGCCTTTCGATGAGGTCATCGGGGGGGGAATTCGCGAAAGCGCATTGATGCTCCTCGCCGGTAATCCCGGAGTGGGCAAGACGACCCTGGCGCTCCAGATGGCGCGGAACCTGGCCCAGAGCGGACGGGCGGCCGCGATTTACCTCTGCTTCGAGCACGAAACGTCTGACCTGCTGGCACGTCTGATCGCTATGGAAGGATCGCTCGCCGACGATGGAGTACTGACCCCGCTTTCGCTCCGCGACGTGCGTCGCATTTGCGCCGCGCAGCCCGAGCGACGTCCAGCTTCACCCGCGACCGGCGCGGTTGATCCGCGCTTCACGACCGCGCTGGGCCGCCTCCAGGTCTATCGCGACCGGCTCTTTCTCTGCGCGGCGTCTACCCGAGCGACGACCCTGGAGGCGATCGAACTGGTCGTCCGGGAAGTACAGGAGATGAGTTCGGTTCCGGTCGTCTTGTTCGTGGATTATCTCCAGAAAGTTCAACCAGTGCGACCACGTGATACCGGCGACGCCGCGACGGTAACCGAGGCCCTCAAAGATCTGGCTCTCCGCCGACGCCTTGGCGTCGTCGCGGTGTCCGCATTAACGGAAGATGGTCTCCGCACCTCGAACACCCAGTTGCATCACCTGCTGGGCGGACCCATTCTGGCCTACGAGTCCGACGTCATCGTCATGCTGCAGGAAAAGTTCACTCGAATCGCCCGGGTGGGATTTGAGTACAGTCCGCAAAGGTTGAACGGCATTCGCGACTGGGTCATCGCCAGCATCGCAAAGAACCGCTTCGGTCGTGATCCGGTCAACCTGGAGTTTCAGAAAAGATTCGCCTTCGCTTGCTTCAGTCCAATCGGCAACCCGGTCTCCGACGCCCTCATCGACGACAAAGTGTATCGCGAGTGACGCCGAGGCTGGTGGTTGGGTTGGGAGGCCCACCGGCTCAGCGGCGCAACCGCCCAATCCGCCGGAGCATGGCGTTGCGGACGAAGCGCCACCAACTTCGGAGCCGGTCCGGACTTTCCCCGGACTGCCCGCCAAAGCGATAGCGGGCATACTCCTCGGCGAGACGAGCGGGACTGGATCCCGCCTCGGGCACGACGTGCGCGAGCGTCGAACCGAACTCAATGGGCGTTTCCTGAAGCCGGGGACCAATCCCGAGAAGGCGGGCGAGCCGGGCCATGCGGGCATACGAGGCGACCGGCGGCGGCAAGTTACGCAAATCCTTTTCCCAGAGATACCAGAGCAGGGCCGCCAGCCCAACCAGCGCCAGGAGGATCAGCCAGAAGAGCGGCGGCGACTGGTTCGGGGCCGGTTTTGGTACCAAGGCCGACTGGGCGTTTGGCGCGGTTGGCGTCGGCATCGGGGTCGGAGTCGGCGTCGCGCCGGTCTGGCCACTTACCGGATTTACCGTCGGCGCTGCCTGGGGCGTCGGGGTGGCCGAACCCGCGGACGAGGAGGCGCTCGCCCCATTCCCTCGCTCAAACCGAGGCCAACTGCCGCTCGGTTCGAAGGGGATCCACCCGTAAGGGGGAAAGTACGCCTCAACCCAGGTGTGGGAGTCGGAGTCCTTGACCAGATAGCTGCCGTCCGGCTGCCGCTGTCCGGTGGCGTAGCCGGAGACCACCCGGGCGGGAATCCCGACGCTCCGCAACATCACCGCCATCGCGGACGCGAAATAGTCGCAATAACCGGTCTTCGAAACGAATAGAAAGTAGTCGACGCCGTCCTGGTTTGGCGGGGGGTCCGGTACGTTCAAGGAATAGGGAAGCGAGCGCAGGTAGGTCTCGACCGCGACGGCCTTGTCGTACGGATTGTTGGAAGAAGTGGTGAGTTGTACCGCCAGGTTCTGCACTCGGCCCGGGATTGGCGGCAACGTGAGGTAGCGCTGGCTCACCTCCGCCGGGTAGGACGTACTGGCCTGGCGGAGCTCGGCTTCGCTCGCCGTCGATACCGACGAGATCACGGTGTACTGGCTGTTCGCGGTCACCGGTTGGGTGGCCAGCACCGCGATGAGATCTGTCTCGCCTCCAGCGTTGTCCGCGAACGCTTCGGCGCGAACCTGCTGGTTAAAGAGGACCGGCTGGGACGCCCCGACGAGGTATTGTCCCCGCGACTCCAGAACGGTCATTTGCTGAACAAGGTCGGTGCGCTGCTGGTCCGGTGGCCGAAGGACGTCCGCGCCGCTCGGTAGAACGCGCTGGTCGATGGGGTCGCTACTCAGCCAGCCGTGATGGGTGTACTGGTCATAGACGACCGCCCGCCAGTATTCCGGCTTGGGAGACTGAACCCGCAGCACCGGCGTATCGGTCAGGTTGAAGGCACCGTGGAGGGTCAACGCCTGGCCAAAGCCACTTTGCGACGCGTCATTCTGGCCCTGCAAACCACCGAAAAGCCGGTTGAATTCGGCCTGGGCCTGTTGCCAGGGACGGTGGCTCAGTCCCAGGCTCTCACTGATGGATTCGCTCGAAAGAGCAGCCGGAGCGATCCAGGTCAGGGCGACGATCAGCAGCGCCAGCAAGAGGCTGAGCTGAAAGCCGCGAAAGCCCACCCCTCCCGGCTGGCGCAGGCCCACCGCAGTCCAGAGGTCCTGCCGGTTCTGGAGGTTGACCCGTCCGATCAAGAGGAGCGCGCCGGTCAACTCAAAGAGCATCAGGCCGTACACACTCGGGAAGTTAGCGAGCACGAGGGTGAGCGCGGTCGCGCTCACCGTTACCGGCCACCAGGCGCTCCGCTCGCGAAAGACCGCCCAGGCGCCGAAATAGCCGACGAGCCAGGCGATCAACGCCAGAAGCAGCAAGAACAGGAGGTTGTTCGTCGCCTGCCCACCGCCAATTACGACGCGCAACCAGGAAATCAGCTGATTGGCAAGATCACCGACCCGCTCGGAGGTTGTCGCCTCGGGCGGCGCGTCCGGCAGGATTCGGGCAGTAAGATAGACGACGGCTCCGACGCCGGCAACCAGGGCAATCGGGTGGAGAACTTTGCCGCCGGCCGGAGCAAAGGAAAAGAGGATGCCAATCACGAGGCCCGCCAGGGCGATCAGAACGACGAGATCGAACGGCAAGGTGGGATCGAGATCGACCGAGGCAACCGCCAGGGCCGGCGGAAGCACCACCAGAATCAAGAGAATCGCGTCGACGACGATGCCGATTCCGCGCGAGACCTCGCGCGGAATCGCGAACCTCCCGCCCGATTCGACGGCCGGCGCGCTCATCGCCAGCCCCGAACGACCCGAAGCGATCCCTCCGTAAGCACTTTCCCGACGTCATCGCCACGCTTCACGAGGATACCCGGTACTCCGGCCGAGGCGAGAGTGCCGACGAGGAGGAGCGAGCTATTCGCTTCGCCAAACGTGCTGGCCTCCAGGACGACCGCGCCGCCGTGAATCCCGCGATCCCGCAACTGGCGGATCACCGCCGGCCAGCGCTCGTCCAGCGACGAGGTAATCGTGAGAATCGCCGCGTTGCGGGAGCAACGGTCACTCTCGGTCGCCAGCACCTCGGCGATTGGCTCGGCGCCGGTGGCGTGCACCACCGCGAGGTGTTCCAGCAGCTTCGTCATTTGTCGCTGTCCCCGGTCCGGTTGAACAATCAACCGCTGCGCCGAGATGGCCATGAGCCCGACCGCGCGGCCTTGCGAGATGTAGTAGCGAGAAAGTGACGCCGCGATCTTCACCGCGTACTCTTCGGTCGATTCATCGCCTTCACCTCGCTGCGCGCGCGCCTCGAGATCGAGAAAGAGCCAGACGTCGGCGACCGGTTCGGCGTCGAACTCCTTCACCATGAGGTGGCCGGCGTGCGCCGACGATGGCCAGTGAATGTGGCGAACCGGATCACCGGGGAGATAGTCCCGAATGCCGGCGATAAAAGGGGTCGTCTGATTCCAGCCGGATTTGCGCTTGTCTCCGCCGAAGAGGTGACCGGACGGGAGAGCCATGCCGGTGAGGTCAAAGGTCTCCGGATAGATCAAGACCCGTCGGCTCGGCCCAAAGCGCCGACCGAAACGAAAAAGGCCAAACGGATCCGAGCCGCCAATGCGTAGCGGCCCAAGGTCATAGACCCCACGGCGGCGGCAGGGCGCGGAGATTTCCCAGACCCGGCGGCCGCGGATGCCCAGATCCAGCACCCGTCCCGGTCGATAGTCGGGCAGCGTTCCGCCATCGATCGCCTCCAGCCAGACTCGGGGAATCGGCAAGGTCGACCAAATCTCCAAGCGCTGCTCGATCGATTCGCCAACCGACGCTCGGTCGTTGCGGACGTTTCGCTCGACCCGCAAACCGCGCACGCTGGCAAAACTCCAAACCCCCGCGACGAGGACGGTCGCGACCAGAACGTCGGTCAGGTGAAACAGAATCGGCTGACCGCTCATGACGGCCAGTCCTCCGACGAGCAACGCGAGGAGGAGGAGTTTGAAACCGCTCATCGCCTACCGTCGCGGTCGCGCCACCCGGGTACCGGGGACGGGGACGCTGTCCAAAATCTCTTCGACAATCGTCACGGAATTGGTGTTTTTCACCCGCGCACCCGGATTAACAATCAAACGGTGGCCGAGGGTAACTCCGGCAAGCGCTTTTACGTCGTCCGGAAGGACGTAGTCCCGACCGGCCAAAGCGGCGCGCGCCTGGCTGGTTCGGACAAGGGCGATGGAGCCGCGAGGACTGGCGCCGAGGTAAACGTCCGAATGCGAGCGAGTCGCCCCGACGACCTCGACGACGTATTGACGAACCAAGTCGTCCACGTAAATGGACTGGCGGACAGTGCGCTGCAATTCCGTCAGATCCGCCGCGGTAATCACCGGTTCCAGGCTCTCAATCGGATGGCGGACCTGCTGTTGTTCGAGCATGGCCATCTCATCGCGCGCGGAGGGATATCCCAGGTTGATTCGAAGCAGAAAACGATCGAGTTGCGCTTCGGGAAGCGGAAAGGTTCCTTCGTATTCGATGGGGTTCTGGGTCGCCAGGATCAGAAAAGGATCGGGGAGGCGAAACGTCGTGCCGTCCACCGAGATTTGCCGCTCTTCCATGCATTCGAGGAGCGCTGACTGCGTCTTTGGCGTCGCTCGGTTGATCTCGTCGGCGAGCACAACCTGCGCGAAAATGGGACCGGTGCGAAACTCAAATTCGGCGGTCTTCTGGTTGAAGATCGAGACCCCGGTGACGTCACTGGGGAGCAGATCCGGCGTGAACTGGATGCGACGAAAGCTACAGCCAACCGACTTTGCGATGGCCCGGGCCAGAATCGTCTTGCCCACGCCCGGGACGTCTTCGATCAAGACGTGGCCGCCGCACATCAGGGCGATGAGCGCGAGCTCAAGTTCGGCGCGTTTGCCGACGATCACCTTCTCGACGTTGCCGATCACTCGTTCGGCGACTGCCTGGATGTTTTGCATCGTTGCCTTTTGACCTCTCCACGCGCCAACGCGCGGGTCACCGGTCAGTCAGCGCCACCTCGCACGTCTGCCCCGGCGTGACTGAATTGTAGCGCAAGAAGAAGGCCGGAGGAATTATTTCTCTATCTTCCGTGGCAACGCTTGTACTTCTTGCCGCTACCGCAGGGGCACGGGTCGTTTCGGCCAATCTTTTTGGCAAGATTGCGCACCGGTTCTTTGGGGGCGTCGGCATCTTCGCGGTTCGTCTGCAACGGCGGCGGCGGCTTGGGTTGCTCCCGCATGAGGCTAACGTGGTAGATCGCGTGGGCCACGTCGTGGCGAATCGCCGCGAGCAATCCCTGGAACATATTGTAGGCTTCAGTTTTGTACTCGGCGAGCGGGTCGCGCTGGCCATAGGCACGCAAACCGATGCCCTGGCGGAGGTCGTCGATCGCCGTCAGATGCTCTACCCAGAGGCGGTCAATCACTTGAAGCATGAGCAACCGTTCGAGCAGACGCATCCCATCGGGATTCATCTCTTCTTCGCGCTGCAGGTAAGCGGACGCGGCGAAATCTTCGACCAGCGTCTTGATCTCTTCGCGGGTCAGCCCCTGCAGGGCGGGCGGCGCGTAGGCCGGCGCCGCGGGAAGAATCGCCCGCAAGGACATTGCGATCGATTCGAGGTCCCAGTCGTCGATATCCGGCGCGCTGGTGAAGGAATCGACGATGTCGCCGATTTCCTGCCGAACCATGTCGAGGACGATCTCCTGGAGATTTACCTTCTCCAGAATCTTCCGGCGCTCGCCGTAGATGATCTCGCGCTGCTTGTTCAGCACGTCGTCGTACTCGACCACATGCTTACGCAGGTCGTAGTTGTATCCTTCGACCTTGGTTTGGGCGTTTTCGATGGCCTTGCTGACCAGCCCGTGCTCGATCGGCACGTCGTCTTCCAGGCCGAGTTTTTCCATCAATCCGGCAATGTTCGTCCCGCCGAAGCGGCGCATCAGTTCGTCTTCCAGCGAGACGTAGAAACGCGACGACCCCGGGTCTCCCTGTCGGCCGGCTCGACCCCGAAGCTGGTTGTCGATGCGCCTCGCCTCGTGCCGCTCGGTACCGATGATCGCCAGACCGCCAAGGGACTTGATCCGATCGCGGTCGGCCAAACACAGCCGCTCGGCCTCCTGGCGCGCCGCTTCGATCTGCTCCGGTTCGGCCTCGGCCGGGTCGATCCGCTTCTCGCCGAGCAGGTCGTCCACCAATCCGCTCGGGTTACCGCCGAGCAGGATGTCCACGCCACGGCCGGCCATATTCGTCGCGATGGTGACCGCGCCGGGCCGGCCTGCCTGGGCGACGATCACCGCTTCGCGCTCGTGGTACTTCGCGTTGAGAACCTGATGGGAAATCCCGCGGCGGTTGAGCAACCCCGATAGGTGCTCCGACTTCTCGATCGAGACCGTGCCGACGAGGACCGGACGCTTCAGCTTGTTCAGGTTCTCGATCTCTTCGACGACCGCCTTAAACTTCGCGTCTTCGGACTTGTACACGAGATCCGGGTGATCCTGGCGAACCATCGGACGGTGGGTCGGCACCATGACGACGTCCAGGCCGTAGATCGTGTGGAATTCCTCGCGCTCGGTCCAGGCAGTACCGGTCATGCCGGCTAGCCTTTCGTACATGCGGAAGTAGTTCTGGAGCGTGATTGTCGCCCAGGTCTGGCTTTCGTTCTGAATCCGGACGCTTTCCTTCGCTTCGATCGCCTGGTGTAGCCCTTCACTGAAGCGTCGGCCGAACATCAGTCGTCCGGTGAACTCATCCACGATGACGATTTCGGCGGTCGGATCGTGCTGGCCACCTTCCAGTACCTTACCGTCGCGCACCAGGACGTAGTCACGATCGCGATGAAAGATGAACTGCGCTTTTAGTGCCTGCTCCAGATAGTGCGTTAGCTCGAAGTTTTCCGGTGCGTAGACGTTCTCGACGCCGATCATTCCCTCGATCTTGCTGATGCCGTCCTCAGTCAGCATGATCGACTTGATCTTCTCGTCGATCTTGAAGTCGACTTCCCGAACCAGGCGCGGCACCAGCCGGGCGAAGCGATAGTATTGATCGGTTGCTTGTTCGGCCTGAGCGGAAATGATCAGGGGGGTTCGCGCTTCGTCGATGAGGATGTTGTCAATTTCGTCCACGACCGCGTAGTGGAGCTTACGCTGAACGCACTGGCGGAGGTCGACGACCATATTGTCGCGGAGGTAATCGAAACCGAACTCGTTGTTCGTTCCGTAAGTCACATCGGCGAGGTAGGCCTCGGGACGGGAAACCGGTCGAAGGTTTTGCAGGCGAGGGTCGTCGTTCTGGAAGTCCGGATCGAAAAGGTAGGCCGACTCGTGCTGAATAATCCCAACGGTCATGCCGAGGGCGTGGTAGACTGGCGCCATCCAAACGGCGTCACGCTTGGCCAGGTAATCGTTCACCGTGACGAGGTGCGCGCCTTCGCCTTCCAACGCGTTGAGGTACAGGGAAAGGGTGGCCATCAAGGTTTTACCTTCGCCCGTCTTCAGCTCGCTGATTTTTCGCCGATGCAGAACGATGCCACCCAGGAGTTGGACGTCGTAGTGGCGCATGCCAATCGTCCGGCGCGCGGCCTCCCGCACGGTCGCGTAGGCTTCCGGTAGAAGGTCGTCCAGCGTCTCGCCGTCAGCCAGGCGCTCGCGGAAGCGCTCGGTTTGTGCCCTCAGATCGTCATCCGAGAGCGCCTTGAGCGCTGGCTCGCAGTCATTGATCTCGCGCACGAGCGGCTGGATCTTCTTGACTTCCCGCTCGCTGCCATCGCCGATGATCTTGGTGAGCAAATTCAGCATGGGTGCCACTCGTTCCGGAGGAATCGCCTCGATTGTTCGGGAGACTTAACGGATCCTCGCCTCTTTAGTTTCAACACCACGGCGAAGCGATAGAAACGGAGCGGCGCTCGCGCGCCGCTCCGCTCTGAGTTCATTCATCGTTGCTTTTTCGATCGAATTTTAACACAGAGCCCTAACGATGTCCAAAATTGACCGGACTATTCAGCGTGCCGCCTCACTGGAGGCCAGCCAGCTCGTCGGCGATAACCCGGCAAGAGAATTGCCCTTCGTGAGGCGGGCGGCGCCCAACTGGATCGCGCCGCCGGATCCGTCAGTCGAGGCCTCTCACCGAATGCTACGCACCTCTCGTCGGCGCCTGCTGCTCGGCGCGGTCGGCGCGGTTGCGGTCGGCGCGCTTCCCGCCGCGCCGGCTTTTGCCGCGCCGCGCTCGGAGACTCTGGGCGCGACCGGTTCGATCCTCGCCAACAATCGGATGGTCACCTACTACGGGAATCCGCTCTCCGGGGCCATGGGAATCCTTGGCCAGTTGAGCAAATCTGAGCTCGTCGCCGCGATTCGGCGACGCGCCGCGCAATACCAGCAAGCTGGGGGCAAAGCGACCATTGGCGCCGTCCACATGGTTGTCACCGTCGCCCAGGCGAGCGCGGGATCAGACGGCATGTACCGCGCCCGGATGCCCGCCTCGCTCATTAGCGAGTACGCGGATCTCGCGGCGGCGAACGGACTCCTCTTTATCGCCGACGTTCAGGTAGGCCGAAGCACCGTTCAAGACGAACTCGCGCCCCTGATGCAGTTTCTGAATCAGCCGCACGTTCACCTCGCGCTGGACCCGGAGTTCGACATGTGGGGCAGCGAGGTTCCGGGGGTTGAGATTGGCCACATGACCGCTCCCGAGATCAATTACGCTGAAAACCTTATGTCGAATATCGCCAGCGAAACCGGCCACCAGAAGATTCTGATCGTCCACCAATTCGCCGGCCTGATGCTGCCCGACAAGGCCAACATCGGCCGCGCCTCCGGCGTCGACCTCGGGATCGTCATGGATGGTTGGGGTGGTCAGTCGATCAAGATCACGCACTACGACATGTTCGTGCGCGACTCGAGTATTCCGTTCGGCGGCATCAAACTGTTCTTTGACCAGGACGTGAACCTGATGACGCCCGGTCAGGCCCTCGCGCTGACGCCGAAGCCGGATATTGTTATTTACCAGTAGGGACGTGGGTGTTGGGGATTGGGTGTTGGGGAGGAACGACCCTCACCCTAGCCCTCTCCCAGGGGAGAGGAACACGCTTGTTCCCCCTTCCCGACGCGGGAGGGGGCTAGGGGGTTAGGTCCGGTCTCCCAACACCCAATTCCCAAAACCCCGCTCAGCGCGTCTTTCGCCAGTTCTGGTAGTCTTCCTCGATGTGGGCGGGCCAGTCGGCACGGTCGATGTCGGCGGGGCCGTAGGTGCCCTCGCGAAGGCGCATCTGGCCAAATTGGTCGCGCAGCCGGATGTTCTCGGAGCGCTCGACGACCAGTTCGGCAAGGTGGGCGGGGATGAAGATAACCCCCTCGCGGGTGCCCAGGACAATGTCGCCGGGAAGAACGGTTGCCTCGCCGATCCGAATCGGCACGTTGATCCCAGCCAGGGTGACGTCGGCAATCGCGGTGGGATCGACGCCCCGCACGAACACCCCAAAGTTTTGAATCTCATAGATACGCTGAACGTCGCGAATCCCACCCTCGATCACCATTCCGGTGTGCGAGCGCGAGTGAATCGCCGTGGAAAGATTGTCTCCGGCGAACGTGCCGTACTTGACCTTGCCGAAGAGGTCAACGACGATGACGTCGCCCTCGACGAGGGTGTCGATGACCCAGGAGTTCTGCTTCGCGGCCGATCGACCGGTGCTCGCGCCCCACTCTTCGACCAACTCGTCGAGGTCTGGTCGCTTCGGCACGAACATCGCGGTCACCGCGCGCCCAACCAGGACGTGGTCCGGGTGGAGGTTCAACCAGTTTCCGGCGAACTGGAACTGATAACCGTTTCGGCGGCAAACGCCCCACGCCTCTTCGGTGGTGACCGCTTTCATCCGTTCGAGTATCGCGTCCGGTACCCGCGGCCGACCGTCCGCGAAGCGCTCGAAGGTTGACTTTCGGGTCAACTCCGCGATGGCCTCCGGCGAGTTCAATAAGTTCATGCCGGTCGTCTCCTACGTATTGGATTGGTTAAGAGCGGCGCAAGCATAGCGAATTGCCCGCGGAGAAACAATAGCCACCGCGGGCGGCCGAGTTTACAATAGGGGAAGTGGGTAAGGAGAGAAAGGCGTGCGCGCGATCCGATTTGCTAACTCACCTAGCCTGATTCAGGCCGCTCAACTACCGGCGCGTTACTGGAGCTATAGCCTGCTCGGGGCGGTTGGCGCTGGCTTGCTCGTGGGTATTCCGACGGCGATCATTCCAAATCCGGTGTTCGAGCGGATGGTCCCGACCGGCCCTTTCGATTACTTCTTCTGGGTTGTGACGTCGCTCCTCCTGGGATTGGTGGGCGCGACCTATTTTGTTGGCACCGGCGAAGGCCAGGCGGTCGAGAACCAGATCGCCGGTGGCGGCGTCCTCTCTTTTCTGGCGGTTGGTTGCCCGGTATGCAATAAGATCGCCGTTCTGGCGCTGGGGATGAGCGGAGCGCTCACCTATTTCGCGCCCATCCAGCCGATCATCGGGGTTGTTTCGGTGGGATTATTGCTTTACTCCTTGCGGCTGCGTCTGCGCTCGCTGGCCGGGATTTGTCCCCTGCCGTCGCGGCCGTAGCCGGAGCAGCCTGCGCGGTCTCGTTTATCCGTGCTATCGCGATTTGCCGAACAAAGCACGCTCCGCCGGGAGCCATTTCGAGGAATTGTGAATCAGCGAGTCGATCAGGCCCAGCGCTACCAGGATGCCCTCAAGGCGGCGCTCCGCACCCGAGACCCCAAGGTCTTCGGCCAGTTCTTGATTAACTCCGGACGCGGTTCGCCGAGCTTCTTACAAGACCCCAAACGCCTCGAAGAGGCGATGCACCGCTTCATCCTGTCCTTCTCGGATCTCGCCGACCTCCACGACGCCTCACGCCAGTGGCTCGACGAGCACCCGGGCCCACCGATGAATCCTAAGGGGTAGACGAGGAGACAGGATACGAGGAGATAGGAGAAAGGAGACGGAAGCTTGCTCCCTCTCCCGAAGGGAGAGGGTTGGGGTGAGGGCGTTTTCCCTCCTGTCTCCTGTCTCCTATCTCCCCCCCGCGATGCCCTCGTACACGTCGAACCGCTCTGGCTCGACGTCGGCGGGGAGCACCTGCTTGATCAGGATGCCGGCGTCTTCGCGGCCGATCTTCGCGGCCAGTTCGGCGCGACGAGGCAGCGCGTCGACCGAGGTAAGCACGTCCACGACCGCGTCGTCCGCGAGCACCGCGTACTTGCCTTCCGCGACCCGCAGCAGGTCCTCACGCTCGCGACGGTAGGTCTGCATCTGACGCCCGACGTCGGTGCGGGCACGATCCAAATCGGTGGACCAGCTGCGATCCACCGCGAAGTGGTAGCCAAAGTTCACCTCGTCGCCCCGAACGTCGATGTCGGATTCGGCGATCGGTCCCAGACCGTGGGCGTGGGCCAGAGGCAGCGGGTTGGCGTCGAAGAGAAACGGCGCCGTGCCGTAATCGGCGGTGGGATCGTTCCCCATCAGGCGAATCGCGGTCGCGTCGGTCGCCACGACGTTGTTCCCGACGATAATCGCGTTCGTCTGCACCGGTCGCCCACCCCACTCGCGGCCGTCCTGGGCCACCAGGGCATCGACGACGTTGAGCACCGGTGGGAAAATCGCCCCGACGTCCACCAGGACGCGCGGCAGGCGAATCGCCGCGTGAAGGTAGCGGCGCGGCGTGCCATAGACCGGGCAAGGCGTCATGCCGAAGAGGTTCTTCAGACAGACGGTGGCGCCAGTGGACACGTGCGACTTGAGCTTGGCGATTGAGACGACCGCGTCCACGTCCCGGAGTTCGTCGCTAAACTGATAGCGAGAGAACATTGCCGGGTCGCCGGGAACCTGCCACTCCGAGAACGAGCCTTCGTTCAACTCGATCTGACGCACGTCGAGACCGGCCAGCGCCCGATCCAACCCGGTCGCCTCGTAGACTTCGCGGTTCGGCATGCCGGTCGAGGCGTCGCCGAGGATAATCTCCCCATCATAGGTACGCCGGATCAACTCGACGGTTCCCCGAACGACCGCGGCATCGGCAAGCGCCGCCTGCCGACCGGCGTGAAGGCGCACGTCGGTAATGCCGAGATTGGGCTTTATGTAAACCTTTCGCTTACCGGCGAACATCTCGGCCACGCCGCCCATCAACTCCGCGGCCCGCGCGACCTGTTCCACGACGACTGAATCGCTCGCCTCGGCATCACACCGCACCACCGAAACGACCGCTCGTTCTGCCATCTCGACCTCGATTCCTCGCTGATTCCTCTTTCGGCCATTGTAGGACCGAAGCGAGTGGCTGTCTACGCGTTGGACTGACTTAGCCCCGTGCCGGCTTAATGTTTTGATTGACGTGGAAGAGATTGTCCGGGTCGTATGCCGCTTTGGTCCGGGCAAGTCGCGCGTAGTTATCGCGGTAGGTGGCCTGAACGCGCTCCTGCCCTTCGTCCATCATAAAATTGACGTAGGCCCCTCCCGCTGAATACGGATGGAGTGCCTCCCAGTAATCCACTGCCCACGAGCGAATCTTTTCGGCGTTAGCTGGGTCCGGATCGACGCCCGCGATGACCATCGACCAGTTGGCATCGCGGAAATTGAATGCCGTATCGCTCGGGCCAATCCGCTTGACCGCCCCATCGACCGGATAGAGGTGCATTGTCGATTGACCCAACGGTGCCTTCTCGGCAAACTCCAGATGACGACTGATCGCAGCATCGGGAATGGACGCGACGAAATCCCCGCGCCAGTACCACTGATCCCCGGGGGGATATAGACCATCAAAGGCGCGTTGGAGCGTGGAATAAGGCATCTCGTGGACGCCGTGCACCAACGGTTTCGCTGCGTTCAGGGCAGGGGCAAATGCCTGGTCCGCCCGATCACCTGGTCCGATGTAGCACCAGACGATTCCGCACACCTTCCGCAAATGTAGCTGCTCCGGAAATGGCGGAACCGGTGGCACAGTGAGAAAGGCGAAGAAGCCGTACACGTCCTCCGGAGCCTGCGGCAGCCACTCGCGGTACCAGCGAAGCACTTTGTCGGCGTCATCGAGCGACCAGAGCGTGGGTCCACCAATAACTGTTGATACGGGATGAAGCCGCAGCGTGAACGCGGTAACCACCCCAAAGTTTCCCCCGCCGCCGCGAAGCGCCCAGAAAAGATCTGGATGGCTGTCCGCACTGGCCGTGACCACACGACCATCGGCGAGCACGACTTGCGCGGAAACCAGATTGTCGATGGTCAACCCATATTTTCGGGTCAAGTACCCGTGTCCACCTCCCAGAGTCAGACCACCGACGCCGGTCGTCGAGATAATGCCGGCCGGGGTGGCCAGGCCAAACGCGTGAGCAGCGTGATCGAGGTCGCCCAGTAGTGCACCCCCTTCTACGGTCGCTTGTCGATTCTCGGAATCGACAAGCACGCCGTTCATCGGGGATAGGTCGATGACAAGGCCACCGTCGACGGTGCCAAACCCAGCGCCGTTATGTCCGCCGCCACGAACGGCAATGGCGAGGCCACTTTGACGTCCAAAATTGACCGCGGCAATGACGTCGGTGATATCGCGACACCGGGCTATGGCCACGGGACGCTTGTCAATCATCGCGTTATAGACTCGCCGCGCGCCGTCGTAGTCCTGGTCACCCATCTGGATGATCTGGCCCCGAAACGCGCTTTGAAGTCGGGTCATAGCCTTCTCGCTCATCTTCGTCTCACTCCCTTCAGAATAGTTTCCGGATGGCTTAATTAACCATATTGTCGTCGCCGAAACTCGTGACTGCCAGGTGATAATTCCCACAACTGTCCCAAGGGCGTCCCACCTGTGCTTTAACGACGTCTCAGTCCTCTTAGTTCGATTCCCAGGCTGAGCCTTCAATGGCGGGAACCACGCCTGCGCCCAATCACCGGCGACCTGAACGCGTGTTATAATCCGGCAACCTTTTCGTCAACCAGAAGCGGGACGATTGCTCTATGTCGTCTAACGGCAACAACGGCGAGTTGGGGCGCGACGACTTCGCCGCGCTCGTCCACGATGCCCTGACCCATCTGTACGATACGGTCTACCTCCAGACTCATCCTCTGGTTCAGATGGTGCGCGAAGAGGCGGGGGCAGACCGCGCTCAGGTTGGTCTGGTCTTACGCCAAAGCCTGATCGAGGCGATCGAAAGGTTGCGCCCGAACGTCGACGAGGACGCTAACCCCGGCGCCTGGCGGGGCTACCACCTGTTGATCTTGCGCTACGTCGAGGGGCTAGATGCCGCCGACGTCCAACGACGACTGACGATCAGTAAGAGCACCTATTACCGCGCGTCTCAACAAGCGCTTCAGAGCGTCACCTCGGTACTGCGCGCCAACTGGCTCGCGACAAACGACAGCCGACCGCGACACTCGGCGGAAAGCGCCCAGGCAACTCCGGACAGTGGGCGGACGACGAGCGGTCATGGCGCATCGGCAAGACAACTTCCGATTCCGTTGACGAGTTTTCTTGGCCGTGAGCTTGAGCTGGCAACGGTGCTCCGCTTGCTGAATTCCTCACGGCTCGTCACGTTGACCGGTGCGCCCGGTACTGGCAAGACGCGGCTGGCGCTCGAGGTCGCCGCCCGCGTGCCCGAAACGCAAGCAGACCGAATCGTCTTTGTGCCGTTGGCGTCGGTCTCTGATCCCGATTTACTCCTTCCGACCATTGCCCAGGTCATCGGGGTCCAGCTGCACGGCAGCCAGTCGATCGTCAACGCGTTGACCGAAGGCCTGGGCAATCGGAGACTTCTCCTCATCCTCGACAATTTGGAACAAATTGTCGCCGCGGCTCCGGTCCTCGTGGAGGTTCTGGCGCGCTGTCCGGACCTCAAAGTCCTGGTGACCAGCCGCGTTCGACTGAACCTGCGAGGCGAGCGCGAAGTAGCAGTGTCACCGTTAGAACTGCCAATCGTGTCGGTTATTGGGGGCACTCGGCAGGTTCTGCTCGGTGGCCGTCGACTAACCGACTATGCTGCCGTCGCGCTTTTCGCCGAACGCGCCCGGGATACCGTGCCGAACTTCGAGATAACCGACGAACTGGCCGGCGTCGTCGCGGAGATCTGCCACCGCCTGGATGGGTTGCCCTTGGCCATCGAATTAGCAGCCGCGCGAATCAAACTATTGCCACCGCCACTCATGCTGGCGCGTCTCGAGCGTCGACTGCCGCTTCTCATCGGTGGACCACGTGACCTACCGGCTCGCCAACAGACACTTCGCTCGGCGATTGAGTGGAGTTACGACCTGCTAGGTCCGAGCGACCAGGGTCTGTTGCGCCAATTGGCGGTATTTGCCGGAGGTGCCTCGCTCGAGGCCGTTCAAACGGTTTGCGCCCACGCTGACCTCGATCGAAAAGGGGAGCTGGATCCGCCGCCCGACGTTTTCGACCTGCTGGAATCGCTCGTTCGTCAGAGCCTGGTAGCCCAGACCACGATCGAAGCGTCGCCGACCGAACCAGAGCTTCGCTTCAGCCTCTTGGAGACGATCCGAGAATACGCTTTCGAGCGATTGTTCGCGAGTGGGGAACTCGACGTGACGCGCCTTCGTCACGCGCGGTACTTTTTATCGTTGGCCGAGCAAGCGGAGCCGCACGTGGCAAGTCCGACACGCGGCGCCTGGGTGAATCGGCTCGACCGTGAGAATGCAAACCTTGAGTCGGCAATGGACTGGTGGATCTCCCAAGGAGACGTCGCGCACGGGCTCCGCATGGCTAGCGCACTCGTCTGGTTTTGGGCGCTGCGCGGGCACCTGAAAGAAGGACGTGATCACGTCTCCGTTCTGCTCGCGGCGCCCGCATTGGCGGGGCCCACGTCTGACCGAGCCCACGCCCTCCAGATCGCGGCCACCCTGGCTCATCACCAACGCGATTTCGTCGCCGCTCGTACACTTCAGGGGGATAGCCTCCAAATCCTTCGAGACCTCGGCAACCAGGAAGATCTGGTCACCGCGCTGAGCGTCTTAGGAAACACGGACCTGCAGCTCGGGGATTATCCCGCTTCGCGTAAGGCATTCAGCGAGATCCTGGCCATCTGCCAGGATCTGGAAAACTACCCCGGAGTGGCCTATGCCCTCAGCAGCCTTGGTAATATTGCGCAAGAGGAACATGACTATGCAACCGCCCGCTCGCTACACCGCCGCTGTCTTGAGGTTAGCCGGGCGATGCAGTTCAACACGGGAATTGCGGTTCAGTTGCACCACCTCGCGCTCATCGCTGAAGACGAGAGAGACTTCGTCGCGGCACGCGCCCTCTATGAAGAGAGCTTAACCGCCTGGCAAGCGGACGGCGACGGGTACGGAGCTGCCAGAGCGTTGCTTCGCCTCGCGTGCACGGCGACGACGCAAGGTGATTACCCGGCGGCGCACAGTTACCTGGCGCGGACGCTCGCGCTCATGCGCCAAATGTACGACAACGATGGAATCGCGCTGGCGTTGGAACAAGCCGCTCGGCTTGCCGCGGCGGAATGGCAGCCAACTCGCGCGCTCCGGCTAGCGGGCGCGGCCACCGCGCTTCGCGAGCGCATCGGGGTCCCGATGCCGCCGAGCGTTGCCGCCGATTTGGAGGTGGCGCTGTCGCCGTCAATAGAACGCCTCGGCACCACGGTTGCGACGGCGACATTTTCCGAAGGGGGATCGCTCATGCTCGAGCAGGCAATCGCGCTCGCTACGAGCCCTCTTTGACCTCAATGATCTCGTCGGCCAGGAGACCGTGGGCTTCCCGGTGCACCGCCATGGCCGCCTCCCGACTGGGGGCCCAGCTAAGGCAAAAGATCTTCCCAGTCGCCTCGTCGTACCAGTATCGGAGAAATTTGACCCCGTATTTCGCCTGCACCGCGAGATCCTTGCGATGAGCTTCCGCGACGGCCTCGGCCGTCAGGCCGGGCACTTGGTGGTGAACGTCCATAAATAGCGCCATTGCCTGATAACTCCTGGCCATACCGGAAATCGACTGGGAGGGTTAACGCACCGGCGCGTCGCCTCCTCATCCCACACATTATACATAGACTTGCGCCCAGCGAGTACTCGGGATGTTTCCTGGTTCATAAAGAAGTAGTTGGCACTGCACTCAAGCCTCGGCATCAAAGATCCCCAAATCCGTGGTGTCCTCTCGCCCGTGACTCCGTGCCTCGGTGTTAGTAACGAGCCGTCAATCGCCACTCACCGGCCCAGCCTGGCACCGCTCACAGATATAGGTGCTGCGGCCGACGATTCGGAAGCGAGTGATCTGTCCCCCGCAGCGGGGACAGGGCTGGCCTTCCCGCCCGTGGACCCGGGGCAGTTGCGACCCTTCAACCGCTCGATTGTTCACAATCTCGGCGACACCCTGGGTCACCGCGAGGTGGATGACGTCGCGGATCGAGCGATGCAGGCGGTCGATCTCTTCGTCGGAGAGTTGGCTGGGCGTCCGTAGCGGATGCAGGCCGGCGCCCCAGAGCGATTCGTCCACGTAGATGTTGCCGAGGCCGGCGACCGCCGATTGATCGAGGAGGAGCGGCTTCAACTTCGCCCGCGGACGCGCCCCCAGGATGCGCCGCAGTTCGTCGGCGGTAAACTCGTCGCTCAAAATCTCCGGCCCGAGGCGCTCGTGCGGCACGATGGTGTAGACCTCGGGCGTAAGCGCCAGCCAGATGTGCCCGAACTTGCGGATGTCGGTCATGAAAAGGACGTCGCCGTTTCCCAGCGTCAGGACGAGGTGGGTCTGCTTGTGGGGGAGCGGCGCGCTGTACTTCGGAATCGGGTGCCCGCCGACGACCCGCCGAGTATCCGGCTTTTCCAGAACGATCTGACCGGCCAACCCAAGGTGAAAGATCAGGCTGAGACCGTTGGCAAGATCGACAATCAGGTATTTGGCCCGCCGCCGGGTGCCCTGGATCGTCGCGCCGATCAGGTCGGCCACCGCGCACGGCCCCTCGAACATACTTGGGGTGAGCAGGTCTGCCTTGACGATTACCTGCCCAAGAATCTCGCGTTCGAGGTTTCGCCGTAGCGTCTCGACCTCCGGCAGTTCCGGCATAAAAGGTCTCCTTTGCGACTCATGGGAAACGTGAGGAAGCTACTCCAGGGATTCGCCGCGAGTGGCGATCACCGGCATCGGCTCTCCCGGCACAGCCCCACCGCGAAGGCGTGGACGAGGCGGCGAAAGCTCTCGTCCAGGTTCAACGGCAAGCCGAAACCTCCGGCCAGTTCGAGCGACACGAAGCCGTGAACCAGGCTCCGCAAGCCGCGGGTCGCGTGCAAAGCGTCTTCGCCCTGCAGACCGTAACTGGCAAGCACCGCCAGAACGATGTCGATCAGGGCACTGCTCTCCGCGACGAGCTCGCCGTCTTCGGTCGACGGCGCTCGCAAGGCCGCGGCGTAAACCCCCGGCCGAGCGTGGGCGTAGGCCCGGTACGCGTCCGCGATCGCCTCCACGGCGGCATCGCCGGACTTTCCCATCGCGGCGCGCCCCATCCGGCCCACCAGGTCTCGAATGCCCAGAAGCGCCAGTTCGCGACGCAGGCCTTCTTGCCCGGCGATATGATTGTACAGTGACGGCGGCCGCACGCCGAGCCGGGCCGCCAGCGCGGCCAGCGTCACCGATTCGAGTCCCTCGGCATCGGCCATCTCGGCAGCTACCTGAACGACCGATTCGCGATGCAAACCCGCGCGTCGTGACATGGCTTTTCGACCTCGGCTTGTTGAGAATCGGAACTTCCGGCGTCTCTCGACGGTCGGGCTCAGCTGGCCCGGTATCGTCGCGCCAAACCAACGGAGCCCCGCTCCGGACAAAAGTGAGCTATCATGATTAGGTGTGACCATACTATCATTAGCACCTGGCTGACGCGATATCCTGTCGAAAAGAGACCTCGTATGAGCACCTCGGTAGCCTTCCGTTGGGAATCCCTCCCGGAACAGACGCTCTGCCTGAACGGCGAGCCGCTCTCGCTGGAACAGACGCTGGCCTGCGGCCAGGCGTTCCGTTGGTGGCGGCTGGGGGAGGAATCCTGGGAAGGTATCGCCGGTGGTCGGGTCTGGCAGCTACGGCACGACGAAGATGTCCTGGTCGTTCGAGCGTTCCCGGAACTGGCCGCGTCTGAAACCGAGGCCTTCTTGCGACGTTACCTCGCGCTCGACGTACCGGCGCGGGAGGTCCACGCGGCGATCGCCGAGGCGCACCCGCTCGCGGCCGACGCGGTCGGCCAGTTCGCCGGTTTACGGATTCTCCGCCAGGATCCTCTGGAAACCGTCCTGACTTTCACCATCGCCACCGCGACAAACGTTCCCCGGGTCACCCGGAGCGTTCGTGAGATCTGTCGACGCTTTGGTACTCCCATCGGAACGGCGAACGAGGAAACCTACCACGACTTTCCCACGGTTGCGCAGTTTCTTGCCGCGCCAACCGACGAGTTGTTCGGTCCGTGCAATTTGGCGTACCGCGCCCGCTCGATTGGCGCCGTGGCACGCACCCTCGCCGAACGTCCGCCGGACTGGCTAAGCACCCTGCGCGCGCGGCCGTACCCGGAGGCGCACCGCGGTTTAGACGAGTTGCCTTTCCTCGGACCAAAGGTTGCCGACTGCGCGTGTCTCTTCGGTCTCGGTTTTGACCAGGCGGTTCCCGTCGACGTCCATGTTTGGGCCATCGCCCACGAGCTTTTCGGCACCGACATACCCACGCGAACCCTCACGCCACGCACCTATCTCAAAATTGGCGAGCGATTCCGCGAGATCTTCGGCGAGTGGGCCGGCTGGGCCCAGCAATATCTCTTCTGCGCCCGTCGAGCGGTTCCGGTCCGTGAAAGATTCCGTCCGGGGTAGGCGAATGATCGTCCCCTTTCCACTCCCGACGCAGAAATTCCGCGAAGAGGCGCATGGCGGGGGTCCAGAGGCGGTCGCGAAGCGAGACGAGCGAGAACTCGCGTTCCAGGCTAGCTTCACGGAAGTCCAGCGCCACCAGCAGGCCGTCGGCGAGGTGGCGGGCGACGATGGTTTCCGAGATAAAGGCGAGCCCCATCCCGGCTTCCACGGCGCGGGCGATGGCCTCCGGCTGGTCCAAAACCAGGACATTGCGAATCTCCGCCGCGACCGGCCCGAGGGCCGCCTCGGCGAGGGCACGCGTGCCCGACCCCGGTTCGCGCACGATAAACGCTTCGCCGCGCAGGTCGACGCGGGTCACCGCGCCGGACCGAACCAGACGATGATCCGGCGGCGCGACGAGGAGAAGCCGGTCGGTCTTCAGCGGCTCGACGACGAGGTCCGGACTACTGACGGTCCACTCCACAACGGCGAGGTCGATCTCGCGCTCGATTAGGAGTACTTCCACGGCTCGGGTGTTGTCGATGCGCATTTGCACTTCAATCGCCGGCTGCCCGGCGCAGAAGTGGGCGAGGATGGGCACGACCGCGTACCCTCCGACCGTTCGAGTAGCGCCGAGGCGGATCCGCCCGGCCGCGCCGGTGCCGTACGCGCGTAATTCGCGCTCGGTTTCCGCGACTTCGTTGAGTAGCGCGGTTGCCCGTGCCGCGAGCATCTCGCCAGCATCGGTGAGGTATACCTGCCTTCCCACCACCTCGATGAGCTGGACTTTCAGGCTGTGTTCCAGAGTACGCACCTGATAGCTAACCGACGGCTGAGCGATTTGGAGTTCCTCGGCGGCGCGGGTGAAGTGACGATGGCGCGCAACCGCGGCAAACACGCGAAGCTGGCTCAGGGTAATCATAGAGCCATTCTATCAAATGCTTCAAAAACTGGTATTGGACTGATGCAATTCGCCACCGTAGAGTTAGAGCAAGAGCAAGGTATTTGAGGTTGTGATGGATTCCGCAGCTGCTGTCGTGAGGATCCCCCGATTAGCATTTCGCTCCGAGCTCGCGCCCGGCCTGGTCGCCGCGGCGGGGGTAGGCGTCGCTTCGCTTCTGTTCGAAGCGCTGGAGCGGGCCGTTCTCGGCCAACCGATCATCGAGGCACTCGTCGCGGCGATCATCGTTGGGATGATCGCCCGCAACGTTCTCCCACTCCCGGCCAGTATACATCGCGGGACCGGTTTCGCCGCGAAACAGATCCTCGAGGTCGCGGTGTTCCTATTTGGCGCGACCGTCGACCTCCGCCAGGTGCTCGCGGCGGGCCCGGTTCTGCTCCTCGCGATCGCCGGTGGGGTGTTCGGCGGCATCGCGGTGAGCTTCACCCTCGGTCGCTTGCTCGGTCTGCCCGGCAAACTCGCGCTGCTCGTCGCGGTCGGAAACTCCATCTGTGGTAATTCGGCCATCGCCGCGGTTGCACCGGTCATTCGGGCCGAAAAGAAGGACGTCGCGAGTTCGATCGGGCTCACCGCGATTGTCGGCGTCGTGCTCATCCTCAGCTTGCCGGTGCTCGTTTCGGTGGCACACCTGACCTACTACCAGTACGGCGTCGTCGCCGGCATGACCGTCTACTCGGTGCCCCAGGTCATCGCCGCCTCCTATCCGGTCAGCCAGCTCTCCGGGCAGGTCGCGACGCTGGTCAAGCTGGTGCGCGTCCTCTTTCTCGGGCCGGTCGTATTATTGCTCGGGCTGGTCGCTCGTCGACGCGGGATCCACCTGGATGCGACCGGCAAGCAGCCAGCGCTGGTTCCCTGGTTTGTCGCCGGCTTCCTGGTCTTCGCGGCGCTCCGCTTCGTCGGACTGATCCCGGCGCCAGCGATTCAAATCGCTCAGGACAGTAGCCGCTTGCTGTTCATTATCGCCCTGGCCGGGCTGGGCCTGGGCGTCGAGTTCGCCGCGATGCGCAAGGTCGGCCGTCAGGTCACGCTGGCCGTCGCCGGCTCACTCGCCTTCTTGATCTGCCTCAGCCTCACCCTGATCCTGGTTCTGCGGATCGCCGGCTAGGCGCCGTTACTCGATCTCACCCCAGTTGGTGCCTTCCCGGGCCTCGACATCCAGGGGAACGCTGAGCGGGAAGGCACCGGACATCAGGTCGACCACGAGCGGGCGAAGGCGGTCGATCTCGTCACGCGGTACCTCGAAGACCAGTTCGTCGTGAACCTGAAGGATCATGCGCGCGACGAACCCGCCCTCGCGAATCGCCTGGTCGATCTGGACCATCGCCACCTTGATAATGTCCGCCGCGGTACCTTGAATCGGCGTGTTAATCGCCACCCGCTCGGCGGCCGATCGAATCATCCGATTCGGCGTGTGCAACTCCGGAATGTAGCGGCGGCGGCCGAGGAGCGTCGTGACGTAGCCCCGCTCGGCGGCCTCGCGCTTGGTCTGTTCGAGATAGTCGGCGACAGTGGGAAACTGGGCAAAGTAATTCTCGATGAAGGCCCGAGCCTCGGCACGCGAGAGACCTAACTGGGTGGCCAGGCCATAGTCGCTCATGCCGTAGAGAACGCCGAAGTTGACCGTCTTGGCCATCCGCCGCTGATCCGAGGTGACCGACTGCAGCGGTACGCCGAGGATCTTCGACGCGGTACTGGCGTGAATATCTTTCCGATCACGGAACGACTGGAGCAAGTTCTCGTCTTGCGTAATGTGCGCCAGAATTCGCAGCTCGACCTGACTGTAGTCGGCGGTGAGCAGGAGCCCGTCCGGAGCGCCGGCGATGAACGCCCGGCGCACCCGCCGCCCGAGGTCGGTCCGAATCGGAATGTTCTGGAGATTTGGCTCGGACGACGAGAGCCGGCCCGTCGCCGCGCCGGTCTGGTTGTACGACGTGTGGACCCGGCCGGTGCGCGGATTGATCATCGTCGGCAAGGCGTCCACGTACGTCGACTTCAGCTTCGTCAACTGGCGGTAGTCCAGAATCAGGCCGATAATCGGATGGAGCGGGCGCAGGCCCTCCAACGTCTCGGCGTCGGTGCTGAAACCGGTCTGCCCGCGCTTTTGAGTCGGTAACTTGAGCTCTTCATAGAGAACTTGAGCAAGCTGCTTGGTGCTGTTCAGGTTGAAGGCGTGGCCGACCTGTTCGTAGATCTGAGTTTCGAGCCCTTCCATGGACTCGGCCAGTTCGGCCGACATCTCCTTGAGGAACGCCACGTCGATCGCCACACCGGCCTCTTCCATCCGCTTGAGCACCGGTAGCAGCGGCATCTCGACCCGACTGAAGAGGTCCCACAGGCCAAGCTCTTTCAGCCGCGGCTCGAACCGCTGGGCCAGACGATAGGACACGTCGGCGTCGGCGCAAGCATAGGGCGCGACCCGCTCGACCGGCACGTCCGCCATGGAGAGCTGATTCTTGCCCTTGCCGATCAACTCCTCGATGTCGGTCATTTTGATGCCCAGTTCAAAGAAGGCGACGTCCTTGAGACCGAGCGAGCGCTCGTTGGACTGCAGCAGCGCCCGAGCGATCATGGTATCGAACGAAACGCCTTCGACCGACGCGCCAGATTGATCGAGGACCAGGGTGTCGTACTTGAGGTTGTGGCCAATCTTGGGAACGCTGGCGTCGGCGAACACCGGTCCCAGCGCGGCAAGCGCCCGCGCCAGCGGAATTGACGGCTCACCGTCGCCGCGGTGACCCACCGGCACGTACATCGCGCGTCCCGGGCCATCGGAGAGCGAAATACCCACCAGGGCTGCCCGCATGGGGTCCACCGCGGTGGTTTCCACGTCCAGTGCGAAGCCGCCGCTCCGCCTCAGCCGCTCGACGAGCCCTGGCAGGTCGGACTCGGCGACCACGACGTAGTCGGTGCGGTCAACCTCCGTCACCGGAGCCGCGCCGACGACCACCGAGTGCGCCGCCTCGGCCAGCGCGGTGTCGGCCTCTTCAAACAGGGCGAGCTGGGCCGACTGGCTGGGCGAAAGCCGCCGTAACGGTCGCTCGTTCGCCGGAATGTGGAACTCCATTTCGCGCAGGAAGGTATCCAAACGGTCGGAATCGAAAGCGTCGGCGCGGGCATGCTCCAGGTCCAGAGCGATCGGCGCGTCGCGCACGATCGTCACCAGGCGGCGAGCCTGGGCGAGCGTTTCGCCAGAATCGCGAATCGCCTTCGCATAGCGCGGCTCGACGTCGGAAAGGTGGGCGAGCAGGTTGTCCAGGTCGCCGAACTTCGCGAGCAACTTCGCCGCGGTCTTCTCGCCGATTCCGGGGACGCCGGGGATGTTATCCGACGGATCGCCCTTGAGCGCCTTGAAATCGATCAACTGGTGCGGCAAGAGGCCGTAGCGTTCGAACACCGCCGTCGAATCGTACAGAACGGTGTCGGACATGCCCTTGCGCGGCATGAGCACGCGAACATGATCCGAGACGAGTTGCAGGGCGTCAGTGTCACCGCTGACGATCACCGCATCCAACCCCTTCTCGACCGCCTGAGCCGACAGGGTACCGAGGATGTCGTCGGCTTCGAAGCCGTCGATCTCGGAGATCTGAAGGCCGAGAATCTCGACCAGCTGCTTCACCCGACCGAATTGCTCGAACAGCCCCTCCGGACCGGACGGTCGGTGGGCTTTGTAGGCGTCGAACTCGACGTGGCGGAACGTGGGCGCGGCGCGGTCGAAAGCGACGACACCGTAAGCGGGCTGTAAGGTATTGAGCGCGCGAAACGTCATCCGCGCGAAAGCCAGGACGGCGTTGATCAACTCGCCTTTGGAGGTCGTCAGCGGCGGGGTGGCGTGGAACGCACGGTGAATCAGCGAGTTACCGTCAACCAGCACAACCGTATTCGACACAGAAACCTCTTTCTAGGGTCCCGCGAGGGCGAGGAAGGTGAAAATAGTAGGCGATCGACCAGCCGAATACGCGGATCTCTAGACGAAAAATACCTCAACTACCTACAAGTATAATGCACGCTCGCCTGTCGAAGCGCGAAGCCGGGCGTGGCAGACGGTACTCCCGGCGACCCTCACAGGTGCACCGCGACCAGCCCGCCGACGCGCTCGTCGAGGGTCTCGCGGATCTGGCGGAAGCATTGTTGAAAGTGCGGCGATTCGAGCGTCTCGCTCCACATGATCAAGGCGTCTTCGTTGTTATCGCTGTAGTAGCGACGGCGGATACCTTCCTCGCGGAAAGTATATTTGCGATAGAGCGCTTGAGCCGCGTAATTCGACACTCGGACCTCCAGCGTGACCCGACGCGCCCCGACGCCAATCGCGATCTCGATCAAAGTGGCGAAGAGCAGTTCACCCAGGCCCTGGCCCCGGAGTTCCGGCTTGACGCCGATCGTCGTGACGTGCGCTTCGTCGAGCATCAGCCACATCCCGGCAAAACCGACAATGCGCTCGCTGGAGCGCGCGATGGGGGTTGGCCGGGCAAATGGTCGCAGGAGCTGGCCAACCGCGCGGCGAACGCCGTTGCCGTTTTCCTCCTCGATCCGTTCGACAACGGTCACCGTGTCCTCGCCCTCGGGAAGCTCGACGAGAACAATGTACCGGCCGAGTCGATTGTCCCGCAGTTCCCGACGATACGCACTCATCGGCCAAGGGGTCGTGAAGCACTCCCGTTCGACCGCGCTTACCGCCTCGATGTCCTCGAACTGCATGGGACGAACAACGTACTTGCTCATGGTGCGGTTCTCCCGAATGCGCGCGCGCCACCGTGGATCGGCGGGCGTCGGAGGTAGATCGGCTGCAAGGTCGCGGGATTATCGGTGATTCCCGCGGAGACCAGTTGCCCGGCGAGCTCGGCGAGGTAGCCGGCCCGACGGACGGCTCCGGCGGGATCCACGACGTGACCGTCCGGACCGAAGCGCTCCTGGATCTTCTGTCGCCACTCCGGGCGCAGTTCGCCACAAAACAAAGTTTCCGGCGGTGAGCCGTCCAGCGCATCATCCAGACTGGTAATCCGCGGCTCCTCCAAAGTGGCAAACAACTCGTCGGCTTCTTTGTACAAGCCGGTGGCGACTTCGCCGCGGCCGGCGTCGTAGATCGGGCGGATCGGCCGGTAGGTGAGGTGAAACTGGTAGGCGTCAACCCGCGGGGTATCGATGCCGACAATGACGAGACCCCGCGCAGCGACGATGGCCTTGGCGGTCGCAAGACCAACCCGCAGTCCGTTGAAGCCTCCGGGGCCCAGGGCGACGCCAACCGCGGTCAGATCCTTCACGGTAAGCCCGGTGAGGCGGAGGAGATGTTGAACCTCCGGAAGCAGGTCGCGGGTCTGATCGTGTCCGGCGACCCAGGAGGCCTCGGCGAGCACGGCGTCCCGATAAATCGCGATACTCGCCTGGCTGGTCGACGTATCAATCGCCAGCAGCATCAGTGTGTGTCCTTGTGCAACGCCGCGCGTAATTCGTTCAAGACCGCGAGCGCCCGTTCACCGCACGCGCAAAACTCGATCCGTCGAGACTCGCCCTGGAGCGCGAAGCGAATCCGGAGGTACGTGTCGGTCAAAACGTCCTCGGCGACGTCCGGCCACTCGATCACGCAAACCCCGGTCCCGTTCAGATACTCATCCAGACCGATCCCGAGCGCCTCGAGCGGGTTCTTGATCCGCCAGAGATCCAGGTGGTACAGCGGAAAGGCGGCTCGATCGCTCGGTTCGTACACGTTGGCGAGGGTAAAGCTGGGACTCGTCACCCGCGCGTTGGAGCCCATCCCTCGGGCCAGACCCTGAGTAAAGGTGGTTTTGCCGGCGCCGATTGGTCCCTGGAGGAGAAGCAGATCGCCCGGCTGAACGAACCGGCCAAGCAGCGCGCCAATCCGCTGAGTTTCTCCCGCGGTCGGCGCGCTGAGAACCAGGCACTCCTCGGCGGGAGGCTGGACGGCGTCGCGCTCCGTACCCTCGCGGTGGCGATTTTCGGGCCGCATGGATTGGTCGAACCGCCTCGTGGTCACCAGGTTTCCAGAAATTATACACTCCGGCGGCCCACTCGGGCGATGAAAATCGCCGCGATCGGGCCGCCCGATTGCCACGCGGCCCAGTCGCCTCCGCCAATCGTGTCACGTCGCTTTACCTGGACGCAGCCAGGCACGGTCGGTACAACGCGACCCATCAAACGCAAGTGCCGGGCCAGCCGAGCCAACCCGAAAACGCCCAACCGGAGCCGTGGCGCGGCTTGCAAAAGCGCAACCAGCCCAGTATAATACCGTGGTAAGCCGAAATGGCGAGCGCGCACCTAACCCGGAGGCGTGGTGTAGCGGCCTAACATGCAGCCCTGTCAAGGCTGAGATCGCGGGTTCGAATCCCGTCGCTTCCGCCCCTGATACTTTTTGCCAAGAGGCCCGGTTCCGAAAGGAACTGGGCTTTCTGCTTTTGCAGGTGGCTCTCGAGGTTCAGGCGGAAGAGGGGTTCGTAGTCGGGCCGCAGCTTTACGCCGAGCACGCGACGGCCGGCGACAAGGACACTGTCGAAAAGACGCCTAGCAAGGGCGTTCCGGGTCTCCTGGCTCCCGGTCTGCCATTCGCACTTGCTAGCCGGAGGGAATCGACGAGAGCCGCTAGGTTTTGAGACTGGAAATCCGATGGCTGGAGGACAGCCAATCGGCGCACCAGTCCGAAGCCAGCCGCAACATAACGATTCTTGACGCTCACGTCGACGGTGTAGATCGGCTCACCGTCCGCCAGAGGCAAACGCGCAAGGGAATGGCGCAGGGCGTTCGCCTCCATCGCGCCTTTGGCGAGGGCAGCGTAAAGACTGCCCTAACCCCGACGATGGGTCCCTTCCCGGCTGAGGTGGGCCAGGGAAGGGGCCAAGCCAGTGGTCAGGGCAGCGTTGGTGAGTTCAAACAGCGCGTCTTGGCGCCGGCTGAAACTGGTGCAGAAGTCGGCGCAGAAGCGGTAAAAGTCGGTGAGGGACGATGGGATATTCATCACCGAATCGTGCCCGAATCGCCGCCAGTTTGCCACGGCTGCCAGCATGCTCGTTTCCGCCAGTTAAATCACAAGCTTAGTAGACTGCTTCGACCCGGACCTCGCGGCCCTCGGCCGCCGAGCGGAGCATGCCGTCCATCACCACGTTGGTGAGGAAGACGCTGCGCGGGTCGATCGGCGACGGCAGGTTGTCCCGAACGGCCTCGGAGAACACCTTGATCTTCTCCGGCCAGTCCTCGATCTCCCGAAGTCCCTGCACCGCCGAGGTCACGTTCAGGTTGCCGATCTGCTGGTTGAAGAACAGCTCCACCGACGGCTCGACCCCGTGCGGGTTCAACGCCATGCCACCCTTCGTCCCAAGGAAGATCGGCCGACCGAGTCCGTCCGCGTTGGCCGCCCAGCACGACTTGAACACCATCGTCGCGCCGTTCTCGAAGCGGACGAAGGCGACGGCGAAGTCTTCCACCTCGACGTCTTCCGCCCGCCAGCGGAACCGCCCCCAGGCCTGCTCGCCCACCGACCCCTTACTCAGCAAGTTGTTCGAGATGGCGCTCACCGCGATTGGCTTGGGATCGCCCATCAGCGACATCGTCGTGTGGAGGGCGTAGCAGCCGATGTCGACCAGCGTGCCCGCGCCGGCGAAGTCCTTCTTCAGGAACGAGCCGCCCGGCACACCCCAGCGACGGAAGGCGATCGACTCGGCATAGTAAATGTGGCCGAGCGCGCCGGACTTGACGACCTGCTCGGCGGCCTTGTACTGGGTTGAGAAGTGAGGTTGGAAGCCCACCATCAGGATTTTCCCGGAGCCTTCCCAGGCGGCCATGATCGCCCGGGCGTCTTCCAGCAGCACCGCCATCGGCTTTTCGAGAAGAACGTGCTTGCCGGCCGCCAGCGCATCGACCGTCGGAGCGCGGTGGGCCATGTTATAGGTGCAGACACTCACCCCTTCCATCTCGACCGTTTCGAGCATCTGCCGGTAGTCGGTGAAGGCGCTGCGCTCGGGAATGCTCCAGCGCCGGGCAAACTCGGCGGCGCGCTCCGGGACGATGTCCGCAACCGCCACTAGCTCGACCCAGGGCAACTGCCGGTAGTAGCGCGCGTGGGTGTTGGCGATGCCGCCAGCGCCAATGATCCCAATCTTGATCGTTCGCGATGTGCTTGTGTCCAAGTCTTACCTCCTGGCGGCGGAGTATATCAATCCAGGAAGGAAGGGGGAAGATGACCAGCCCAACCCCGATCAGGCTAACAGCCGCCCCGAAAACCGCCGAGACTGGCGGCATCGCCCAGCCGCAACGCGCCCAGGGCGATGCCGCCGGTTACATCGATGCTGCACCCGGATGGCAATCACCTGTTCTGCAGTGAGGCGGGCGCTCCCAACAGCCTCTCCCCGTACCTGCCGTTCGGGCGCAACGGCTGGGCGCGTCCGGCATGGTCGTCCTCGGGAACACTTTGTACGTGGCGGAAAGTACCGCGGGTGCGGTCGCCAAGGGCCTCGACCGACCGCGTTGGTTAGTTGCCACGGGCGGGCTGATCTTGGTGGCAAATTGGTTCCAGTATGAGGACGGGCAGTTGGTCTCGATTAACCCCACGACCGAAGCCGTGAGACTGTTGTCATTTGTCACTCAACCCTGCCCGGGTACGGGCAAACGGAGCGGCGCGCAATGCGCGAGAATCGAACCGACGCGCACAAAGTGACCGCAATCTTTTCAAACCGCGGTCGCGTTGTGGAGAAATTCCTGTTGGCAAGACGGCGGCACAGGTGTCAAACGCCACCAAGCCTCGCTGGTAGCTTCTGGTCAGTATACCGGAGAGGCTGTCGTGACCCCGCGGATTGCTTCCCTGCATGGTTCTCGGGATGCGTGGTTGCCTCAACGTGACTTGACCATAGCGAGGGTTTCATCCACCGAGGACAGAAGACTCGAACCACCGGAGGCCTCACACTCAGTACAGCCATTAGAGTTGGGTCGAGATGTTATCCAACAGACTTGACTGCACGTGCGGCCATGAGGAAAATGGGCCAACACGGTGACCCGACCGGCCGAGGCGGCGCTGACGTCGCCGTGATTCGATTGAGGAGAGCATGCCGTAGGTGTTACGCGGCGATGTTAGCGCATCGGCCGATTGCACGCCGCTTCCGCTCGCACTTCGAGCGCTACCCGAACAACAAGACGCTTGTTATAACTGAGCCCGTAGTCGGCAGCCCGGACAGACGTGTGATTAGTGTGCTGAAAGAGAGGACAACGACATGAACATTCTTGCCGTGGTATTGCAGATCCTTCTCGGACTGATGTTCCTGGGTTTCGGCGCAAGTACCCTCGCCAGGCAACCGATGCAGATGAAGCGATTTGACCACTTGCGCTTGCCCCAGTGGTTCCGTTCGATCGTCGGCATCGTGCAGATCATCGGAGCGCTGGGCATCCTGGCGGGCGTGGTGGTCCCTTGGTTAGCCGCCGTCGGCGCTCTCTGGCTTGTCGGAGTCATGCTCGGTGCATTAGTGGTGCACATTCGTGTCCAGGATACCATCCAAGAGCACGTGCCAGCCGCGGTGGTTCTGATTGTCGCCGCGATCGTTGCCGCTTTTCGGTGGTCCGATCTGGTTGGCTACCTCGCCTAGGAAACCACGCGGCAAGCGCCGTGTACGCCTCGGATTATTGCGACATTACGTTTGGATCGAACGGCACCCGCGCGGCCGTTAGAGCGAACTCGTCTTCGGTGACGTCGCGGTCGCGCGCCAGATTGCGCTGCCGCTCGGCCCGTTCGTGCTCGCTCCAGACGGCCGGGAAGGGAACCGAGAGGGCCAGATTCAACATCCCGCAGCCCAGCACCTGGCACACTTCGAGAGAGCGGACCAACTTGTCGTAATTTTTGGCAGCGCTCAGGCACTCCTGGCCTCGGCCAGTGTATCGCCGAAATGCGGGCGAATCGCCTTCACGGCAAGTCTGGTGAGAGTGCCACCACGTCAATGATCGCCAGAATGACCGTTAGCCCAACCACTGCAATAGCGTCACCTATCGAGGGTCGATGTGGCAACACGGCGACTGAAGGGAATGAACTCCCGGCTGACTCGTCAAACTGCTCTTGGTCATCGGCGAAGCGCGAGGTCGTCACCTCGCCTGCGACCATCGTGCCAGCGAGATGATCGTGCAGTCCCTGGCCGGTCTGGGAGAGCAGAATTGTCAGCCAGAGAATCGTCACCAGGCCGATAGTGACCACCGTGGGGGGATTCAACGGAGGCCCCGAGGTCCCGGGCAACCCGACACTCACCAACAACCCCAAAGCCATCAGAGCAGAACCGGGCATCAGTCCCTCGCCGAACGCCAACGGCACAAAGAACTTGGGAGCAGTGCGGATAAGTGACCAGAATACCTCCGGGGATTGGCCCGTGCTGTCGATCACTCGAATCGCGCAGAGGCGTTTGCCAATGGTTGCTCCGACTGGGCTGCTCTCAAGTGCGGTTCCGTAAACCAGCCACATCGCACCAGCGAGAAGCGGCGTCAACAAGAGCCACGCGCCCGCTAGCAAGAGCAGTCCGCCTCCAGGGTCAGTTGTTCCCAGGCGAATGCTGGCGATCAAGGCTATCCCACCAACGGTCAGGGCGAACCAGGCGATGGCGACAATCATTGCGTCGATTGCGAAAGCGGCAATCCGCAGGATTGGGTTTGCTGGCGCGTACCCCTGATCCTCATCACTCGCTTGTGATCGTTTCTTCAGGTGCACTTCACCTTTCTGGTCGAGGTACAGACTATCATCGGTGTAGTTGATCGCGCAGACGGCGTAACCGCGCTTGAGGCCCTCGATCGGCGGGTAGGTTTCGTCGTCGCCCTTGTCGCCGGTGAAGTAGCCGCCACCGCGGGCGAAGAGGATCATTGGAAATGGACCCTCGCCATCGTTCGGCAGATAGATGTCCATGAGGGCACGGGCCCCCCCTCGGCATACTGGGAAGGTTATCGGCTTTGCCATTACCCCGTATCGTCGAGAAGCCCAGCAAAGCCATTGGTTATGGTAATCTCATCTCGGTAATGGTCTTTACCCAGGAACGAACGTACTGCGACATGAGTTACCAAGCCGGAACATCGCCGCCGCTCCGCGAACTGCGGGGCGTGATCGAACGGATCACCTACCAGAACCCGGAGAACGGCTTCACAATTGCCCGTCTTGCTCCGGAGGACGCGGACGGTGAGGCCGAGATCGCGCGCGGCGAAGACCGCCTCATCACAACGGTTGGTCCAATGCTCGACCTGACGCCGGGCGAGGCCATCATCGCCCACGGCTTCTGGCGCAACGACGGCAAATATGGCTGGCAGTTCGTGGTGACCGATTACCGTACCGCCTTGCCCGCTTCTCTGCAAGGGATGCGTCGATACCTCGGGAGCGGGCTGGTTAAGGGCCTGGGACACGTGATCGCCGAGCGCATCGTCGAGCAGTTTGGCGAGGCGACCTTTGACGTTATCGACGATACACCCGAGAGGTTGACGGAAGTCGCCGGGGTCGGTCCGATTCGGGCCCAACGGATCGCGGCAACCTGGGAGGAGCAGCGCCAGATTCGCGAGGTGATGGCTGCCCTCCAGTCGTTTGGCGTTTCGACCTCCCTCGCGGTGCGGATCTACAAGCGATTTGGCGATGCCAGTGCGAAGATCGTCTCTCAGGAGCCGTATCGGTTAGCCCGCGAAGTCTGGGGAATCGGCTTCAAGACGGCGGACAAGATTGCCCGAGCGGTGGGGATTCCCGAGGATTCGCCCGCCCGGATTCAGGCGGGAGTGCTGCACGCACTGGGAAGCGCCGCCGACGACGGGCATACACTGCTCCCCGATGCGGAGCTGGTCAAACGCGCCGGGGAACTCCTGGGGACCGACGCAACAGCGATTGTCCAGGCGCTCGGTGTGCTCCTGCAAACGGGCGAGATCATCGCGGGATGCCGCAACGGAGAGGATCGGCGCTTCGTCGGCCTCGCGCCTTTTGCCCGCGCCGAGTCCGGTTTGGCCAGTCGCCTACGCACCCTCGCGGCTCAAGCAACGCTCGGCCAGCGCCACTTCACGGACGTCGATTGGTCCGTAGTCTTTGGCTGGCTGGTCCAGCGTCACCTGATCACCCTCGCTCCGGAGCAGGAAGCCGCGGTGCGCATGGCCCTGACGGAACCGGTGGCGATCCTGACCGGAGGCCCGGGGACCGGCAAGACCCACACGCTCAAGGCGATCCTGACCCTGGCAAAAGTGAAGGGGTTGCGCTGCCTTCTCGCCGCTCCGACTGGACGCGCGGCAAAGCGGATGGAAGAAGCAACGGGAATGCCCGCGGGAACCTTGCATCGGGTGCTGGAGCTTCGCCCCGGCGGCAAAGCGGAATATGGTCCGGATAACCCTCTGCCCGCCGACCTCGTGGTTGTCGACGAGGCGAGTATGCTCGATGCTCTCCTCGCCAATCAACTCGCGAAGGCGCTCGCGACAGGGAGCCATCTCTTGTTCGTCGGCGATCCGGACCAGTTGCCCAGCGTCGGAGCAGGGAACGTTCTCGCCGATCTGATCGCATCGGGGCAGTTTCCAGTGACGAAGCTGGAGCAGATCTTCCGTCAAGGAGCGGGATCGGGGATCGCGACCAACGCCCGACGAATCAACGAGGGTCACCATCCTCGCTTCGGCGGCTCCAGTCAGGATTGTTTCTTCGTCAAGGCCGAGACCCCCGCCGAGGCCGCGGAGATTGTCGTCGATCTGGTGGCCCGTCGTCTCCCCGCGCGTTTTGGCTTCCGAAAGGAGGATCTCCAGGTGCTCGTTCCGATGCATCGCGGGGAGGCGGGCGTCGGAGCACTCAACCTGCGGCTCCAGGAACGGCTCAATCCGGGGCGCGAGGGAGTACCCGAGGCACGGTCCGGGGGACGGGTGTTCCGAGCCGGGGATCGGGTGCTTCAGTTGCGCAACGACTACGACCTGAAGGTCTTTAACGGCGACCTCGGGACGGTGCAGTCCATCGACCCTATCGAGCAGGAAATGTTCGTGCTCCTCGACGATGGTCGGGAGCTTCGTTACCCCTTTGCCAGCCTCTTTGCCCTGGCCCACGCCTACGCCATCTCGGTCCACAAGTCCCAGGGGGGCGAGTTCCCGGCGGTGGTGATCCCCCTGTTGACCAATCACGCGATGATGCTTGGTCGGACCCTGCTCTACACCGCGTTCACCCGGGCCCGCCAGCTCGTGGTTCTGGTGGGCCAGGAGAAGGCGCTGCACCTCGCTATCCGCGATTGGCGACAGACCCCCCGTTGGACTGCCCTTGCCGGGCTACTCGATGGATCACTGGCATTTGTTTGGTCCGGTGCAACTGAGGACGTCAGCGGCGATTCCTGGGAAGGCATTCCTCCTGATGCACCCACACCACGACCCGAACGGCCGTTAGAGTGATATACTGTCCGATGTTCGCCCAGGCTGGCTGGGATACGACGATTCGAGGCGAACGATAATCCCTTTTGACGTACCGGACGCCGGGTACAGTTCTGTCGCTCATTTCAACTCTTCGCAAGTACCAGAACCGCGCCGCCGAGTCGGCCCAGGTGATCGAGGAATTGATTCAACTCGCCAAGGACATGCGGAGCGCGACCGCCCGCGGCGACAAACTGGGCCTCTCCGACGACGAACTCGCCTTCTACGACGCCCTGGAGACCAACGATAGCGCGGTCAAGGTGCTCGGCGAGCCGACCCTCAAAGGGATCGCGCGGGAACTGGTCGCGACCGTGCGCAAGAACGTCACGATCGACTGGACGCTCCGCGAGAACGTCCGCGCCCAGCTTCGGGTCCTGGTGAAGCGCGTCCTCCGCAAGCACGGTTACCCGCCGGATAAGCAGGAAGCCGCGACGCAAACCGTCCTCCAGCAGGCGGAGTTGTTCAGTGGCCAGTGGGCGGGGGAGGGCGCGCCGTAGATTGATTCGAGCGGTAGGCGGAAATGTTTGATCCCGAGCGACGGCTGGCCGAAGAGGTTGCCAAGGCAACCCAGAAGAACGCCCCCGCGAAGCTTCTGACCGCTGACGAGATCGCGCGCTGGGCAAAGCGTCGGTACGAGGAAATGTCTCTCCTGCTCGATGAGGACGGACGCGGGGTCCCGCTCTCGCCGGCCCAGATTGAACGCGCAGTGGGACTGGTGGTCGAGTGGCGGCAAAGGGAGTTGTAGATATCGGTTATCTCGGTTCGGATCCGATATCGCAAGATTATGGAGATACGGTAAGTGACGACCGATTGGCCATGCTCTCAGCGATGCTCACTAGATTGAACGTGAGGAGGCCAGCAACGAAAGTCAGTGCAGGCAGAAGAATGGCGAACCAAAATCGAGACAGCTAGCCGAACTCGTCCGGAGCCAATCCAGGCAGTGACGTATCGTAAGAAGTGGGGGTCTTACTCTCAACCTGTTGTCCTCTCGTGTAACGACGGAAAGGAGTACGTCGTGAAGAGCCGGTGGAAGGATGGAAGCCGGGCGCGTGCAATCGTGAATGACCAAATCGTGGGCCGCATCGGGGAGTGTCTCGCAGCTCCGGTGGGAACTGTTGCCCTTATCGATGTCCCCGCAGAACTGATCGCGATTCAGCCCGACATGGCGCACATGGCGCCGGGGATAAGTCACGGCTGCTTACTCATTTCAGACTGCTCGGAGCGGTCGACACTTGCTAACTTGGCGCTCTCCGAGAACCGCCTCCGTTTCGCCCTACTGGCCGTTCTTTATGGCTGGATGTGGGCAGGAGACCATCAGTTCATCTACCGAAATGTGCCTCCCCAGATTGTCTACTCAGTTGATCATGGACACTTCTTCGGGCAGAATTGGAATACACAGTCGCTCCAAAGTGCCCCACCGGCCACGATGGATACACTGATTGCGACCCGATGTCCCTTCACACGCCAGGAAGTAGACGAGGCACGCACCAGGCTTGGAAAGGTCGGTGAAGAGCAGATCGCCCAAGCGGTCGCCATGCCCCCGGACGATTGGGGTATTTGTTTGGACGAGCGGCTAGCACTAGCCACGTACCTGGCTCAACGCCGTGATGCCCTGCTTGCGGCCATGGCAGTCTAGTAAAGGAGATTGGTGATGCCGAGCTTCTATTCCGTCGTTCAGTACGTTCCAGATCTCGTCACCGACGAGCGAGTCAATGTCGGCGCCATTGCCTTCGATGGCGCGGCAAACATCGAGGTCCGCTTTCTAGAGAACTGGAAGCGGGTACGCAGTTTCGCGGGAACTGACATCGGGTTCCTAGAAGAACTGGCCGAAGACATTCAGAGAGCCACGAGCGATCAGCTTGGCCTGGAGACGAGTGATACCGGTATCCCTCGCCTTAATGAAGACCTGATTCGCCGGATGGCGGATCGCTGGGTCAACACAATCCAACTGACCGAGCCTCGGGGATCTCTGCTGAGCGTGGCAGACTTAGCCGAAGACGTCGCGCATCGCTTCCTCAGGGAACCCAAACGGCGCCCGAAGCGATTCCGGAACCGGCGTGTCGCGGTAACGCTTACTCTCGAATCAGTCGAGGTAGCCCTCCAATCGCATCTTGGACGCAAGGTTCGAAAGCTCGTGAAGCGGAATGAGCCCATTCCAGGCGCTTTTGACAATTATCGCTTCGACGTCGCAGTGAAGAACGGCCGCATTTACTACGCGGCCGACGCACTGTCTCTTGAGATACCTGATGCCCATAAGCTGAAGAATGAGATTGACTTGACCGCGTGGGCAATCGACGAAGTCCGACGGCGAGACAAAGCGCTACCGCTTGCCGTGGTCGCCATAGGTCCGAACGCGCACCAAAGCGGCTACGAGAAGCTAGAGAGGGTCTGCAAAGGGCTGCACGCCGAGATGCTCAGCGAGGAGTTGTTGCCAAGATGGGCCGAAGAGATGGCTCGTCGTGTACCAGCCGACGTACTCGTTTAGGTCGCCGACGGCGCGTTCGCCAGTGTAATCCTGACTCGCCAAAGAACACTGAATTCTATTCACTGACTAGCCAACACCATCTTCCGGAGGCGACCGTCGGTAGGCTTAGCTCACTGCGACGAATCCCTTGTCGGGGCATCCCAGAGCAGCGGTGGAATTCGCTCCTCGCCGATGTCCCAGGTAGCGCCAGTAGGCATCTCGACGCGGCTGATTTCCCAGCGGTGCAATTCGTGGCACCAGCGTCCCCGCCAGACAAGGAGTATTTCAAGACCAATTTCGTTCGCCGCCACGCGCTCATCGGTCGCCGGCGTCTCCGAAAGATCGAGGTCGCCCGCGACGTGCGCCCGATCCAAGCCAGCAACGTCAGCCGGTCGCCATTTGGTCGATGGAAGCCGCGGGCTGCGGAAGCGCCGCTGAATCGTGGCTAACGCGTCACCAGAGACCTGGCGAATCTTCCAGTCCACGGTCAAACCGGTCTCCCGCCGACTATAGCCGCCGCCAGTAACACGTGCGAAGCGCGGTCGGCGCGGGTCATCGGCAGTTTACTCAAGAAAGCCTTCAATCTCCGTAAGCGCCCGTTCCGCCGCGGGTTGAAATGACTGCCGATACTGGTTCTCAATCGTCGGTGACGGATAGTCCTTCAGACTGTCTTGGTCTTGCACCTTTTGCCTTAGAACGTAGAGGCTATCGAGAAGGTCCGAGCCAGCGCTAAGGCGACCGGTCCGCTCCGCTCGTCGAACCACCTCATCCAGGTGCTCGCGTTCAAGATGACCGGCAGAACGACCGGTGAGCTTCAGATTTCGACTAATCTCACCGTGGAGAAGACCCAGTAGTGACTCGAAATCCGGAGTGCTGGGGTCGGCAATGAATTGAGAACGGCGGTCGTGATTACGAATCGCTCGGATGACTTCCGATGGTCGCGCGGGCCGGGAGCGAGATCCGTCTCGCAGGTAAGGCCGATACTCAACGTAGTGAATCGGCTCACCTGAAGGCTCAATCCGCACTTCCGCAACAATGGCATGCCCGACGCCAAACCAGTTAACGTGGACAGGGACTGGAGGGTCCACTTTATCGGCAATACCTCTCACCCGTAGCTCGAATTTGTCAACCTGTTCGGTCGATGAGAGCGATAATCCCGCGATGCGCGCGGCGTTGTTGACGCCCAGATAGACGCTTCCCCCAATTGGACCGAACGACGCGAATACCTCGGCAAGGTCGCGGATCGTTGGGGGTATGTCCTCTTTGAAGTCAATCTGCGGCCCCTCTAGCTCGGTTAGGGCTTGTCGGAGCGCGTCGGCGCGGTCGGGTTCGGGAATGACCGGCGCGATACGCTTTAGCAAAGCTGGCAGATCTTGGTTGAGGAGGTCGTCAGCATCCTGGTCAGGATAACGGTTGCTCTTCACCATCTTGAGTGCCCACGCGAAATGGCGTGTTAGGCCCTGGCTGCGCATCAACTCCTCGACGGCCGGTACCACGCGCTCAAAATCCTCCGCTGCGCGTCGAGCACGATCAATCACGGTCTGAACGTCTTCCAGGGATGCCCGTGCATCAACGGTCGTTTTCAGATCCTGGAGGGCGTTATGAAGCGTCCGAATCGGGAGCGCGATAGTGACCGGCAGAATGCGTTCAGGCACGGGAACCAGCCGAGGAGGTGATCATTGGGAGACTCCGTATGTCGCCTGATAGTCTGTTATTGAGTTTACACGGCTGGACAAGTTGTGAAAACTCCCAGCAAGGAGACCGGTCCAGCGTAGCGCCCCGACGATGGCGAGGGATCACTTCCACATCGCTGAGATGTATGTACAATTGACACGCTTTAATGGACTAGATAATATCAAAGCATATTAAGCTGACAGGAGAGTTTTCGATGGATTCCAACCTCGCCCTCGCGCGCTTTTTCCGTTCCTTGGCCAGCGCGGCTAATCAACTCGCCGCCGACCTGACTGAGATCGCCGCAGCGCCGCCCCCCCCATCGCCGACAACAATTTCCCCCGAAGCGCTGGTCCAGGGCCCCCGCCAGCGAGCAATCGTCCAGATTCCGGCCCTTCGGACCGATCTGGGATTGAAAACCGCACAAATCGCGCAGGCGATCGGCAATCCGGACGTCCCGAACGTGTATCTCGCCATGCGGGCGTTGGAGAAGCGAGGTCTCATAGAGTTGATCCCCAATTCGGAACCACAACGATGGCGCCTGACAGAAAACTTTCGAGAGCCGCCAGCCGCCTAACGCGCCCTAAGGAGGCCAATCGCACCGGTCACTCTACATCTGGATCGGTGCGATTGGTACTGCCTTCCTTCTGAACCATCCAAGTTCGTGCAATCCCGATTCCCTCTGTCCTACACCCGCGCTGGCAGTGAGGCCTGCGCCGTTGACAGCGCGGTCGCGAAAGGAGACTCGCTAGTCGTTTGCTTTCAAGATTTCTTGCGTACAGATACCGGGCTAAGCGTCTGGTTCACGATTGAAAATCTTGGTGACCGGGCCTGCCGGTGGTTTGGCCCCGTTTTCACTGCCTACGCGTCGCCCCAGTATGAGGAAATCCAGCCTACCCCTGATGATCGCGGGGGGCATAGGATAATCGACATTTACCCCGGTGAGCAGTATACCCGCTCCTATTCCTTCCACTTCGATCCCAACGTCCGTGGTCCGAAGTTGATTACCTGCCGATCACGGGATAAGGATTTGACCTCCTGGTGGGCCCGCGGAGCATAGACCGACGGGAACTCCGATTCTTGCCACAACGCGTCTGGTTCAACACCGCTTTGGTCAGCAGATATCCTCCATACACCAAATCGATCTGCCATTCGTGGCAGTTTCAGCGTCTCGCGCCGCAGTCACCTTCCTAACTCCACTTCCGAGGGCAGCACCGACGCGGAGGAGGCGCCGGCATAAACGGTTTTCTCACTGGAATGAACATTTGTTCGTATCCTAAAGTAAGCGCGCGGTCGGTTGCTCAAATAGGCGACACACTGAAGAACGAGGAGGGTCAGTGAAGCAAATCGTTGTCACGTGTTCAGCCGGCGACGCCATTGGTCAAGAGAATCCACGCGCCGGCCTACTGGCCTCGCTCCTACTAAAAAAACCACAGGCGCCATTGCACACACCTGTGGCGTGAAATTGACGGCGATGTCAAACTTTTGTGACAGCCGACCGGCAAACAATCAACTTGGGTCGAATGACGGGTAAAGGACATTGGCATGGAAGCAGTTGTCCTCGATCCTCCGAGCAAGCTCCGGGCGACGGTAGCACTACACAACCGGTCGCAAGAAACCTGGGAGCAGTACGACGCCGTGATTGACGAATATGCCAATGACGGCGTCACGAGGCTCGCGGACCTCCGACGAGAAGTCGAAGAGGAGGGTGGAGTCGCGCTACAAGCTGCCCAAGCCATTGGCCGAATGGGCGTGGAGGGGTGGCCGACCCTCAAGGCTCTCATGACCCACTTCAGGCCCTCCGTTCGCCACAGCGCCATCCTGGGTGGCATCGTCGAGCTGTGGAAGGGCTGGCGGTGGGACGACGCGACGCTGGCGGAATGTACCGAGATCCTCGCGCAGATTCTTCAGTACGATACTCCCAGAAACCGCGCGGCGGTTCTTCAGAGCGCGGTGGAGTTCGTGGACATCGCGCTGGCGCACCCCTTAATTCCCCACCCTGGTGGAACTCGCGGATGAGAGAAGCGAACGCGCCAAAGCCTGGGAGGTAAATCGCTGACGCAGCAGGGCGTTACTGATTCGGGACGGAAGACGTGGCATCCCGGTCATCGCGCCGATCACAGGCCAGTGTCGTTACTCGAAGACGATGACCGGCTTGATGCAGTCGCCGCGCTGCGCGAACGTCTCGAGCGCCTGCTGGATCCGCGGCAGATCGAAGCGGTGGGTCAGCATCTTCCGGAACGGGTAGCGGCCGCTGGCCAGGACGCCGATGCAGGCTTCGTAGTTGAGCGCGCCCAGCTGCATGCCACGGATGTCGCGCTGGCTCCAGACCAGGTCGCTCGGGTTGAGCGTGACGCGAGCGTCGGGGTGGTGCCCGCCGACCGTCACCAACACGCCCCCGGGAGCGAGCATCGTCAGGCCCAACTCGATCGCTTGCGCCGCGCCAGTCGCTTCGATCACGCGCGTCGCCAGGCGGCCACCGTTCACCGCCTTCAACTTCTCGACCGGATCGCCCTCGCCGACGTCGATCGTGGCGTGGGCGCCGAGTTCGCGACCCAGCGCTAGCCGCCGCTCGTCGCCGGCTCGGCCGGCGAGAATCACCCGCCGCGCGCCGGCCACGTGGCAAGCCACGGTCGTCAGCAGCCCAATCGGGCCAGGGCCAAGGATCAGGACGCTGTCATCCTGGTTCACGTCCGCGACCCGGCTCGCCTTCATCCCGATCGAGAATGGCTCGAGCAGGACCGCGACGTCCGGGTCCACCTCGGGCGGGATGTGGTGGACGATCGCGCCTGTCGGCAACTCGACGTAGTCCGACCAGCCACCCGAGAGCAGCGGCATCTCGTGCAGCCGGATTCCGCCCAGGCCGCGCTGGTTGGGACAATGCGAGTAGTCGATCGGCTTGCTCGGTCGCGAGCCAACGCCGCGGCAGGCCTCGCAGGTGTGGCAGGGGATGCGCGTCTCCGGCACGACCAGGTCGCCGACGTTCAGCGGCGTGCCGTCGGCCGCCAGCCAGCCGGGCGGCGCCTTCTCGACGACGCCGAGGATCTCGTGGCCCAGGATGACCGGCGTCTCCTTCGACCAACTCCAGCGATGCAGATCCGAGCCGCAAACACCGCAGAAGCGGGTGCGCAGCACCAGTTCGCCGGCCGGCCCGAACTCGGGCACTTCGAAGTCACGAACCTCGATCTGCTTGGGCCGGGCGCCGTCGTAGACGGCCGCGCGGGAACGGGGCATTCGGCGAGTACCTCCATTGTGAAGTTCGGTCACGTGCCGCGGGTCGTCGGCCGAAAAGGGTCTTGGCCCGGTTAGCGAGCGCAATGCTACGAGCGGTCCGTAAGCTTGTCAAGGTGGGCTCCCGCCTCACGGCCTCGCCTTGTCCCGTACCAGAGGTGGGTGCGGTCGCGCAATGGCGGCCGCGGACACGGTGGGTGAAGTGGACCGGTTAGGACGTCTCGCGGGGAAGCGCGTCCACCGCGGTCATCAGGTTCAGCATTGCTCTAGCGTAGCGATAGACGTGCGACTCGTATTGGGGCGCTCGCGCCATGGTAACGATCTCCCTCGCCGCCTGCACGATCCGCCGAGTTTGCTTGACCTCGTCCACCAACGCGAGAAACGCCTTGCATTCCTTACAGCCGCACTCGGACGCTTCGTCCAGTCGCTCTTTGAGCGCAGATTGGTCTCTGGGTGTCACCCGAGCCTCCCAGTCGTCAAAACATTCAGTACACCGACAATAAACGCGGGAACAGTCGGAATTCCCACAGCCATCAGCCAAAATCCATCTCACTAGCGCGGCCGCCGGCGCCAAAGGGCGAAGCCAGGGCCCCCGATGAGGGCAATCTTGACCCGGTCCATCCCGAAAAGAATCTTAAAGCGGAGTACCGGAGCCGGGAGCCCGGGGTGGAAGCGAAGGCAGAGGAACCGGCGAAACAGCGTCACGGCGCCATGACATTCCGGGGGATGATGCCGTGACCGCTTTGGAAGGTGGGGTGTCAGTTCTCATTCTCGGTCAAGTGCTTCAAGCGTTCGGGCTATCCGTAGCCGAGCGGTTGGTTATCAACTGGGTTCGGCTGTATACCCACGGTGTTGCGGGCGAGATTTGCCGGGGACGAAGGGATGAAATTCGCTCCGACCTCTGGGAACAAATTCACATTGGGAGGCAAGAGGGCTCCGCCCCGTGTGACATTGCTATCCAGGTTGTATTGCGATGGGTCAAAAACTCGCCTGGCCCGCCGCGCCAGCGAACGCGACTTGATTGCGTTCGGCTTCAGCAAAGAAGGTCTAGCGGAAGATGGCGACGTCGGCGCTTCCGCCCGGCTGGCCCAACGCCGTGAAGGTCATCGTGTTCGCGTCGCCCGGGATCATCGCCGATGACACGTCCAGCGTGCGGACTTCTCCGTTCCGCAGTCCCTCCACTTCGAAGTGCGTGCCGTTGACCACCACCGAGACATTTTGTATCCCCGGTGTCCCGTCGCGGATGGCTACGTGACCTTCGGCTCGCGCCAGGTTGTCGACGGTCACGCTGGCCGGCTTCCCGGGAGATCGCTCGAGGTGGACCCGAGGCAGTTGATACTCAAATGCCCCCTGGTCCACTGTGGGATCGAGCGGATTGCTCCGCGGGTTCCCGTCGAGGTCGGACGACGGGAGGTCGGGTGCCTGGTTATCTCCGGCGTCAATGGCCGGGGAATCCGACCGCAGGTGGTAGTCGCCACCGCTCAGATTAACGAACCGCGGATCGACGGAGATGTTGCCGTTCGAGCCGATTGCGCCCTGGCAGCCCCCTTGCAGGGCCGGTACCCCGCCAGTGTACGCATTGTTGGCAGCGAGCACCGGGGATAGTGGGTCGTAGGTCGTGTCGCACAGAATGGCCGCCTCACCGCTCGTCGCCACAACAATGTTGTTAAAAAGTCCCACCTGATGTTCCGCCCCGCCAATGCTTAGGCCAATCCAACTGTTGTTGGCAATGGTGTTGTTGACGACGAGAGCCTCCCCTGGTTTGCCGAGGGCCGGCGACAAGCCAATCCCTTCGCCCTGGTTATAGGTAATGAGGTTCTGAATGATTGCCGGGGCTGAATAGTTGTAGGCGAAAATCCCACCGCCGAAGTTTTCGGTTATGAGATTGTCCTCAATGAGAGGGGACGCACTGTCGAGGGCAATGCCGCCGCCCGGATCGCCCCCGAACGAGTTATCGCTGATCGTGTTGTGAACGATCCGTGCTCTTTCGCTTACCCAGACCTCGATTCCTCCGCCACCGATCCCCCCGCTCCCGCCATCCTGATAATTGTTCACGATCTGATTGTTCACAATGGTTGGCGAGCCACCGGTAATGGCGACGCCGCCTCCCCCAGTCCACGCCGCATTGTCGGTGATCACGTTCCCGTCGATGGTTGGGGAGGCATCGTAGATTCGGACGCCGCCCCCGTCCATGTCTGTGATGACGGTGAGCGCTGCGCCATGCTGCAGGGTAAAGCCGTTCAGGACCGATTACGGCCCTTCCCGCGAGTCGAAGGTGACCACTGAACCGCGTCGGTTCCCGTCGATGAAAGTCACCTTTGGCCCGTAAGCACTCTTGACCGTAATGGCCTTGCCCCGGAAGTTGATCGTCTCGACGTAGGTTCCCGGATCGACCAGAACCGTGTCTCCGGCGACCGCCGCGTCAATCGCCGCCTGAATGGTCGGATAGTCCCCGGGGACGTGGAGAATCGTCGAGGCCGCGACCGACCGGGGTACCGAGACGGACAGGAGACTGGCGACGAAGAGAGCAGCGACGACGACGGCCGGGCGCGGCCTCGTCCAGCCAAGTCGGATGGGCCTCTTCAACAACATACCTGATCAACCTCATCGCGGAATCTCGGGGACTGGCAACATCGCGGTTGGGTGAAACACGTCCGGTACAACTGCATCTATCGAGCGCGAGGTCGTTATCTTTAGGGGGAATCACTTCGTTGAACGGAAGAGTTGTGAGTGTTTTCTCTTAGAACACCTGATCTCGCGAGAGGATACGACCTACTCGGCAATGTACCGCTCGTTCGTTGAGATCAGCCGTCGCAGTATTCTGGCCGGTCGGTCCATCGCTTGCCTTCTGGCTCCGCGCGTTGATCGGGTTTGTCGATGAAGCAGCACGTCACGCGGCTGGTGCAGCGCGTGCGCCGAACCGCTCCACTTCCGCTACATGCCGTAAGTCTGTCAGAATTCCGATCATCGGACGCGCTTCCGCCGCGACGGCCACCGACCTGGGAAGCGCGTCGACTCGCTCAGACCAATCCGCCCCGAACCGCTACTTTCAGGACGTCTTTGCCTTCCAGCCGGTAGCCGCTGTGCAAGGCGTTGAAGCCGTCGGCGACGCGCTCCAGCGGCAAGATCGGATCGACCAGGTCCTGGAAGGGAACCTCGCCCCGCGACATGACCTGATGGGCGCGGACGAAATAGTCGTTGGAGCCGCCACCCCACACCGCTTCCAGACGCAGGTTTCGCCGCATCAGTTCCTGATTCGGGTTGAGCTGCAGTGAGCCCACGTCGACGAAGTGGCCCATCTCCACGAACGTCCCACTCCGACGGAGGTAGCCCAGCCCTTCGGTGATGGCCCCGAGGAAACCGGCGCACTCGAAGACGACGTCGGCTCCGGCGTTCTTCGCGGTGTGTTCTTTGACAACCTTCGTTCGCTCGGCCGGATCCTTCACCTCGCCGATATCGATGACCACGTCGGCGCCCAGCATCGTCGCCTTCTCCAGGCGCCCCTTCGGTCCGCCGACGACGATCAGTCGTCCAGCCCCGCTGAGCTTGGCGGCGATCAACGTCATCAGTCCAATCGCACCGGAGCCTTGAATAACGACGGTATCGCCAAAGGTCATCTTCGATCGCAGCACTCCGTGGACACCCACTTGAAATGGCTCGGCCAGGACCGCCGCCTCGGCCGGTAGCCGGGTCTTCACGAAGCAGGTCTCCGGTTGGGCCAGGTAGATGTACTCGGCGAAGCCACCCCGAAAGTGCGGCGCGTCGTCGGCCGGCTGGAAGCCGTAGGCGCCGGACGGCGTCCCCGGGGCGAAGACGACGCGGTCCCCCGGCTCGACCTTCTGCCCGAGATAGTCCCGGTCGACCCCCTCGCCGAGCTTGTCGATAATACCCACATTTTCGTGGCCGAGAAGGATCTCGCCCGAAAGGCGGCTGTGCTCCCAGTTGTGCAGGTCGGTGCCGCAGATCCCCGCCAATTCCTGGCGCAAGAGAACCGTGCCGGGAACCGGCTCCGGCACCGCGTATTCCCGAACCTGGAACTCCTTGCCAACCATCACCACCGCCCGCCCGGTTCGGACGATCGTTCCGGCGCGGCCGCCGCGGCCGACCTTCCCTTCTGCCTCGTTCACGGTCAGCAGTCTCCTTTCCTGAATCATCACGCGAAACGGAACCCTGGAACACCCGCGAGCATCCGAGCAAGCGCCGCTCGCCTACCCCGCGGACTACATTGGGGGCGCGTGCTGCCAAAGTATCCGTTGGTCCATGAGTCGACCGGGTGACCGGTGCGCGAACGGCCGGTATCGGCATGGACAGTCGCGCCGGCGCAAGTGAATCCGCAGTGCAGAGTATAACCGCTCGGGCCGATCCAGGGAATGCTGCGCCTGGCGGCTTATGGCACTCCCCCATCCGGCTTTGGAGTGGGCCGTTACGTGAAGGCCAGACCCACGATTCACCGTTACGTCGAGATCACCGGCCCAGCGTGGTAACATGTCAGAAATGGCACCAGTGGTTTGAGAGTGTCGCGTTTCTTTGGGAATGGGAGGGACGTCGAACGATGCAACAATCAGGGAGTTCATCGTCGCTCGTGCCGCTGATCGTCTCGCTAGGCGTAGTCGGTTGGTTCATCTATCGCCGAACCCGTCCTCAGCAGGTCCGGCTGGCGCGGACGATTCTCTACACCGTGCTGATCGTGCTCCTGTCGCTGGCCGGCCTCACCGCCAATCTCGCGGTGTTCAGCAGTCCCCTGTTCTTAGGGATCGCGCCACTTGCTTTACTCGCCGGGGTCGGGCTGGGCTGGCTGATGATGCGAACGATCCGGTTTTGGCGAGACGGCTCGACCGGGCAGATCTGGATGAGCGGAGGCGTTGCCTACGTCGCCATCTGGCTAGCTACCCTGGTGTTGCGCCTTGGCGTCGAGTACGCCGCGACCGGTAGCGTCTCAATGGCCGAGCCGACGTCCCCCACCGGCCCGCTGACGCCCCTATCAATCCTCGCCTCGGATCTCCTCTTCCTCTCCGTCGGTCTGTGGCTAGCCCGCGGTTACGCGTTGACGCGACGCTATCGTGAGCTTGCCACGACCGAGGCACCGTAACCGCCCGCGTTCGACGCCTGTCCGACGCCGACCGAGTTAGAAAGCCGAAAGAATACCTGCTGGTTAACGATTGCTTAACTCTTCGGGTGCAGTATGGATAGAGCGACACATTCCTCGACCGGCGCTCCTCGACGATAGAGCCTCTGGGCTGGTGGAGCAATCGTCCGCGATCGACTGGCTTTCGCCAAGGATCGGCTCGTCTGCCACCCGCGAGCGCTCGGCGCTCCCAGCTTCGCTCGGGAAGGCACGCCTGCTAGCGCCGAAACGGTGGGACGGGGCATACCCTTGCCAACGCTGGAGAATTCCGATCGCATGATTTGTCTTTCCCTCGCTGGATGCCGGTGATCCAGGCGAGTTCACCGAGCCGGACGCCGACGTCACCCGCCACCCAGGGCCACTCCGGGATCCGTCCGCTCTCCGAAAATTTCCTGGCGATCCTCTTCCTGGTTGGGATTTCGGCGCTTCTCACCGCGGCCCTCGACGTACCCCGGGTTCGTTCGGATGGCTTTGCCTACTATGTCTGGATCGAGGCGCTGGTTCGCGATCATACCGTGAATCTCACGGCAGCGGCGCGGCACTACGCCCCTTATCTGACCTATCAGGTGATAATCGATCCTCGGACCGGCCGCGTCGCCAGCGCGTTCGCGTTCGGCTCGGCGATCCTCTGGTCTCCCTTCTACGCCGTCGCGTTGCTGCTCGACCCGGTGCGCGGGCTAGGCTTCCACGCGCGCGATGCCGCCTTCCTTGCCGCCCAGGGTGATACCTTCCTCAACTCCCTCGCGATTTCGCTGGGCACCTGGGTCTACGTGACCGTAGCGCTGGTGCTCTCTTTCTTACTTGCCCGACGCTTGGTCGGCGTCAAGACCGCTGTGTTCGTCGTCCTCGCTACATTTGTCGGAACTCCCCTCTATTACTACACTGCCATCGAACCCACCATGGCCCACGGCGTCGCCACGTTCGTCGTGACTCTCGTGATCTGGCTCGTCGCGCGCTCGCCGATCCTTCCCCTCAACCACCGGGATGCTGTCCCCTCGGCCAACCAGCAGCGCCGAGCCTTCGGACCGGCGCAGGCATTCTCCGCCTTCCGCGGTGTCCGCTACTGGCTGATCGTGGGGCTAGCGATCGGGCTGGCGGGCACGGTGCGCTGGCAACTCATCCTTCTGGCGGTCCCAATCGGCCTCACTTTGCTCACGATGCGACGTTTCCGGGAACTGGGGGCGTGCGCCAGCGGTTCCGCCCTGCTCTTCGTCGCGGTACCTTGCGTTTGGTGGTACCAATTCGGCTCGCCGTCTCCTACCGCGGTCGGAACGATTCACACCTGGCTACCGTCCGCCTGCGCCAACGTCCTGGTAACGCCCGTGAGTGGCATGTTCGTCTGGTCGCCGGTGACCCTCCTGGGGGTGTTCGGCATCGTCGGTCTGACCATCGTCTGCCCTCGCCGCTCGGGGATTCTGCTGCTGGTCTTCCTGATCTTTGAGGTTGTGATCAGCGCGATGGCCGGGGACGGCACGGCCGGGGCGAGTTTTGGCATGCGACGGCTAACCGAGGTCTATCCGATCTTCGTGATCGGGATCGCCTGGCTGATTCAGCACATGAGTACGTCGTCAGCAACGCTGCGCAATCTGACCTACGCGGCGATAGTTGTCTGTACGGCCTTCACCACAGCCTTATTCCTCACCTACATTCGCGCCTTGATCGACCCGGTAACCGGTACGGTGATCGACGCGATCCTGGTCTGGCTACCCCCGCACACGGCTGCATCCTTCGAGGCGGTGCGGTCGATTCACCTTTTCGGGTTCGGCTCCTACTGAACCGGCTCTCCTCGCCACCAAGTGACGAGGTCAGAGCGTTAGATCCGCCCAATGAGAGACCGGCGGAATGGCGTGCGCGATACGGTTCGCGTGACAGCGCCCTATTCACGCGGCCGGCAAGGCCACGACGGTAAGCCAGAATTCTTCGATCGCGCGAATCACCCGCAGGAACTGGTCGAGGTTGACCGGTTTGGCGACGTAGCAATTGGCGTTGAGTTGGTAGCAGTGAAGAACGTCCTGCTCGGTTTGGGATGTTGTGAGCACCACGACCGGGATCGCCCTCAAGGCATCGTCCGCCTTGATCGCGGCGAGGACTTCGCTGCCGTTCAGGCGGGGTAAGTTCAGGTCGAGCAGGATCAAGTCTGGCCGCGGCGCACTCGCGTACCGACCTTCGCGGCGCAAGTAGGCCAAAGCCTCCACGCCGTCGCGCGTCACGTTTACGTGACCGCGCACCGGCCCTTCTCGTATCGCCTCCACGACCAGACGGACGTCCCCGGGATTATCTTCCACCAGCAGGATTTCAAACGGTGCAATTGACGTATTCATAGTTATCTCCCCACCCAGCCAATCGTGATTCATCCGTACCACGGTGTGACAACGGCCTTTACCGGTATGCTACCGGAACAGGGTTGCGACCGCAGTTGCCGGAGGTAACCACGTGTTTACGTTCGGCGAAGCGTTCACCGATGTCCTTTCTTACCACCTCATCGGGTTGTCCGGAAAAGATTGGATGCTTGCTCATCCCCTGGTATCTGCTCATGGCGAAACTCGGCTGGTTAAACACGTTCCTGCCGCTCTGGATCCCGTGGTGGTCACCAGCTTTTGGCATCTTCCTGATGCGGCAGTTTATCGTCTCGACGATTCCAAACGAATTGCTCGAGGCCGGGACGACCGACGGGTGTTCGGTTTTTGGACTTTACTGGCGCATCGTGCTACCGATCATGGTTCCGGCGATCACGATTCTTGGCTTACTTAACTTCATCAACGCCTGGAACGACTTTTTGTACTCGTTGCTCGTCTTCAACGCGGACATCATGCGCACCGCGCCGCTTGCCCTGGCTCTCTTTCTTGGGTCGTCGACGTCCACCCCCCAATACACCTGGCTGTTTGCCGGTAGCGTCCTGGCAACCCTGCCTTTAATGGTGCTGTTCTTCATCTTCCAACGGCAACTCATGGAGGGTCTCCTGTCGGGGGCGCTAAAGGGTTAGAGGCAGCTTTTGCCGCGCCCAGACAAGCCCCCCAGTCAAAGAATCGGGGCGGACCGCGCGGTCCGCCCCTTCAGTTCGACGAGAGACTTTTCCCGGAGCCAATTCTCCTGCTGGCTCCGGGATTCCGTCTTCTAGATTCCCCTTTATGGCCAGGGCTTGTCCAGAATTGCTTGCGAAGCATCCTGAACCGCCTTCATGCCCTGGGCAAAAGGCACATCGCCATAGAAGAGCGGCTGGGTCTGGTTGGCCCAGGCGTCTTGGAGCTCCGAGTACCGGCCATTCCCCGGTAGCGGGAAATTCGTCGGACCGGACGGGTTCTTCAACCAGCCGAGCAGACGGGTAAAGATTGGATGGAGCTTGCCAACTTCCGGTGACTGCCAGCTCGTGATCCGGGGATTTGGCGCGAAGTGGTCTTTTACCAAACCATAGACACCGGCTTCCGTGCTTGCCTGGTACATGATCAGGTCGTAGGCCTTCTCGGGAGAGGTCGACTTTGCCGAGATACAGAAGCAACTGCTGAACTCGTAAAACGAGCGATTGCCGTTCGTGCCCTTGGGATACAGAATCGCATCCCACTTGAACTTGTTGCCAACCGCGTCGCCCAGGCCCAGGACCGTGTTGATATCCTGGAACGACGTTGCCAGCTTGCCGCTTGGGAAGCCAATTCCTTGCGGACCGGATTGGAGTGCGGCCTTCAACGGCGCCACCTTGTACTTCGTCCGCAGCTCCGTATGCCACTGCGCCCCGGCCATCGACTTCGGGTCAGTGGCAAACTGAAACTTCTTACCGTCCGACGAGATGATGTCGGTGCCCCAGGTACGAGCAATCGAACTGAAGTCGTAGTACGTTCCACAGAGATAGTCGGTGCCGTAGATGTTATTCGACGGGTCATTCACCTTCGAGATGATATCGACGAACTGCTGAACGTCGGTCTCGTCGGTGGGCGGCGTGACTCCCTTCGCGCTAAACACATCCAGGTTCATCACGACGACGGCGTAGTTTCCGTTGTCAAAGTCATACGGAAGGCCGTACAGTTTGCCGTCGAAGGTCGAGTTGGCGACCGTGCCCGGAAAGATGTCCGACATCCCAGGATCCTTGGTTTTGACGTAATCGTCAATTGCCCGATAGGCTCCCTTCTGCGCCGGAAGTGGGAACCACTTGCACGCGGCGTAGGAAATATCCTGCAGTGTTCCGGCCGCCATGGCGGTCAGCGTCTTCTCCTCGGCTTGCCCGTACGTCACGGTATCAACCCGAAGGTTCACATCCGGATTCTTATCCGCCCACTGCTTGGCAAAGTCCCGCTGCCAGTTCAGGGATTCGCCACTTTCGGTACCGATGCTCAGCGACACTTTTCCGCCGCTTGGCGCGGCCTGGCTGGCTGGCGCGGAGGTCGCCGAGGCACTCGATCCGGTCGAGGATCCGGACGACGTGGTACTCGACGACGTCGAAGTCAGCGAACCACCGCACGCGGTCAGAATTGGGATTGCAAGAGCGAGGGCGCCGCCGATCTTCAGAGCCTGCCGCCGGGTCATCGTATGGCTTTTCAACTGTTCAACTCCCACTTACTTTTCCCTGAACATTCGCAAAATACCGAACACCAGACTGATCGCACCGTGCTTCATTTTCGGTGGGCCTCTGGGCTTCGATTCGAGGCGCACTCTCCGGTATTCACCGGTCTCCCCCTTTGGAACGTTGGCGCAATTGCTGACTAACTTCCGTGGAAAAGACACGCTACCCCTGGAGCCACGGTCATGCCGTCCCCGTAGTCAGGGTAGATCCGCGCTCTCCGCCTCCTCACCCCCCTTCAGGATCTTTCAGGGCCGTTCAGCCCTTGATTCCCGACATCACCACGCCTTGAACGAAGTAGCGCTGGGCCGCGAGAAAGATGATGACCGGAGGTACGATGGCCATCACCGCGGCCGCCATCAATAAATGCTCGAGTAACTGGCCGCCACCGCCGGGGATCTGTTGAAAGGCAGCCAGGCCAATCGCGACCGTGAACTTATCCGGTGTGCTCAGGTAAATGACCGGAGCGACGAAATCGTTCCAGCCGCCGATGAACCAGAGAATTGCCAGTGCCGAGAGGGCTGGTTTGCACAATGGCATGAGGACCGACCAGTACACCTGAAACGGATTGGCGCCGTCGGCGGTAGCTGCCTCGTCAAGGTCACGGGGCAGCGTCATGAAGAACTGGCGGAGCAGGAAGATGCTAAAGCCACCACCCCCGAACCAGGCGGGAACCCAGAGCGGCAAGAGGGTGTTCACCCAGCCAAAGGCGTGGAAAAGAATGAACTGGGGAATCAGGGTCACCTGGGCGGGCAACATCAGCGTTCCGAGAGTAACCAGGAAGAGGGTGTCTCGCCCGCGATAGCGAAATCGGGCAAAGGAATAGGCAACCAGGGACGATGATAACAACGCCCCAATCGTGCTCATAACCACGACGATCAGACTGTTTTGAATCCAGAGGCCGTACGGTTCGCGGGCGAAAACCTCAGCGTAATTTCCGAATTGCGGTACCGCCGGCAAGAGTGGGGGCGGAAAGGTGTTAATCTCGCCAATCGTCTTCAGAGAACTCGAAATTGCCCAGAAGAATGGGAAGACGAAGACGATCGAGAGGGCAAGCGCGCTCGCGTAGAAGACAACCGTACCAACGGGAATCCGCATACCCCTTGCGATCTCGCGACGCGAGATCGCGGCGACATTCGACGTTTCACTCACGGCCACTACTTCGCCTCGCTATCATAGTGAACCCAGCTGCGGGAGAACCGCAACTGCACGACCGTAAACAGCAGCAGAATCAGAACAAATAACCAGGCCAGAGCGGAGCCGTAACCCATCTGGAAGTACTTGAATGCCTGGTTGTAGAGGTGAAGGGCGTAGAACCACGTCGCGTAGTTCGGCCCTCCTTCGGTCGCGACGTAAGCGACGGTAAACACCTGTAGGGCGGCGATCATCCCTAAGATGAAATTGAAGAACATCGTCGGTGAAATTAAGGGTAAGGTGACGCTCCAGAACTTGTTCCACCCACCGGCTCCGTCGATATCCGCGGCTTCGAGCAGAGAACGATCGACTCCCTGCAGTCCAGCCAAGAAGATCAACATGGTGCTCCCGCCCCAACTCGCCCAGAGCGTGGTGAGAGCAACCGCGGGCAGAGCCCACTGGGGGCTGGCGAACCAACCGGGTCCCGGAATTCCAACCGCTCGCAGCACTTCGTTGACTAACCCGAAGTTCGGGTCGAAGAGCCAGATCCAAAGCAATGCCAACGCCGCGGTTGGGGTGAGGCTAGGCAAGAAGAAGAAGGTACGAAATGCGCCGATTCCCCTGACCTGTCGGTTCAAAAACATCGCCAGTAGCAACGATCCAATGAGACCAAGGGGTACGGTGATCACGCCGTACTCGAGGGTCCGCAAAATCGACGGCCAGAACTGGGGGTCACCAAAGAAAGCCTGCTGGTAGTTCGCGAGACCGATGAACTTGGGTGCTGACAAAATATCGTACTGAGTCAGGCTCAAGTACAGCGACGCGATCATCGGACCAATGATAAACAGCACTAATCCAACAACCCACGGCAGTAGGAACAGGTAGCCCCAGAGCGCGAACCCGGCCTGATAGCGAGTTTCCACCCCGACGATCCGAGCGATCAATGGGCGTTGCGGACTACGTATTTCCGGTTGCTGAGATAGGCTAGCCATCGTGTGACTCCCGTACTAGAGCCTGCTGAAAAGTGGATTCGATCATACGGTGCGGTCTTCCTCGGGTCAAGGGGTGAATGGGCAAGGATTCCCCGAGTTCGGCGGCCGATCTCGCCGAAAAATTGACAGACCTCCACCCGGCTCGGACGATCCAATGCGAAGAGTCTATTGATTCGGGTGAACAACATCTACATGCTCTTCACCCGAAAAGTCATCCGACCTATTTGTGCCGCTGATCCAAAACATCCACCGTCTACGACGTGAGCATCCCGGATGTGTTTAGTTCACTCCCCCGGCGCTCGGCCGATCGATCAGCCGGCGGCCGGCGCCGGGCTACCGGTAAGCCGCAGATAGGCGAAGGTCCAGTAGCTCCAGAAGAAGGTGTTGACGATGGCTTCCATCACCCAGAGGAGGGAGATTGCCAGGGCCATTCCGATGGCCACGTAGACGCCGGTCACGACGCTGAAGCCGGTCAGGGTCCAGATAACGAACCCAACCGCGACCAGAAGCGCGGCTACGACGAACATAACCAGACCCACCGCGATCTCCGCCCCGATGGCGAGAGCAATATTGATGAGCCAGGTCAGCAGGCTCGACCCCAGGTGGGTCCGCATCACCTGCCACCCCTCGCCTAGCGCCGTCAGGAACCCCGCGTTCTCAACGACGACGATCCGCTGGGCGTAGGCCAGGACGATGCTCAAGCCAATCGCGAAGACGGCTAACGCGAGAATAGCCAGCACGGCAAGCAGGATCCAGAATCCGATGATCGGCCCCCGAGCACCTTCGGCAACCAGCGCTGAGGTCACGATGGCGAGACCGGCGCCGACGGCCGAAACGAAGCCCACGCCAATTGCTAGCGCGATGGGCACTAACGCCAGGCCAAGGAAGCGCCAGAAGAGGTGTCGGCCAGCATTCCACGCCTGTCCGAGCGATGTCGGCCGCTGCCGCGCGAGGTCGACGGTGGCCTCGGTCATGCCAGCCCGAGCGATGATCGAGACGACAAGCAACAACAGGGACAACAGGATACCCGCGACGATGATAGTCCCCAGGTTCGCGACAATCCATTCGCCCATTGACACCACCAGGCGCTCCACCTCGGCAGGCACCGCTCCGATGCTCCCGGCCCCCGGTTGCCCGGAGCGCATTTGCGACGGAAATTGATTTCCGACTCCCGAGCAGGTACTCACCGCGGTACCGGTAAAGAGCCCAAGAACCCAGAGAAAGCGGTGATGCCAGGTCGTGGCCCAGGCATCCCTAATGATTTGTCCGTAGTTCATTCTCGGACCTCCTGTACGTCGATCCACCGGTCTGGAATATACGATCCGAGGGTCACCGGGCCGGTTAACCCGGGTTACCGCTCCGTTAACGAGCAACCGGTGGTCGGGACGCGGCAGGACACCAGCGGTGCGCTGCCTTTGAGGAGTTCAAGACTAAGTCACTTGGGAAATCGCGGGAGCCGGCTTTCCCTCGGCGCTTGTTGGCGCCACGAGAATCAGCAAGGCCGCGAGGCCAAACGCGGCCGGCCCGGCCATGACCGACGCCCGCAAGCGGTCAGAATCATGGTCGACAGCCCGCCGGTAGCGCTCTTCGGGTAGCCAATCCGATCAACCCAGCATCTTTTCCATGACCATCACATCCACCCAGCGTCCGTCAAGCATGCCCTGCTCGTGGTAAATGCCCACCAGACTGAAGCCGTGACGCTCGTAGAGGCGCTTACCAGGCAAGTTTGTCGGGAAGGCCGCCAGGACCATTTTGTGATAGCCCAGGGCCCGCGCCCGTCCTTCCAAGGCCCCCAGAGTGGCGTCGCCGATGCCGCGACCGCGATGCTCCCGGGCAACGTAAAGGGAGAAGTCGACGACGTGGTCGTAGGCGCGTCGGGCGTTGAAGACATTGAGCGATCCCCAACCCAGCACGCGGTCGGTGTCGTCTGTCGCGACGAGGACCGGATGGCGCGGTCCGTGCGCCGCCAGCCACTCCGCTCTTTCCTCGGGACTGCGAATTTCCGTCTCCAGCGTTGCGACGCGATCTTCGATCCCCTGGTTGTAGATCCGGGCGATCGCCGCCGCGTCAGCTACCGTCGCGTCACGGATCTGCACCTCTCCCTCCCGCCGATGCGATTCTTCCGATCCCGTCCAGCCCCGTGCCCGCTGGCCCAGCCCGCTCAAGTACGCGGATAGGAAGTCGAGCGCGCCCGGATCCAGGCAGTAATAGGTATTCGGATGGTTCGCGCCGCCTCCGCTGGTCTGCACGACACCCGCTTCCCGTAAAGAGCCGAGGTGCTCCGAAAGACTGGACTGGGCGAGCGCCAGGGCCGCGGCAAGTTGCAGAGCCGTGCTGTCTTTGCCGTCAGCCAGGAGCTGCACGAGGTGGAACCGAGTCGGATTGGCCAGGGCGCGCAGCATGCGAACCGCTCGGGCCTCCGCCGCGCTCTGCTCTTTCGGTACCGTCTTCACGGCATCATCTCGCTCAATATCGGATAATCGCGATTATCCGATATTGAGCCGACCGCTGTCAATAGTTGCCGAGGGTTTTTGGGGGGGTTATCGCAGGCGCTTGCCCGATCGAGCAGCAGTTTGCGCTCGCGCGCGTTTTGGGCCAAAGACGCGGCGCGCAAGAACTCGCCGCGCGCCTCGGCAAAGCGGTCGAGCTTGAAGAGAAAGTCGCCGCGAACACTCGGCAGGAGATGATATCCGGCGAGCGCCCCCTCGGCCACCAGCTCGTCGACCAGTTCAAGCCCGACGGCCGGCCCGAACGCCATCGCCAGCGCGACCGCCCGGTTCAGGTCCACGATCGGAGACGGCGTGAGCTGGGCGAGCGCGTCGTAGAGGGCGACGATTCGCTCCCAATCGGTTTCGGCGGGAGTGCGCGCGCGAGCGTGGCAAGCCGCGATCGCGGCCTGCAGGGAGTAGGGGCCGAGGGTGCTGCCATGTTTCTCAGCACGTTCCAGCGCCGCCAGGCCCCGGCGGATGAGCAATTGATCCCAGCGCGAGCGGTCCTGATCAAAGAGCAGCACCGGCTTACCCGATGGCCCCACCCGGGCCCGGGTCCGGGACGCCTGGATCTCCATCAGGGCAACCAGACCGTGGACCTCCGGCTCGCTCGGGGCAAGCTCGGCCAGGATCCGACCCAGGCGGAGCGCGTCGGCACAGAGTTCCGGCCGGACCCAGTCGTCGCCGGCCGTCGCGGCGTAACCCTCATTGAAGATGAGGTAGATCACCTCCAGCACCGAGGCCAGCCTTGCCGCTAACTCCGGCCCGCTGGGCACCTCGAACGAGACGCGCGCCGCGGTCAGGGTGCGCTTCGCCCGAACGATCCGCTGCGCCATGGTCGGTATCGGTACGAGAAAGGCGCGCGCGATCGCCTCGGTCGTCAGACCGCCGACCAGGCGCAGGGTTAGCGCTACGCGGGCCTCGGTCGGGAGCAGCGGATGGCAAGCGGTGAAGATTAGACGGAGGAGGTCGTCGCTAACCTCGTCGGCTTCGACCAGCGGATCGTCCTCCAGGTGGATCTCCAGGTCGCGAGCGAGTTGCTCGTGCTTTTGCTGGAGCCGGACGTCGCGGCGAATCCGATCGATCGCGCGATGCTTAGCGGTGCCCATCAGCCAGGCGCCGGGATTATCCGGAACGCCAGACTCCGGCCATTGCTCCAGCGCGGCGACGAGCGCGTCTTGCGCCAAATCCTCGGCCAGCCCCACGTCGCGCACGATCCGCGCGAGCCCGGCGATCAGTCTGGCGGATTCGATCCGCCAGACTGCCTCGATTGTGCGATGGAGGTCGGAAGCCATTATTGCACCGACTTAGCAAGGTGTCCCGGCCGCGAAATCCGCCGGATCGAAAACCTGCCAGATCTCGACCTCGCCGCCGCCGATCAGATCCAGGAACTGCGCCGCCCGTTCGACCGCTTCCTCCTTCGAGTTCACCTGGAGCATCGCGTAGCTGGCGATGAGTTCCTTAGCCTCGGTGAAGGGTCCGTCGGTAATCGACGGCTTGCCTCCCGTGACTTTGATCCGGGCAGCGTTCGCACTTGAGTGCAGGCCCTCGGTAGCGAGCAACCATCCGGCCGTCTTGGCTTCCTTGATGTACTTTCCCATCGTGGCAATCTCTTCCGCGCTTGGGGCGTGACTCTCGGACTCCGGATTGCCCTTCAACAACGCCATGTAGCGCATCGTCTTCTCTCCTATCGCTTCGCGTTCTCGCTCATTTGGGCGCCGATCCGCGCCTCTTGCTCGCGCAATTCCGGCGTCAGATTCGGGCCGAAGTCGTCCTGCTCGAACACCTGCCGGATCTGGATTTCGACTCCGCCGTCAAATGGGGCGCGCTTGACCCACTCGATCGCCTCTTCTTTGGAGCGCACCTGAATCAGCCAGAAGCCGGCGATCAACTCCTTGGCCTCGGTGAACGGTCCGTCGACGACCGTCCGCTTGCCGCCGGAAAACCGAACGCGAGCGCCCTTTGATGTCGGGTGGAGTCCCTCGGCGGCAAGCAACACGCCGGCCTTGACCAGCTCTTCGTTGTACTTGCCCATCTCCGCGATGATCTCGGTGCTGGGCAGTACGCCGGCCTCCGATTCCTCATTCGCGGGAACGATGACCATGAATCGCATTGTCTAATCTCCTGTTGCTTCGTCAATTCTATCGGACTGCCCTCCCGGTCCGAGCCGTTTGCGGCGTCCGTACACTATAACGTCGAACGGCGGGTGACGAATTCGACATCGCAAATGGGTATTTTCGCGATTTGCAAGCACGATCTTAGGTGCTTCCACCATCGTTAACCCGCTGCTTACCCGGAGCAACCAGAACCGCAACGTGCCCCACGTAGTCTGGGCCTGTATGCCACGCGGCACGGCGACCTCGACTAGCCACGGTGTTCCTCGGAGGAGGAGGCTGCATTGATGTTCGGCACCTTGCTTGGACGCGTCCGTAACCCAGTCACCGCGAATCGCGCGTCCGGCGGAGCCGACCGATCGGCCACCCCGGCGGAGAGGTCGGCGAATCTCATTGAGCTTCGTCAGGTAGTCAAAGTATACGAGAGCGATGCCGGGAAGTTCACCGCTCTCCGAGACGTCAGTCTCGTGGTTGGATCAGGCGAGTTTGTCGGAATCGTCGGCAAGTCCGGCTGCGGCAAGTCCACCCTCATCAACGTGTTGACTGGGATCGACCGTCCGACGTCCGGCGAAGTCGTCGTCGCCGGAACAGCGGTGCACCGCCTGGACGAGGGTCAGCTCGCCGAGTGGCGCGGTCGGACGATCGGGGTCATCTTTCAATTCTTCCAACTCCTTCCGATGCTGTCAGCGGCCGAGAATGTCATGCTGCCGATGGATTTCTGCGACACCTACCCGCCGAGCGAACGAGCGGACCGTGCGCGCGCGTTGCTCGAGCAAGTTGGCGTGGCCGACGCGGCCGATGCGTTGCCCGGCGCGCTAGCAGGTGGACAGCAGCAGCGCGTCGCCATCGCGCGCGCTCTCGCCAATGACCCGCTCCTCATCGTGGCTGACGAACCGACCGGCAACCTCGATTCGCAAACCGCGCGCGCCGTCTTCGATTTGTTTGCCGGCCTCGTCGACCGAGGCAAGACCATCGTGATGGTGACCCACGATCGCGACCTCGCCCGACGCGTCGGACGGACGGTTACCCTCGCCGACGGTGCGATTGTCGACGACGTATCCCACGCGAGCGTTTCGAGGCCGGGCCACTCGACCATTGGAGGCGGGTCGATCCCGAGTTGAGCAACCGTCCCGACGCCTCCACGAACACGTTGGAACGGTCGGGGTCGAACCCCTCCGGTCGGAGGGAAGGAAGGAACAATGAAGCGATTAGTGATCGGTCTTCTCACTTTGCTTCTCATTGCCGGAGGCGGGTACGTCGCGACGGCCGGTTTACGCGGCTCCGCGACCCCACCCCCGACGACCGCCAGCCCGGTGAAGACCAACGGGTCAATTGCCGCCGAAGGTAAGGTTGTTCCGGTGCGAGAAGCCCAGCTTGCCCTGCCCACTGGCGGCGTGGTCGCCGACGTTCAAGTAGAAGAGGGCCAGCGGGTCGAGGCCGGTGCCGTGCTGGTCCGTCTCGACCAGGCCCAGGCCGAATCCGCGGTTGGCGCGGCGCAAGCCGGACTTCAGCGGGCGCGGGCAAACCTCGCCCAACTTACCGCTGAACCTCGCTCGGAGGACATCGACGCGGCGCGGGCCGGACGGGACTCGGCGAAGGCTCAGCTCGCGAAGCTTCAAGCCGGTTCCCGCCCGGAGGTAATCGCGCAGGCTCAGGCAAGCCTCGCGTCGGCCGAGGCTGACCTCAAGTTCCTCCAGAGCGGTGGACGTTCGGAGGCGATCACGATTGCCCAAAGTAATCTCACTGAAGCTCGAACCCACCTGGCAGCCCTGGAAAACGGCCGGCCGGAAGCAATTACCCAGTCACAGGCAAACCTCAAGGCGGCCGAAGGTCAACTCGACGCTTTAAAGGCCGGCCCGACAAGCCAGCAAATTGCCGCGCAGGAACAGGCGATCCAGCAAGCGAAGAACGCGGCCTACGCCGCGGACGTCAATAAGGACGGCGCGTGCAATCCAGTCAATCCGCAATACCTCTGCGACTCCGCCAAGGCGCAGGCCGCCGCCGGGGATACCGCCGTCAATCAGGCCCAGGCCCAGCTCAACATTCTGTCCAGTCCTCCAACCGAGCCGCAACTTCGCCAGGCCCAGGCGGCCGTCGACGCGGCCAAGGCACAACTCGAGCAAGCACGACATCCCGGGTCGGCCAGCGACATCGCCGCGGCGCAAGCCGCGGTTTCCGCGGCCCAGGCGCAGTTAAACCTTGCCAAGCAACCGGCGTCCCACGCCGATCTGGTCAAGGCCGAGTCGGCGGTAGAGGTCGCAACCCAGCAGGTCCAACTCGCCGAGCACCCCTACACCCAGCAAGATCTCGACGCGGCGCAAGCCGAGGTTCAGCGCGCGAGCGCCCAGTTGGCGCAGGTTGAGGCCCCGCCGCGACCGGAGGCGGTCGCGGCGGCTCAGGCTGACGTCGCCGCCGCGCAGGCACAGCTCGACCTGGCGAACGCCGCGCTAGCCAACCTCGACCTTAAGGCCCCATTCGCCGGCGTCATCACCAGCCTCGACGTGAAGCCGGGCGAGTTCGTCCAGCCCGGGGTCGCCTTCGCGACCATCGCGGACACCTCGGCCTGGCAAGTCGAGACGACCGACCTGACCGAACTGAACGTGGCGCGGATCCATCCGGGACAGGCTGCCACCGTGACCTTCGACGCCATCCCCGGGCTTGTACTACCCGCTCGGGTCGAGCGGATCAAGAAACTCGGGACCCCGGATCGCGGCGACATCTTGTACACCGTCACCCTTCAGCCAGCTCGCACGGACGAACGCCTGCTCTGGAATATGACCGCGGCGGTCAACATCGCGCCCTAACGTCCAGTATTGTCCACGCGACTGTCGGGCCCCCGGCTTAGCCGAGGCACAATCAGGAGGCTTGCGATGCTCCGTCGATTGCTCAAAGGAGTGGCTCGCAATAAGGCACCTTCTAGCTCGAACGGGGACGTCGCACGGCGGATCATCGAACTCCACGGCGTTGTCAAGGAGTATCCGACGCCCGCCGGTCCATTCCCGGCGCTACGGGGAATCGACCTCGCTGTCGAGACGGGTCAATTTGTCGGAGTCGTCGGTCGGTCGGGCAGCGGCAAGACGACGCTGGTTAATATGATCGCCGGCCTTGATCGACGTACCGGAGGGGAAATCTACGTCGGTGGTAGGGCGGTTCACTGCTTATCCGGGGACGATCTGGTCGTCTGGCGCGGCCAAGCCGTTGGAATAGTCTTTCAGTTTTTCCAGTTACTGCCCGGCATTAGCATTCTGGATAACGTCATGCTTCCCATGGACTTCGCTGGACGGCTGACGGTCGACGAGCAGCGCGACCGCGCCCGCAGTCTCCTCGCGATGGTCGACGTCGTCGAACACGCGGGTAAGCTACCTTCGGCCATCTCCGGCGGCCAGCAACAGCGCGTGGCGATCGCGCGCGCTCTCGCCAACGACCCGCCAATCGTGCTCGCCGACGAACCGACCGGCAACCTTGACTCGAAGACCGCGGACAGCATATTCGACCTGTTTGGCCGCCTAGCAACCGCGGGGAAGACAGTCATGCTCGTTTCGCACGACCCGGATCTCGCGAGCCGAGTGGATCGGATCGTCTCCCTATCGGACGGCAGAATCGTGGATGACGTCTCGAAGGGATCTCAGCCGGTCAGCGCCGCGGGGAGGGGATGACAATGGATCGCCCGCGCTGGCGCAAAGTCCTGCGCGATCTCCTTGGCAATAAGACCCGCACGGCGCTCGTGGTGCTCTCGATCGCCGTTGGCGTCCTCGCGATCGGTATGATCGCCGGCTCGAACGAGATCATCAGTCGGGACATGACCAAGAGCTTCGACGCCGTCAACGCGGCCGACGCCACGATCTACACCGACGGGTTTGACGACGCGTTCGCCGATTCCATTCGGCACGTTCCGGGCGTTCGCGATGCCCAGGGACGGCTCACCGTGACTGTTCGCGCCCGGCTCAGCCCAACCGATACGCGAACTCTCGGATTAATCTCGATTCCCGACCACGGCGAGGCCCGGATCAATCGCATCGTTCCGATCAGTGGGGCGTGGCCACCAGAGATGAAGACGATCGTCCTCGAGCGTGCCTCGATGGCGTGGTTTGGGCTGAAGGATGGCGACCGGATCACCGTCGAGACGTCTGACAACAAACTACGTGAGCTGCGCGTGGTCGGGTCGGCTTACTTCATGAACCTCCCGCCGCCCAGCTTCGCCGGCGAGGGATACGGGTTCGCGAGCCTCGACACGATCCAGTGGCTCGGCGCCGATCGACAGTACAACGAGTTGCAAATTGTCGTGGATCGATCCCAGATGACCAAACCGTACATCGAGGACGTGGCCGCGCGAGTTCGCGATCGCGTCGAGAAGAGCGGTCGCCAGGTGTACTACACCTACATTCCGGAGCCTGGTCGCTATCCCGGCGCCGACTCGGTCGACGCGGTCATGATGTTACTGGGGGTCCTGGGCGTGCTGTCGCTGCTCCTGAGCGGCTTCCTCGTCGTCAACACCATCTCGGCACTCCTGGCCGAACAGACGAAACAGATCGGCATCGTGAAAGCGATCGGCGCCCGGACGTCCCAGATTGCTGGGATGTATCTGAGCATGGTGCTAGCGTACGGAACGCTCGCCTTGCTTGTTGGTGTCCCACTGGGAATTGTCGCATCCGCTGCCTTCACGTCCTATCTGGCCAATCTGCTCAACATCGATGTCACAACCTACATGCCGTCTCTCTCGGTCTTCGGCACCGAAGCAGTGGTGGGAATCGCGGTGCCGGTGTTCGCCGGACTGTGGCCGGTGCTCGCTGGCGTTCGGATTACCGTACGTGAGGCGCTTAACGCCGAAGGAATCGGGACCGGGGTAAGTGGTCACGGACTCATCGATCGCGTCGTGACCAACATTCGCGTATTGCCCCGGCCAATCCTGATCTCACTGCGCAATACCTTTCGGCGCAAAGGTCGCCTGGCGTTGACCCTGTCGACGCTAACCCTGGGCGGGGCGATCTTCGTGGCCGTGCTCTCGGTATGGCAGTCGACGACCAAGACCCTCGACGATGCCCTCGCGTATTTCAATTATGACGTAGAGGTAAATTTAGAGCGACCCTACCGCTCCGAGGAGATCCGAGCCGTGCTCGCTCAAATCCCCGGGGTGGCCGACGCGGAGATCCTCGGCGGCAACTACGTTCGCCGAGTTCGTCCCGGACCGGACAAGGTGGAGGGTAACAACGTTCTGATGCTGGCGCTGCCAGCAAACTCCAAGTTCATCAAGCCGACTTTGCTCGCCGGTCGCTGGCTGTTGCCCGATGACGACAACGCCGTCGTCGTCAACACGACGTTTCTCGACGACGAGTCCGACGTCAAGCTCGGGGACACTGTCACCTTCAAGATCAACGCGAAGGATACGACGTGGAAGGTCGTGGGGATCGTTCGCGGAGTGATGACCGGTGCCGCGGTCTACGCAAATCAGCCCTATTACTGGCACCTCACGAACAACGCCGGGCGCGGAGGCACCGTCTGGGTCGTCGGGGCAAACCACGACCCTACATCGCAAACCGAATTGGCGAGGGCGCTGGAAGCCCAATTCAAAGCGAACGGCATGAGCGTTCAGGGTACGAATACGATCAACACCATCCGCGACCGGGTTCAGGCCCAGTTCAACATTGTCGTGGTTTTGCTGCTCGTCATGGCGGTCCTCCTAGCCATGGTCGGGGGCCTCGGGCTGATGGGCACCATGAGCTTGAACGTGCTCGAACGGACCCGCGAAATCGGGGTGATGCGCGCCATCGGCGCCTCAAACGCCGTGGTTCGGCAAATCTTCGTCGTCGAAGGGGTCATGATCGGCGTTCTGAGCTGGCTGATCGGCTCACTGCTCGCCGTGCCGGCTAGTAAACTCCTCAGCGACGCGGTCGGAATGTCCTTTATTCAATCGCCTCTGAGCTACGAGTTCTCGTTCTTCGGCGCCGGGCTCTGGCTGGTTCTCGTCACCGGCATCGCGGCACTGGCAAGCATTCTACCGGCTCGCGCTGCGTCGCGCCTCACAATTCGCGACGCCCTTGCCTACGAGTAGCTGATTGAGCATCACCTCAGGCACTCACCATCACGTCCGCCTAGCAACCACGCCGAAACTCGCCACGTCGGCAACGTACGGCTGGCCAGTCAGATCCCCCCAGATGCTTTCGACCTGAAATCCCACCGTGTTCAGGACAGTCGCGATTGACTCGGGGGAGTATCGCCGCTCCCAGATGCGATAGCGGCTGACCCGACCGTCAGCCTCGACGATAATCGTCTGCCGAACCGAGGCATCTGCCTCCGGATAGACAAACTGTTGAAGGAGCTCGAGGTACAGTCCCGGCTTCCAGAAGCCGCCTTCGCTGATTGACCAGGTCCGGGCGCCGTCCAGTTCGGGAGTCGGTTTAGCGGCGACCACGTCAAAGACGAAGCAGCCCCCCGGTTTCAGCGCGCGGTGAACCCGACGGAGAACCTCGTCGCGGTCGGAGTTCGAGAGGACGCCAAAGTCGAAGTAGATCAGGATTGCCACGTCAAACTCCCCGGCAAGATCGAGGCGCGTGTAGTCCTGGCCAACGTAGCTGATCTTAAGGTTTTGCCGTTCCACGCTTCGTCGGGCGTAATCAATGGACCGGGGCGAAAAGTCGACTCCGGTCACCTCCAGACCGCGACGCGCGAGTCGCTCGCAGTACAGTCCGGGCCCGCAGCCCAAATCAAGCACGCGCTGGCCCGCTTGCAGATCCAGATGCGAGACAAGCCAGCTAACGGTCCGGTCGATGGTTTCCGGTCGCCGGCTCGCGGCATCGGTGTTTGGATCCAAATGGGCGGCGAGCATCTGTTCCGAGATGTGGGGGTCGTTCCAGAAGACATCTTCGTGGGGAGCAAAGAGGCGCGGCCGCGATGCCAACTCACCAAGATAGCGGAAATCTAGCCGGTTATCCCGAAAGAGTCCGCGATCGTTCATCACGGACGAGCGCCTATCGTTGATTTCACTGCGCGGTGACCCTCCCTTTCCGTGACTCGCTCGACCTGACCAGACAGCACGCGACCCTATGATAGCTTGTACCCGAGAACACGGCGATAGCGTATGATGTCTCGCGCCACCTGCGCATTGCACCTCAAGGCGTCAATACGTAGTCGTTTTTCCCAGGAGTTCTGATGGGTCGCGTCACGACGGGTATCTACTGGATCGCCCGAAAAGCGGCGCCATGGGTCCTAGCGGCTCTCGTTAGCCTCGTTTGGCTCGTCCCGATCGCCGAGGCAGACCAGGGAGATCAGGGTCTCCAGGGTGGTTGGGCGGTCGACAACCACGGAGGCGTTTCCTTCACCCACGGGCTTGCTACCCAGTTCGATCTGATGCAGTCGGCGGGCGCCGGCTGGGTCCGAATCAACTTCCGTTTGGGAGACTGCTTTCAGGACTGGACTTCGATTGGCTGCAATGGAAAGACCGCGCTGCAAACCTACGATGTGGTCGTCGACGACGCCTTGAGCCATCATCTCCAGGTACTGGGTCTCCTTTCAAACGAGAGCTGGAATGGCGACCAAAGCGACTGGACGGCCAACAACGCCGAGAACACCCCGGGCAACGGCGACAATCCCTACATTCGGAGCTTCGCGACCAACACCGCGTCGGTCCTCGCGGCGCATTTCAACGGGAAGCGCGGTCCCTTAGTGAGCCACTGGGAGATCTGGAACGAACCGAACGCCTGGCTAGCGAATCCCGTGTCGGGAGTCTTCACCGGCGGCAGTTACATCTATCCGTCCAACTTCGCCTGGCTGCTCAGTCGTTCGTATCGCGCGATCAAGGTCGCGAACCCGACTGCTGTCGTGGTCTCGGGCGGACTGTACGCGCACATCCTATCGCTACCGATCGACGCACCTACCCTTCCGGTCAGCGAACGAACGGCCTGCGCTGCCTCGCTACCCAGCGGGGCAAACTACCTGTGCCGTACCTATGCCGAGGGAATCACCTACGCCGGCTGGCGATCCGGGTCCTACCCGCTGGATTCTGTTGGCCAGCACCTTTATGTCGATCAGTTCGGTCTGACAAGTGCTGAGAGAATCGTGACCTATCTCCAGGACCTCCATGTCGCCTATCTCGCTTATGAAGGAGCGCGGTCGAATAAGAAGATCGACCTGACCGAAGTCGGTTGGAGCACCGCGTTCCTAACGACACAAGTCCAGGCGCAGAACCTCCGCGCGGCGTTCGCCATCTTTCAGAAAACGAGCTACGTCGAGCGAGCCTACTGGTTCAACGTTCAGGATCTGCCGGAGGCCGGTCTCTTCTTTGGACTCGTCGACTCCGGTGGCAATCCGAAGCCCGTCTTCGCGGCCTACCAGCAAGCGGCGGCATATTGACGAAGAAATCAGAATACCGGGGCCAGAAGGTTTTCGCGCTCGGCAAGGCACGGGTGTGCGGAATCGAGTTCAGGGGGACGACGTGAGCCTACTCAGTGTCTTCGGGGCGCTGGCGGTCACCGCGATGCTGGTGTTTTACGCCTTGGAGGCGCGCTCGCCGAACTTCGTCCTGGCGTTCGCGGTCGCCTGCGTCGCCTCGTCCACCTACGGCTTTCTTCAGGGCGCCTGGCCGTTCGGGATTGTCGAACTCGTCTGGTCGGGGGTCGCGGTCCGCCGGTGGTGGCTCCTCCGGCAGCAGGACAAGTGACTCTGACAAGGGTGGGGAGACCACCCACGGAGGGGCGCCCGCGCCGGCGCCTCTCCGTGTCAAAAACCTGAGTGTCCAATGACGGGATGCGATTCTAGGTCACCGCGTAGATCTTGCCGTCGCTGCCCACCTTCACTTGAAGTTCCGTGAGTGGACGCCGGGCCGGGCCGCGCACTGGCTGACCGCCTTGCGCGGGATCGAACATCGCTCCGTGGCACGGGCAGACGAGCCGCTGAGCCGCGGCGTAGTACCGGACGGTGCACCCGGCGTGGGTACACACGGTGCTGTAGGCGACGAGTTTGTTCGCTCCCAGATTGATCACCACGGCCGGATCGCCACTCTGGGGGTCCGCGAAGGTGATCGCCCCGCCATTCTGTTGGAGTTGGCTCATCGTCCCAACCACCGTCCCCACCGGTGGCGCGGTGGTCGGCGTCGGTGGCGGACGCGTGGCCGTCGGCTTCGGCCGGCTGGTCGGCGAGGCAGCCGGTTTCGCGGTGGGACTCGCGGCGGCAGCCGAGCCGGTGGACAACGAAGAATCTGACGACGCGGACGTCGTCGTGGCGACGACTGGCGCGCCGCCGGTCGGGACTGACAGGGCCACCGAAGGGGTGACGGACGCCCCGGCCGCGCTCGGGTCGGTCGTGGTTGCCGCGGCGGTAGGCAGAACAAAGGCGGCGTCAGTCGACGCGCCGGTGCCCGCCGTCGGACTCCCCGACGGATCGGTCGGCGTCCCCGGAGCCACCGTACTGGACAGCGGGCTATTGTCCGCGGACGCCTGGGCGCGCGGCAGCATCCCGAGAAGCCAGACGAGGGCGACGGCGGCGCCGCCAATTTGAAGCAGACTGCGGCGCCGCTCGTGGTCGGTTTCGCCATAGGACGAGCGGAAGTCACCGTAGAGTCTCCGTCCGCCGCTCAGTAGCGACTGGAGACTGAATACTCCCCCGTCACCGGCGATTGCCAGGGTGATCCAGGCAACGGCATAGATGCTGTCGGAGCCCAGGAAGTAGGGCTGAACGTCCCAGGTGGCGGAAAGGAACAAGGTCAGGCTCAAAGCCGCGCCGATTCCCGCCGCCAGACGGGTAAACAGACCGATAAAGGTCAGAACGCCTATCCCAAGTTCCACCGCGATGACGATCCAGCCGACCTGGGTTGGGTACGGAACAGCAAACCATTGAAACAGAAAACCAATCGGGGAACCGGACGCGAACGCCGAGATCTGGCTGCCAATGTAGGTCGGCGCGCTCGGCGCAAAGTAGCCAGGATCGGTGAGCTTCTGAATCCCCGCGTAGAAAAACGTAACCGCCATGAACAAACGCAGCGGCAATAGCGCGTAGCGGGGAAAATGGTCCGGGGAACTCGTGGCCACCATTCGGTAGCGGGTACGGGGTTGCATCGCCATAGTTAACGGTGCATCCTCCTCGGCTGGGATTTGTTCGATCCGACTCCAAGCATAAGCGGTAGAAGTCGAGATATTCCTATCGCCGTGTTACGAGACTCCTAAATCCATCCGAGCATGTTGTGGACCGTGAGGACGCGCGCCCGGATACGGCGGTCATCCGGACCGGACGTAAAGGAAACATAAAGGATCGTTACCAACCAGTTCGGGACATTTTCAGACGGAAGTGTCATAGTATGTCATTGACTGTTGGAGGCGGCGATGATCCGTACCTGCCTCGCGCTCTGGTTCGCCGTGCTCGCCGGACTCGTGGTGATGGGCTGTAGCAGCACACCATACAGCTTAGCCGCGTCCGGACCGTATCTGTATCCCCAGAACTGGGCTTACCCCACCGACAGCAATTCATCGCTGGACCGGATCGCGATTCTCATCACGGTGAGGAATATCTCCGGCGACGACCTGGCGGTTAACCCAACCGACTTTCTGGTTCGGGATAGTCAACATCGCGTCTACGCGGCGGATCCGACCGCGACGACCAGCCCGGATTCCCTGACAACGCGCCCAGCCGAGATTCGCGACAGCCTGCCTTTGCCGACCCTCACCTTGCGTGGCAATGACGTCGTATCCGGTTATGTCGTCTTTGACGTCCCCGCGGGCGTTCGGCCAGTCGAACTCGTCTGGCGCCAGAGCGACAGCGACACCGTCGCGACCCTCTCCGCGACCCGCTGACCAACGGAGGATCGATGACCGATCCAGTGATCCGGACCGAACGACTAGCCAAGCGATACGGAGCCGAGTTCGCGCTCAAGGATCTCACCCTGGAGGTCCAGGCCGGCGAGGTTCTCGGCTACCTCGGACCGAACGGCGCCGGTAAGACCACGACGATTCGCCTCCTTCTCGGCCTGATCAATCCGACCGGGGGAAGCGCGACGGTTTTTGGGCTCGACCCCTGGCGGCAAGCGTCCACGGTGCACCGAAGCCTGGCCTACGTTCCGGGCGAAGCCAACCTCTGGCCGTCTCTAACCGGACGCGAGACCCTGGCGCTCCTCGGTCGAGTGCACGGCCGCTTCGATCCAAACTATCGCGACCGGCTGATCGAGCGGTTCGACTTCGATCCGTCCAAAACCGTTCGCTCGTACTCGAAGGGCAACCGGCAAAAGCTGAGCCTCATCGCCGCGCTGATGACCCGCGCCGACCTCCTGATCCTCGACGAGCCAACCAGTGGCCTGGACCCCTTGATGGAGCAGACGTTCCGTGATTGCGTCCAGGAAGGAAAACGGGACGGGCAGACGATTTTTCTCTCGTCGCACATTCTCAGCGAGGTCGAAGCCCTGAGCGACCGCGTGGCCATTCTCCGTCACGGCGAGTTGCTCGAACTGGGTACCCTGGCGGCGATGCGCCATCTTTCGGCGTTCTCAGTAGAGATGACCTTCGATGGGCTGCCTCCGGGCGTCCGCGAGGTGCCCGGCGTCAGCGCGGTGACCGTCGACGACCGCACGGTACGCTGCCAGGTCATCGGATCAATCGAGCCCCTTTTGCGTGTGGTTGCCAGCGCGGGGGTGCGGGAGTTCCTCAGCACCCGGCCATCGTTGGAAGAGTTGTTTCTCTCCCACTATGGCGATGAAGAAGGCGTTCGGTGAGCAGTCTCCCGATTCAACCGCGGGTGGCCGCCCATTACGCGCGGCCAAATCCCCGGCTGGCCATCGCGCGGCACGTCGCCGCGCAAGCCCTGCGCGGAGCGGTCATCTGGGGCTTCGTCTTCGGTCTCTGGGTCATTAGCACCATCGAAGCCTTCGTGAAGGGCTATCCAACCATGGACGAACGGTTGCAACTGGCTCACTCGCTGCAAGCCTTCTCGATGTTGCTCGGTCTTCCGCACCGCGCGGAAACCGTCGCCGGTTTCACCGAGTGGCGCGTTCTCGTCGCCTCCGTCATCATCGGCGCGATCTGGGGACTACAGACGAGCACCGGCCTGCTACGTGGCGAAGAGGAGGCCGGGCGCTGGGAACTCCTGCTCGCCGGGGCGACGACGAAACGCGGAGCGGCGGCTCAGGCCATCGTCGGCCTGGGCGCGGCGCTCGCGGCGATGTACGCGCTGACCGCGTTGCTCACCCTCGCCGCCAGACAGCTGCCGGGCAGCCACTTTTCGGTTGCCGCCGCGCTGCTGTTCGCGCTCGCGCTGGTTTCCGGCGCGGCGATGTTCCTGGGAATCGGCGCTGTCGCGAGCCAGGTCAGCGCCACTCGAGGCCAGGCATCCACGATCGCGTCGGCCATCCTGGGCATCGCGTACGTCATTCGGATGGTCGCGGACTCGCGGAATAGTCTCGGCTGGCTCCGCTGGCTCAGCCCGATTGGCTGGATCGAGGAGCTACGCCCCCTGGAGAACTCCCAGCCGTTGGCGCTCGTGCCCTTTGTCGTGCTCGTGCTGATCTGTGCCGGGCTGACGGTAATTCTCGCTGGAGGACGCGACCTCAACGCGAGCCTACTGCGAGAAAACTCTGGCCATCCCGGAAGCGGTAGCTGGCAACTCGGACCAACCAGCCTGGCGCTGCGCCTCTCGCGGCCCGCCGCGCTCGCCTGGTTTGCCGGCATCGCCGGGCTGGCGGCGGTCTACGGTGCGCTGGGAAAATCCGCCACGAACATCCTGACCAGTTCGCCGACGATCCTGGCGACGCTCGGCCGCCTCGGGGTACGCAAAATCACCGAGGGCTACCTGGGCGTCGTCTTTCTCATGATGGCGGTGCTCATCGCGGTGCTGGCGGCTAGCCAGATCGCGGGAATCCGGGACGAAGAGGCGTCCGGGCGGTTGGACAACCTGCTGGTCCGGCCAGTCGGCCGGCTCGCCTGGCTCGCCGGCCGACTGGTCATCTCGACGTCGCTGGTCGTGCTGGCCGGGCTCGCGTCGGGGTATTTTACCTGGCTCGGCATGGAGAGCCAGCACACCTATATCCCCCTGCGAACGCTCCTCGAGGCGGGGATCAACGCGGTTGTGCCGGGCGTCTTCGTTCTCGGAGCGGGGGTGCTGGTCCTCGGAATCCGACCACGACTCACCGCGATCGCGGCCTATGGCATCGTCGCGTGGTCGTTCCTGGCGGACTTGCTGGGCTCGCTCGTCAAAGGCACGACCTTGATCCGCGACTCCTCGCTGTTTACCCACATCGCGCTGGCGCCCGCGGCGAAACCGGACTGGGGAACCGCGGCGATCATCGTCCTGCTCGGGCTAGCCGCCACCCTCATCGGCGCGATTGCCTTCCGGAAACGCGATGTCGAGTACGCGTAGTGCCCGTTCAGGACACCCGGCCGAGCACCAGTGCCCCGGTCCAGCCACGACTGATCGTCACCCTAGAATCACCCGGGTAGGCCGCGAGCCAACCGACCTGAATCGGTCAACTCGCAACCTGAATCACTGCCTGAATTCGAGCGTGTTCCGACACCTGCGTCTTTACATTCCCTCGGTCAAACCGACGAGGTGCCCCTCCGGATCAAGGAACAAGGCGAAAATGACCTGACCGGAGATCTCGGTTCGCGGAACGATTGTCTTGCCGCCAAGTTGCTCGGCTCGAGCCAGACTGGCGTTGATGTCGGCAACCTGAACGTAGACCGCGACGTAGCTCTGGCCGCTTCCCATCCCGCTGCCGATCGCGCCGCCGATCCCGCCATCTTCGCCGTGAATCATTCCATAGTCCATCCCGGGAGCCATCTCGAACTTCCAATCGAACAGGCCGCCATAGAACTCGCGCAGCTTTGCTCCATCCGTGCCGATGATCTCGAACCAGTTAACTGGATGTGCCATGATCGAGGCCCTCCTGTCTCAAGTTGCCGTGTCGGTCAGCGACGCTGACCGCAAATCGACTCTAGCATCCGAACATATGTTTGCCTATTAGAGGAACATTAAAGCGCGGTTGCGGGGAAAGCATGGTCGACGCCGCACGGATGGAGATTAACAAATTAGTCGGGTACACCGGCGACCGGGGGACCGGACCTAACCCCCTAACCCCCTTCCCGCGTCGGGCATAGGGGAAGGCAGAAAACTGTCGTGTTGGGGTGTGGCATAGTAGGAGGCGGGTCACCCGCCCTCCTACAAAATCCTCGGGCGGGGACCCGGAGATCAAGTATGCCATACTCGTCCCGACACGACCAGAGTTCCC